>WOR8_10008618_pt1 | contig 11256 bp, 10 predicted proteins | sample DeeMarSeWOR38_10_FD_19890 | JGI IMG/M metagenome (IMG submission 19890)
TATCGACGACAAGGCGGGCAAACCCGTCGGCATTCACATGCACATCGGCCGAAGGCCCATCGCCGCCTTCGGCAACTCTGACGGTGACCTGCAGATGCTCCAATGGACCACCGCCGGGTCCGGGGCGCGCTTCGGGTTCATCGTCCATCATACCGATTCTGAAAGGGAATGGGCGTATGACCGACAATCGCATGTCGGCCGTCTCGACAAAGCCCTTGAAGCGGCCAAGAAGCACGGCTGGACCGTCGCGGATATGATGAAAGACTGGAAGGTAATTTATCCTTTCCAGCTAAAATAACAGGCCGCTTTTAATAATTACTCGGTTAGATTAAGGAATTGAAAAAAGGAAGATCCATTCGGTTTATCATTCCGAGGTTTTAGCTCAGATAATAATTTTAAGATTAGCCTGTTTATCTTTTAAAAATTAAAACTGTGCGCTAATTTTGAATTACACAACGAAATCCATAATTTCACTGAAGTGTGGTTGTCGGCTATAAATAGCCAGCCGCTATTTATTACATATATCATCAGGTAGTCTGAAATATTTTTAAATCCTAAAATTGTATGTTACTGGTACCTATCCTGTAGATGGATCTTGGGGAGGCGAGCGCGCTTATAGGGTATCTTCAAAAACAAAAGCCGTGCAGATAATAAGCTGCACGGCCGCAGTTTTTGTTATATGAAAATGTAGATTTTCGTTTTTTCTGAAATTATATAATGTGGTTTCTGAATCAGAAACGAGCAGTTTTGCGCAAGATCGCGGAAGAATCAGATTTTATACCGGAGGCATACTTGTAGTATGTCGAGGATTAAAATCTGATTGTGACAAAGAGCTTGCGTAAAAGGTCCGTTTCTGAACAGAAACCGATTACCAGCCTATGGTTAGATAGTCATGAATCGAATCGGACGCCGTTCGGCCGGCCCCCATGGCCAGAATGACCGTGGCCGATCCGGTGACGATATCGCCGCCGGCCCACACCCCTTTTTTGGTGGTTTTGGCCGTTTTTTCGTCCACCTCGATGTAGCCCCACTTGTTGAGCTTCAACCCGTCGGTGGATTGCGTCAGGATGGGATTGGCCCCGGTACCGACCGCCACAATCACCAGATCGCACTCCAGTTCAAACTCCGAGCCCTCAATCGGCACAGGCCGCCGCCGGCCCGAAGCGTCGGGTTCGCCCAGTTCCATCTTGAGGCACTCCATCCCGATAACGCGGCCCCTGTCATCACCGATAAATTTCGTTGGCGCCGCCAGAAAAAAGAACTCAACGCCTTCTTCCTCGGCGTGGTGGACCTCTGCGGCCCTGGCCGGCACCTCAGCCCTTGAGCGCCGATAAACGATGCGGGAATTCTCTGCGCCCAGCCGCAGAGCGGTGCGCGCCGAGTCCATGGCCACGTTCCCAGCACCGAGAGTAACCACGTTTTTTCCATGAATGATGGGCGTATCGTACTCCGGAAAACGGTATGCTTTCATCAGATTGGATCGCGTCAAATATTCATTGGCAGAATAAATGCCGATCAGGTTTTTTCCAGGGACATCCAGCAAAACCGGCAGGCCGGCCCCAACCCCGATAAAAACGGCCTCATATCCTTCCTCAAACAGCTCATCGATCGTGATGGTTCGACCGACCACCTGGTTGCATTCAACCTTTACACCCAGTCTTTCAAGAAAATTGACTTCCTGCGCCACAATTTCCTTTGGCAGCCTGAACTCAGGAATTCCGTAAATCAGGACCCCGCCCGGTTTATGAAATGCTTCAAATACCGTTACCTCATGGCCTTTGACGATCAGATCTCCTGCTACGGTCAGGCCCGCGGGCCCGGATCCAACGACTGCAACCCTTTTCCCGGTAGGTTCTGCTTTGGGGGGTAACGCACCGGTGCCGTTTTCTCTTTCCCAGTCAGCGGCGAACCGCTCCAGATTGCCGATGGCCACCGGCTCCTCTTTTTTGGCGAGGATACATACGCCTTCGCATTGAATTTCCTGGGGGCAAACGCGACCGCAAACCGCCGGCAAGCTGTTCTTTTGCCAGATATGCCGGATCGCCCCGGTAAAGTTTTCTTCCTTGATCAGCTGGATGAAGCCCGGGATATCGATGCCCACCGGGCAGCCGGCCACACAACTCGGCTTTTTACACTGCAGGCACCTCTGGGCCTCTTTAACAGCCGTTTCCGGGGTATAGCCAAAGGGAACTTCATCAAAATTTTTCGCCCGAACCTTGGCTTTCTGCTCGGGCATGGCCTGCCGGGGAATTTTTTCCCTTTTCACTTTTTTGGTTGCTTCTTGCGCCATTTTATCCTCCGCAAAAGAAATAGATACGTGGGTCGATCCGTTCACAGCCTGAACATTAAAGAATTTAGGCTGCCGCGCGATTTTCTCGAAATCTAAGAATCCATGACACAGAATTCTTCATAGCATTTTTTCTCATCTTCACAATAGGCCTGCAGACGAAGTGTCAGCTCGTCGTAATCCACCTGATGACCGTCAAATTCAGGGCCGTCAACGCATGCAAATTTGGTCTGGCCGCCAACGGACACCCGGCATCCTCCGCACATACCGGTTCCGTCCACCATGATCGGATTGAGACTGACCAGCGTCGGCACATTGTATTCCTTGGTCATTAAGGATACAAATTTCATCATCGGAACCGGTCCAATCGCAACCGCCTGATCGATTTTTTCTTTTTCCAGCACTTCTTTGAGCACATCGGTAACAAAACCATGATGCCCGTAAGAGCCGTCATCGGTGCAGATTCGCAGTTCATGGGATGCCGCCTTCATGCGATCTTCAAGGATCAGCAGATCCTTGGTCCGCGCCCCGATGATACAGATGACATGATTGCCGGCTTCTTTTAAAGCGCGGGTAATGGGATGCAGTACGGCAATTCCGGTACCGCCGCCGACACAGACGACCTTGCCGACTTTTTTTATGTGGGTCGGCTTGCCCAGGGGACCGATCACATCCTGATATCCGTCACCCACCTGCAGGGTTTTGAACAGCGCCGTCGATTTGCCGACCACCTGATAAATGACGGTGATGGTTCCTTTTTCAGGATCTGTTTCAGCCATGGTCAGCGGAATGCGCTCGCCGGTTTCATTTGCTTTGAGGATGACAAACTGGCCCGGTTTGGCCTTGCGCGCGATCATGGGTGCTTCGATATCATTGAGCACTACAGTTCCGTCGGACATCTCCTCGCGATGAACAATTTTAAACATGTTAAACCTCCCGACCAATAATTTGCCGGTTTGATCATCATCCGGCGTCTAAGCCAATTTCTGGTAACCTATCTGTTAGACCAAGAGAATTATGTTGTCAGAATCGCGGTGCAAAATCAAGGTAAAAATCTTGATCATCGCATGGTTGGCTGATATTAGATCAGCCTTAAACTTTATATACGAACCCGAATCAATGGTGAAAAAATGAAGTTGTTTGACAGTCACTGCCACCTGGATGACAAGTCGTATCGAAAGGATCTGGTACGGGTCATCGAGCGCGCCCGCCAGGCCGGGATTGCGCGCATGATGACCATCGGCGTCAACAAAAAAACAGCCGCGCGCGCCCTGGAAATAGCTGAATCCCACCCGGACATTTACGCTTCGGTTGGATACCATCCCCATGATGCCGGTCAGTGCAACGCGGACGAACTTGATTTTCTGACAGATCTGGCGCAAAACCCGCGAGTCAGGGCCTGGGGGGAAATCGGGCTGGATTACAACCGCATGTACTCGCCCCGGGAAGATCAGGAAAAATGGTTTGTGCGGCAGCTGCAGATTGCCGCTCAATTGAAACTGCCCCTCATTTTCCATGAACGCGACACAGGGGGCCGTTTTCTTGAAATTCTTAAAGCGGAATTCAAAACCGAAAGTGGTGGGGTCGTCCATTGCTTCAGCGGCACCCTGCCGGAACTGGAACAATACATCAATCTGGGGCTGACCATCGGCATTACCGGGATCCTGACCCTGAGAACAAGGGGCGCCGACCTGCGCGAAATGGTGCCTCACATTCCGGCGGATCGCCTGGTGGTGGAAACCGATGCCCCCTATCTGACCCCCGCCCCCGAAAAATACCATACCCGCCGCAATGAGCCTGCCTTTGTTAAATTTGTCCTGCTTAAGCTGGCAGAAGTTCGCAACGAAGATCCCGAACAGCTGGCTCAAACCATCTGGGACAACACCAACCGGTTGTATCGGATCGATTAGCCAATGACCTAACAAATGATAGGCTTTATTTATTAGCCACAGACCCACACGGACCCACACTAACTTTTGTTCGGCCGACACGCTGGGGCTCTGGCCGAACAAAGATTTGTCTGTGTGAGTCCGTGTGGGTCTGTGGCTATTTAAGAATCAAAATGAACATTTTAAACTGCATGTTACTTCTGCATTAACGATGATACAGCTTGTTCGAGCCCATCGATGGTCAGCTCGAACATCGGGAAAATGTCGCGGATGATGGTAATGGTGCGGGTATAGCCCCACATCGAAGCGGCCACGGGATTTAGCCAGACCGCATGGGGAAACGTGCGGGCCAAAAAATTGAGGCACTCGATACTGGGCAGGCCGCTGCGCTCTTCAAGGTGGATGGAGCCGTCGGTGGCCATGAGCTCGTAGGGCGCCATGCTGGCATCGCCCACGATAACCAGGCGTGTTTCCGGGTCAAAGCGGGCAAATTGATCGATCGGCTGCGGCTTTTTGTAACGCGCCGTGTCTTTCCAGAGAGTGCTGTAAATGGTGTTGTGGAAAAAATAGGTTTTAAGATCCTTAAACTGGGCGCGGGTGTAATCGAACAGGGTCTGCACGATCGGCACATAGGGATCCATGGACCAGCCGCCGTTATCGATGGCCAGAATAATTTTGAGGCGGTCTTTGAGCGAGCGGTCAAACACGATTTCGATCTCACCGCCGTTTTTCATGGTCTGATAGATGGTTTCATCGACATTGACCTGGTCTTTGGGGCCAAACGGGACCAGATTGCGCAGGCGTTTTAAGGCCTCACCCATCAGGGCGCTGGTCAGCGGGCCGCTCATGGAATAATCTTTATACCGTCGGTCCATGGCCACTTTGACCGCCGACTTGTTCCCCGAGACGCCCCCCACCCGCATGCCGCCGGGATGATAACCGGAGTGACCCACCGGCGAGTAGCCGCCGGTGCCGATCCACTTGCCCCCGCCGTGATGGGCCTCGGTCTGTTCTTTGAGCCGCTCCTTGAAATAGTCGATCAGCTCTTCCGGGGTCAGCTTCATCAGGGCCGACTCATCCATGCCCAGCATTTTAGCCAGGCCCTCGGGATTTTGCAGCCAGGACTCCAGCATCAGGCGCGCGACCTCATCAAGCTCCATCCCCTCCGGGTCCGGCATATCGGCGCCTTGAAAGCTGTGGGCAAAGACCTGATCGTACAGATCGAAGTAACGCTCGCTTTTCACCAGTATGGCGCGCGAGGCCGTATAAAAGTCCTCCAGGGAATTCACCAGCCCGCTGCCCAGGGCCTTGTGCAGGGTCAGGAAGGATGTGGGACTGACCGGTATGCCCACACTCTTTAATTTATAGAAAAAATCAACGAACATAGCTCGCTTCGCTCGAGGTTCAGGGTTCTGGGTTCAAAGGTTTCAGGTTTCTCCTTCGGCCTAAATAAGAAGACGGAGGACAAGCACGGTTCATGGTTCGAATAATAGATGAATACCGTGCGCCGTGCGCCCTGCGCCGTGAGCCCTTAATAAGTTCTTCTGCGGCCGAGCATACCCTGCGCCCGCTGCAAGTCCTGGCTCTTTTTAAAGAGCACGCCCAGATACGGCAAATCGCCCTTGGCCAGCTGCCTGGGCTTAAAATCCGGGTCCGCCTTGAGCGCCCGGATCCAGTTGATCAACTCCCGGGTGGCCGGCCGCTTTTCAATGTCACCGAATTTCCGCACGCCGTAAAATGCCGTGACGGCATTATCCAGCATCTTCGAGTCGATTTTCGGAAAATGCACCCGAATAATTTTGCGCATCATATCCGGTTCCGGAAAGGCGATATGGTGAAAATTGCAACGCCCCAGGAATGGATCGGACAGGTCTTTTTTCGCATTGGATGTAATGACGATAACCGGGCGATACTTTGCTGAAACTGTTTTATCGATTTCAATGATGTCAAATTCCATCTGATCCAGTACATCCAGCATATCGTCCTGAAAATCGGTATCGGCCTTGTCGATCTCATCGATCAGAAGAACCGTCCGCACATCCGACGTAAAAGCCTGCCCGATTTTACCCATGCGGATATAGTCCTCTATTTTACTGACATCGCGGCTGGAATCACCGAAACGGCTGTCATTCAGCCGCGTCAGCGTGTCGTATTGATAGAGGGCTTCAACAAGCTTCATGCTGGATTTCACATTCAGTACGATCAATGGCATCTTCAAGCTTTCTGCAATCGCGTGAGCCAGCATGGTTTTACCGGTGCCGGGCTCACCTTTGAGCAGCAATGGCATTTCCAGCGCTATGGATATGTTTACAATCTTGGCCAGTTCATCATCGAGGACATAGCGTGTCGCTCCTGCAAAGGTTCCATTCTCGTTTTCAGTCATTCGTTACCTCTCCATATTGAATTTGTAAATTAGCCACAGACCCACACAGACCCACACTAACTTTGCTGCTGCGGACTTCGCAGCAGCAAAACTGTCATCGCTTCGCGATTTAAATTAATATGTGCTCAATTAATATTATGAGGTTAATTGAACTATGTTGCCTAAAGTTCCATCTTAATATGGTTTGTACTGTTGCCCGCAGGGCCTACCGTTTTTCCTCGGGCACGGCTTGCCCCGGCGAAGCGCGCCGGGGCGAAGACGGGTCGCCTGAGGAAAATACTAATGTCTGTGTGGGTCTTTGGCTAATTAAACATTCTTTGATAGTCTGTTCAACCTGCTATTTTTGCCTTATCTGCTGCGAGACTTCCCGGGTAAGCTTCAAGACTTTGATCGCCTGTTCGACACTCAACGATCCGGCGCCGCAACTGGGCGTTATCAACGACTGCGCAATCAATTGATCCGAATCAATACCCAGCTTTTGAATCTGCGCCGCCTTTTGCCGCCATTGATCCACCAGAGACGCGGTGGTTGCTTTCTCCAGTTCATCGGGATCCAACGTCGGCACCATCCCCCAGGCAATCATCTTACCTGCATTTAGAAATGCCTTGATCTGATCGGCATATAGAATAAAGCGATCAAAATAGGCGTAGGCGTCGAAACTGACAATATCGGCGGCTGAATCCAGGACCAGCGTCCAATCGGTATTGGCACACACGTGCACCCCGGCAAGGCCGCCCTCTGCATGCACGCCGGCGATGACTTCCTCAAGGCTTTGGGCAATCTCATCCCGCGAAATGCTGATAAATTCAGATGAACCAAATCCGGCCAAAGCGGGCTCATCCAGGAATACAAGAACCGGACAATTAAACTGATTTAGCTGTTGCACCTGCCAGCGGGACTTTAAAGCCAGCAACTTTATGGCGGCATCCTTCATCTGCTCGTCGTAAATAATGGCCTTTTTGTTTTGATCCGAAATGCCGGTGCAAAATGTAAAGGGTCCGGTAATCTGACCCTTTAGCGCTGCCGGTGGCGCTTCAAGGCGCTTTAATTGTTCGACAAAAACAAAAAAACCCCTGGCGGTTTCTTGGTTTAATGCGAACCGGGATGTCGACAAATCGGAACCGCCGTTTGCCACAGCCATGTAATCTTCGTAGAACTTTAAGATATCATTCTCAAAATCATCTTGCGCGGTATCAATGTATACTCGCTCTGCCGTGGCGCAGATTCCGGGCAAGCCCGGCATGAATTGTGGAACCATTCCCTCTTCTTTATGCGCCGGAAGCTGAATCCACAGAGGGATCTGCGGCGTATATTCCAGGACAAGCTGACAGGCCTGAACGTGATCCGTCAGCGGCAAACTGCCGATCAATGCCGGTAGGCCCCGGGGCTGGAAGGTGCTTTCCATGGTTTAGCATCCTTTTCTGAAGTATTGGAGGTGCGGCTTACTGGAGTGTTGAAACACATCCAGTTTACCCGTTGCACCAGGCAATCTATCTGCACAACCTCAGTTGAGATTCATTCATATGAACAAATACACAAATTCTAAAACTAACACCTCTTTACTGTCTTTTCAAGAAACAGATAGCGACTCTCCGTTTTTAGTTGCAAACAGCATGTCAGTGATAATTATAAGTGTATAGACTTCAGGCCGTTCGTATATTTTGACGCTTGATTTGAAAAGATTGACACAAAAAAGGGCCGGTGTTATAGTCAGATTCCCTTTGGGGGGTCATGATTTGCGGCCATTGCCGGGTCGAAATGAATTAATCGGACACCGAGGCTATCCGTGGCAGACATCATATCCATAGATAAAAAGCTTGATCTGGCTAAAGACAAAAAAGCGGCTTTAATTCGCAGGCGCAAGGTCTTGGCCGTGCAAAAGGTATTTCAATGCACCCATTGCTCGATGAAATGCGAAAAATGCGGCATTCAGATCGAGCATGGCTCTGCTGGCGGTGAAAAGTACCACCGACAGCTGAACGTACCCTACAACTTTTGCCAGGGATGCTCCGAAGAATATGTGGAATATATTGAAAGCCTCAAGGGCCGGGGAGATGCGGACTGTTATTGGCACAATGAATCCTGGATTGATTCCTGGACGAAGTGGATTGAATATCAAAGCAGTGTGGACCGCTATATCAAATCAAAAGAGTTCAAAAAACTGCTTGATGAGCTGAAACAATCTAGGACCGATTAGGAGGTAATATGTTTGGAATAGGAATGCCGGAACTGATTATCATCGGAATTTCAAGGGCGAGTCTGACGAGGCGGAAAAAAAAGATCCTGAAAAAATTGAAGAGGACAAAAAAGAGGAGAAGTGATCACACAAGGCCGCCCGACCATAAATCCATCGTTGGGTGACAAGACACTTAAATAGGCAGTCTGATAGGAGTGTAAGGCTGCTTTTTTATTTGGTTTGAATTAGAACGGAATGTCATCATCTTCAGGCGCCTGGATGGGCGAGCTGGGTCCGCCTCCGGTCGGGCCGCTCGGTTTATAGGCGTCTCCTGCGTCCCTTGACCCCAGCATGATCATATTGGAGGCGACGATCTCGGTGGTATATCGTTTAACGCCTTCTTTGTCTTCCCAGTCCCGGGTCTGGATACGGCCCTCGATATATATTTGCTTGCCTTTAGACAGATATTCGCCGCAGATTTCGCCTAATTTGCCGAAGGCGACGATCCGGTGCCATTCCGTGCGGGTTTCTTTTTCGCCTTCCTTGTTGGTCCAGGTCTCTGAGGTGGCGATGCTGAAATTGGCAACCGCAAGACCGCTGGGTGTGTAGCGCACCTCCGGATCCCGGCCTAAATTTCCGATCAGAATAGCTTTATTCAACCCGTTGGCCATTTTCCCCTCCCCTGTTGAAGTTGTAATGTATAGCCTTTAGTACAAAAAAGGCAGCACAATGTCAATCCACCCTTTCCATTCATTTTTACAGAGCGCCGTGGGGGCAACTTTCAGTACAACAATAGCTGTTGCATCCCCGGATCGAATGTGGTTGTGTAGTGGCTAATAAAAAACGTTTCGTTATTCCAACATTTTTTCTACAACCACCTATGCCGCAATTCCGTATTTGAGAATATTCATATGGAAAGCGGTGAATTTCATATCGGCACATTAGCCCAATTCGAAGAACAAAGAACTTGAGCAGTAAAATGCCCGGAACATCCGCCCTTGTTAAACGCATCAAACGGCATGTCATCGCGCGGCCGCAACGCTTTTTTGCCGCGACCTCACCGGGTTTTGAAAAAGCATGCCTTCAGGAGTTAATAAAGCGTCTGCCCGACATTCATCAGGCCAGTGCCATTCCGGGCGGGGTGGAATTCGAGGGCCGGCTGGAAGACTGCTTTCGTGCAAATTTAAGCCTGCATTTACCCAATCGCATATTGATGCGCATCAGCACATTCAAATCCACCAATTTCAGACAGCTTGAAAAAATAGCCGGCCATATCGCCTGGGAACTTTACGTGCGCCCCGGCAGCCGACTAAAAGTTCATGTGGCTACCCGACACTGCCGGCTCCATCACTCCGGTGCGATTGCCGAGCGAATGACACGGATCATCAACGAGCGGCTGTCTGGCTTCGAATCCGACCGGCGCCTTCCGGAATCCGCAGGGGGTCATCAGGATATTTTTGTGCGGGGCGTTGACGATCATTTCAGCACGTCGATTGACAGCAGCGGCGAACTGCTATACAGGCGCGGCCTCAAGGAGCACTCCGGCAAAGCGCCGCTGCGCGAAACCCTTGCTGCCGGTGCATTAATGTTGGCGGGCTACGATGGTTCCGAACCCTTACTGGATCCGCTTTGCGGCACCGGGACCTTTTCCCTTGAAGGCGCCCTGATGACCAAACGCATACCTGCCGGCTGGTTTCGAGATTTTGTCTTCAAGCGCTGGCCGTCATTTAGAGAGAAACGCTGGAACTACATCAGACGCCAGGCCGAATCTGAAATAGTGCAATCCCAACGCCCGGTTATCTTTGCCTCAGATACCGACGGTGATGCCTGTCAAAAACTGGAAGCCTGTATCCGCAGGTATCACCTGGCCGATACCGTAAAGGTTCAACAGACCGATTTTTTTAATCTTGATCCGCTTGAGCTCACCGACCGGAGCGGGACTGTGTGCATCAACCCACCCTATGGGCGCCGGCTGGGTAAAAGAAAAGAAGCCGAAGCATTTTTGGGTGCTGTGGGTGACAGGCTTATTCAGGCGTATCGGGGATGGAAGCTGGTGCTGCTGGCACCCGGCCAAAAAATGGCAGACTTCCTGCCGTTTCAGCTCCAATCCATTCCGGTTCGGCATGGTGGGCTGAAATTGAGATTGTTGACCGGAAAGATTCAATGATTGCTGGGAATATGGTGACGCCTATCGAGAAAAAATTTTTCTAACCACAAAGAGTACGAAGAAACACGAGGAAAAACATAGAAGTTTTATCAGTAACGCTTCGTGTCCTTCGTGAACTTCGTGGTAAACATCGGCGATGTACAGCAACGTTCAGATGCTTATTGTTCACCAAAAAGAACACGAAGTTCCACGAAGATTGAGAAAAAGTTTTTAAACTTCCTAGTTTTGTGAACTTTGTGCCTTTGTGGTTAGATTACAAATCGTCCGGTCCGCAGAGATTCTCTGCCTTGGCTGCCGCACGGCCGCAATTTTTGCAGACGAATTTAGGGTTGCGAACATAATTTTTGTACTCTT
>WOR8_10006448_pt1 | contig 11255 bp, 8 predicted proteins | sample DeeMarSeWOR38_10_FD_19890 | JGI IMG/M metagenome (IMG submission 19890)
TGCAGACCCTGGTTGGAGACATCCCCCTGGACAAGGTAAGCTGGTCCCTGATTACGGCTTCCACAGTAGCGGCGGCTACCATGGCGCAGTATGTTGCCGTTGCCCAGCAAAAAAGCTACGATATCAGCAGGCTGCGCGGCTCCATCCAGAATGACCCCATTCATTTTCGATATTGCGGCTTTCGACCGGCATGTCCGCTTGATCTTTCGGTAAAACTTGGATCCGATGTGATGGAGTTCTGTACTCAGAACATGCCGAAATGGTATTACACCACCGTCAATATGTATGATCTCCGGGAACAGGGCATCACCGCACCTCAGGAAATTGCATATGGATTCGGAATTGCCATGTGCTATATTGATGAGCTGCTGTGCCGCGGCCTGAACATCGATGCGTTTGCCCCGCGTTTCACTTTTTATGTATCATGTCATATCGATTTTTTTGAAGAGATTGCCAAGATCCGGGCAGCCAGGCGGATTTGGGCAAGACTCATGAAGGAAAAATATGGAGCGAAAGATCCCCGCTCCATGCAGTTTCGCTTTGCAGTTCATACCGCCGGATGCTCACTGATTCCTCAACAGCCGCTCAATAATCTGGTTCGTATTTCATTTGAAGCCCTGGCTGCGGTTTTAGGGGGAGTTCAATCACTTCACTGTTGCTCATATGATGAGCCCATGTGCCTTCCCACAGAAAAGGGGCATCTTCAGGCGCTTAGGACCCAGCAAATTATTGCATATGAGACAGGTGTGACCAACGTGGCCGATCCACTGGGAGGCTCTTATTATGTTGAAAGCTTAACCGATAAATTGGAGCAGGACGCATTAAATATCATGAAACAGATCGGGGACCTCGGTGGCATGGAGGAAGCCATCCGGACGGAATGGTTAGACCGCCAATTCGAAAATGAAGCCGTCCAGCGACAAAAGGAAGTCGATAGCGGAGATAAACTCATTGTCGGTGCGAACATCTTCACCTCCGAACCGGAGACAACCACCCCCCTGGGAGTACAACGTATTCCTGAACAATCTGCCCGTCAGCAAATTGATGATGTCATCAAACTCAAGCAAAGCCGGGATGTCGCCAGGCTAACCAAAGCGATTCAGCGTCTGCGCGAAGACGCTGAAGAACGACGCAACACCATTCCGGCAATGATCGACGCCACAAAGGCCTATGCGACGACTGCAGAGCTAATGGGTACGGTCCGAGAGGCTTTCGGATATCCTTACGATCCGATGGAGACGATTGATAATCCGTTTCATTAAACACGGTCTTTTAAATTCCCAAATTCCAGGCACTCCACCGGGAAGATGGCAGGTGGACAGGTTTTAGGTTTCAGGTTTCAGGTGTCGGGTGTCAGAAAACAAAGGACAGAAATCGGAAGTCAGATGACAGAAGAATGCGAAACACGTAATCATGAACGCTGACACCTGAAACCCAAAGTCCGCAACTCGCAACCCCTGCACCTTGAATCCTGCACCTTGAACCTTGAGACACAGGAGGAAGGTAAAAAAATGGTCCCCCCCAAAAAAATCAAAGTCTTGATAACCAAAGTGGGGCTTGACGGCCATGACAGAGGTGCCAAGGTAGTGTCTTCTTTACTGAGAGAAGCAGGAATGGAGGTCATCTACCTGGGTATGTATCAATCACCTGAAGGCATCGTAAAGGCTGCCATCGATGAAGATGTGGATGTCCTCGGAATCAGTTTTCTCTCCGGAGAGCATCTTGTTTTTACACCAAAAATCGTCAGCGAGATGCAAAAAAACCAACTCGATGATGTCTTGCTGATCGCTGGGGGAACCTTCCCGGCGGAAGATATCCCCACCATGGAGAAAATGGGCATCGATAAAGTCTTTAGAGCCGGTACCCTCACCGATACCATCATTCAATTTATCCAAGCAAACGTGAGAGGATAGAAATGGCAAGATCAAAACAATCAGGAGAACTCATCGAGCGGCTTTTTGCCGGTGATCGTCTTGCTGCTGCCCGATTAATTACACTGGTCGAAAACGAGACGGATAAACACCATGAGATCATGCGGCAAATCTATCCTCGCACCGGCCAGGCCTTGATCGTGGGCATTACGGGTTCCGGGGGTGTTGGCAAGAGTTCCCTGACAAACCATCTCATTAAAAAATTTCGTGACCAGGGTAAAACAGTTGGTGTGGTGGTGGTGGATCCCAGCAGCCCCTTCTCAGGCGGTGCTTTTTTGGGAGACCGTATCCGGCTTCAACGACATACCCAGGATGATGGGGTCTACATTCGCAGTCTCGCCTCCCGGGGCTATCTCGGAGGCCTGTCGCGGGCGACCAATGATGTCATCCGCATCATGGAGGCCATGGGAAGAGAGGTCATCATTGTGGAAACCCTCGGAGCGGGTCAGGATGAAATTGATGTCATCCATATTGCCCAAACCTGTTTGCTGGTTATGACACCGGGTATGGGCGACGATATCCAGGCGATGAAAGCCGGAATCATGGAGATTGCAGATATCATTGTTATCAATAAAGCGGATCTGGATGGAACCGATATTTGCATTCGGCATATCGAAGCTATTCTGAGCATTGGATCCTTCAAGGAAGGAGATTGGGTTCCTAAAGTGATCCCCACGATCTCGGTGGCGAGCAAGTCGGAAAATCTACGGGGCATCGATGAGCTGATGGATGCCATCGCAGAACACCAAAACTATCTGCGCGTGACCGAGGCATTCGAAAAGGTCAAGTTTGAAAGGATCGAACAGGAATTGGGACTCATCTTCAAGGATGAGCTGCAGAAGCTTGTTTTTAAGGGGCTCAAGGGCACAGGCAAAAAGAAAAAATATATTGAAAATATTATGAGCGGCAATGGCGATCCATATTCGGTTGTGGATGAAATTTTGCGAACTTATATTTTGCAAGGAAGTGATGAGATATGATCAAGCAACCACCGCAGCGCGATGGCGGTCCCAACGCTGGGTTCGCTGATTCCGGGCAGTTGCGCACGAATTTATCCGGTCTTTCGATAAAGACCAGCTATTGCGACCGGGATCTAGCCGATTTCGATTCCGCCCGCGATCTGGCGACACCGGGAGAATATCCTTTTACCCGTGGGGTTCATAAGGAGATGTACCGCCGAAAATTGTGGACTATCCGACAACTGGGCTCATTGGATTCTCCCGCCAAAGCCAACGAAAGAATCCGTCAGTTGATTGACATGGGGGCAACAGGCGTCAGTATTTGTCTGGACCTGCCCACGATTATGGGGAGAGACTCCAATGATCCATTGGCTGAGGGGGAGGTCGGAAGCTGTGGTGGCGTCGCCATTGATACGTTGGAAGATATGCGTGATCTGCTCTCGGGCATTGCCCTTGAAGAAATTAGCATCAACTTTGTTTCCAATTCCCAATCAGCGGTCATCCTCGCCATGTTTGCTGCCGTAGCCGAAGAACGGGGGATTGCCTGGGAACAGCTAACCGGCACCATGCAAAACGATATTCTTAAAGAATACCAGGCGCAGAAATCATATTATTTCCCTCCGCGACCCTCCATGCGTCTGACCATGGACACCATCCGTTTTTGCATTCAAAATATGCCCCGTTTTAATCCCATCAGTATCAGTGGCTATCATCTGGCGTCGGCCGGGGCGACGCCGGTGCAGGAATTGGCCTATACATTATCCAACGGCTTTGCCTATGTGGAGGAAGGCATCAAGGCCGGACTGCCGGTGGATAGTTTCGCTCCGCGCCTTTCCTTTTTTTTCAAAGCTCACAATGACTTCTTTGAAAACATTGCCAAACTTCGGGCGGCGCGCAGGATCTGGGCAAGAACCATGCGCGAGTCATATGGAGCCAGCGATCCGCGTTCATGGCGGCTGCGGGCCCATATCCAGACATCCGGATCATCCCTTACGGCCCAGCAGGCAGAAAACAATGTTATCAGAGTCACGCTGCAGGCACTTTCGGCAGTGCTGGCTGGCACACAATCGCTGCACACCAATGCCTTTGACGAAGCCTTTTCCGTTCCCACTCCGCGATCGGAGAAACTGGCCCTGAGAACGCAACAGATCATCGCTCACGAAAGTGGTGTCACAAATACGGTAGACCCCCTAGCCGGATCCTACTATCTTGAAGCACTCACCAATGAAATGGACGCCGAATGTCGCAAGATTTTCAAAGAGATTGTGGCTCTGGGCGGCGTGCTCTCCGCCATCGAGAAGGGATATTATCAAAGAGCCATCGCCGACGCCGCATTTAATTATCAACGGGAAATTGAGACAAAGCGCAGGATCGTCGTGGGTCTAAATGCCTTTGTCGAAGACGAAGATATCGAAATGCAATTGCGCGAACCAGAAACCGACTTTGTGCGCAAGAAGGTTGCAGGGCTTAAGAAACTCAAAAGCAAGCGGGATAACAGACAGGTAAACGAAATATTAAAGGAGATCAAGACCGTTGCCGGGGGAACAGACAGTCTGATGCCGACCCTGATAAAGGCAGTAAAGTCCTACGCCACCCTGGGGGAGATCATCGGTGTCATGCGCGAGATATTTGGTGAATATTGCGAAAATGCGATCTATTAGAAGGATTCTTAAAAATTCATTTCGATTTGAAGTGCTGAAAATATCCTCACGCTAAGGCTCAAAGATCGCAAAGAATAGCTATTAATCTTGGCGTCTTGACGTGAGTTTTCTTTTTTCATTTTTATCGAGAAATAGATAAAATCTCAACCTTTGGGGGGGTGTATTGAAAAAGCCAAAGAAACGTATTCTGATTGCCAAACCGGGCCTTGATGGGCATGACCGCGGGGCAAAAGTGGTGGCCAGGGCCTTGCGCAATGCCGGGATGGAAGTTATCTACGCCGGGCTTCATCAAACGCCACTTCAGATTGTGAATACCGCCATTGATGAGGACGTTGATGCCATCGGATTAAGCGTGCTCTCCGGCGCTCACAAGACAGTATTTGGCAAAGTCTTGGATCTGCTTAGGGAAAAAGACATCTCTGATATGCTGGTCTTTGGGGGTGGTGCCATTCCTCAAAAAGACCGATCATTTCTAAAATCCTTGGGGGTCGGGGAACTCTTTCCACCCGGTACCGACACCCAGGCGATCATTGATTACCTCAACAGGACACTTTAAGATGCTTTAACCGCTCAAAGTTGGCCCGGGGTTAGTGGCAATAGCTCTAAGTTATTTTGGGACTGTTCAACCGTTGCCTTTATGCCATACGGGATTAGTTTGAAAGATGAACGTCCAACATCGAACGTCCAACGTAGAACCTCGAATAATGATGTCGCTCCACTCCGCAATTTTATTTCATTTTTTTTCATAATTCCGATAAGCTTACTTCGCTATCTTTTTTTCATTCGGCATTCGATGGTGGATGCTCGATGTTCGATGTTCTCTTTTTTAGTCTCTCCTGGACAAAAATAGCTTAGCGCTTATGGGTGTTTATGGTCTGCACGATGTTTCTCTTGACACACACCCGGATTTTTGCCACTTTAGCGCAATTATTGGCGATTCCTCCATATTCAGAACTTCCCACAAGGAATTAAACTGAATGGATATCTTTGCACAATTAATTGTCAGCGGCATCGCAGTAGGAGGCGTCTATGCTTTAATCGCACTCGGTTTTGTCTTGATCTATAAAGCCACGAGCGTCATTAATTTTGCCACCGGCGAATTCATGATGCTGGGTGCCTATGTATGTCTCACCCTGCTCACCTACCTGAAAATCCCCTTTGCTGTCATCTTTACTTTCACCCTTTTATTTGCTTTTTTGCTCGGGGTAGCCATTGAACGCGTGATCCTCAGGCCCCTGATCGGGGAACCGGTCATCTCCGTGATCATGGTAACCATAGGGCTTTCGAGTATCCTGAAAGGCCTTGCACATATGATCTGGACAGCTGATTTTCGCTCTTTCCCCGAGATTCTGCCCGCAGAGCCCTGGGATTTAGGTTTTGCAATTGTTCCCTCAGCACTAAAGTGGGGATTTGTTTTTGCGATCATCGGAGTGATTGTATTTACACTCATATTTAAATACACGCGAATGGGCATTGCCATGCGGGCCAATGCCTCGGACCAGCAAGTGGCGCAATCGATGGGGATCAGTGCCAAAATGATCTTCGCCTTGTCGTGGAGCTTTGCGGCCTGTGCGGCAGCCATCGGCGGAATCGTGATTGGCAATATTAGCGGTATTCACCCCCAACTGGGCCTCGTCGGACTCCGGGTTCTGCCAGTTGTCATCCTCGGCGGCCTGGACAGTGTTGGCGGTGCCATTCTCGGTGGATTCATCATCGGCATCCTTGAGAACCTTGCAGGAGGATACATTAATCCGATACTGCCTGGATTCAAAGATGTGGCACCCTTTATTGTTTTGGTGTTCATCCTGATGATTAGACCTTACGGACTCCTGGGAAAAGAGATCATCGAACGCGTCTAAAATCCAGGGTAAAATGAGATCATCGAACCGGCTATTTTCACGAAATTAGGTAACAGCGGTTTTTTCTGAGAGGAGGCGCTATACGCATGCGGTGTGGTGACTTCAAAGATACATACCAGAGGGATGAGGCCGTCTTTCAGTCGATCTTCGTGAAAGTCTGGCTCGTCATCTTCATGCTTTTCCTTCTGATTTTTCCCTTTTTCGCCAATGAATATGTCCTCTACATGGCAAATCTGATCGGAATCGCCATCATCGGTGCGCACGGCCTCAATCTGCTGACAGGTTTTACGGGGCAGATTTCTCTGGGCCATGCCGCCTTTATTGGTGTGGGCGCTTATACATCGGCCATTTTGATCACCAGGGTAGGAATTTCCTTCTGGTGGGCCATACCCATGGCAGGGCTAATGTCGGCCCTTGTTGGTGTCATCATCGGGATCCCTTCCCTCAGAATCAAAGGGCTCTATCTGGCCATGGCCACCATTGCCGCCCAGTTCATCTTCGAATACATCTTTTTGAACTGGGAAGCCATGACCCATGGAATCCGGGGGATTAACGTACCCGATCCCAGGCTCTTTGGATTTCAATTTGATACCGAGCGCAAATTCTATTTCATCACCCTATTCTTTGTCGTCGCGAGTACCCTTTATGCCAGAAATTTGATCCGGACGCGGGTGGGTCGGGCCTTTATCGCCATCAGAGACAGGGATTTGGCCGCAGAGTTGATCGGTATCAATCTCTTCAGGTACAAACTTTTATCCTTCGCTATCAGCTCCTTTTATGCGGGTGTAGCCGGATGCCTCTGGGTGAGCTTCATGAATATCATAACCCCGGAGCACTTCCCTATAGCTCTTTCGATTGAATATCTGGCGATGGTGATTGTGGGGGGGCTTGGCAGTGTGCTGGGTTCCATTTACGGAGCGATCTTCATGGTGCTGGTGCCCGAGATACTGAAATTTGGCACCGATCCGATAAAGAACATACCCGCCTTCCAGCACATCTTCGCTCCCCTGAGGGAGGTGGTCTTCGGGGCCTTGATCGTCTTTTTTCTGATTTTCGAACCCCGGGGTCTTGCAGAGATATGGCGGAGGGTGAAAAACTTTTTTATCCTCTGGCCTTTTGCCTATTGACAGAGGCAAGGAAAGAGGATGGCTTGGAGTTTTCAAAAGTGAGGTGTGGTCCCATTAACCTAAAGAAAGGAGGCACAACCATGCAAGGAAAGAGAATTGTTTTCGTGGGCGTGGTCATGTTCGCAATCATGGCCTTTTTTACAACTCCTTTAGTTGCTCAGGCCGAGGAGGTAATAAAAATCGGCGCAGCGCAGCCCATTACAGGGCCGTTCGCCTTCGCCGGAACAAAGATCCATGAGGGCCTCTCGGATTACATTGCATATACCAATGAGCAAGGAGGGATCAACGGGAAAAAACTGGAGTATATCTTTGAGGACACAGAGTATAAGGTCGACAAAGCCGTGGCGATCTTCAAACGGATCATGGCCAAAGACAACCCCCTCATCTTTTACGGGGACAGCACCGGCACCGGCAAGGCCCTGGCTCCAATGATCAAAGACAAATACAAGGCCTTCTATGGATCCACCTCTTTTGCCAGTGAGCTTGCCGATCGGGCCAAGAACCCCTATGTCTTTGTTTCAGGACCTACCTATAGCGACATGGTCGGTATTCTCCTCAAGTACATCTCGCAACAAAAACCCGGTGCAAAGGTCGCCTTTTTTTACAGCAACACGGAGTTTGGCAAGGACCCCATTCCTTTTGGCAAAGACATGGCCCAGCAACTCGACCTCGAACTGGTGGCGGAGCTGGTCGACAAACCCGGGGCGGTGGATGTCACTCCGCATGTCATTGAGCTTAAAAGGAAAAAGCCCGATTATCTGATCATCCATGGATTCGTTCTTTCTCCCGTTCCGGCCCTGCTGAAGGGGTGCAAGGACATGGGTGTCCAGGTGATTCCGATGGCAACTTTTTGGGGAATGGGAAAAATGGTGCTCGACAAACTGGGTCCCCTGGCGGAAGGGTTCACGGGCGTGATGCAGTATACCTATTACTGGTATGATGTGCCCGGAATTGGTGAGATGAAGGCCTTCAATGCGAAGCACCATCCCGAAGTAAAACACCGCACCACATACTACACCCAGGGATGGTTTACCGGAATGATCTTCGCAGAGTGTCTGAAGCGCGCAGACGCGGCCGGAAAGTTGAATCGGGAAGGACTCGCCGACGCGCTGGCATCGATCCAGAACTGGGATGTGGGCGATTTGATCGCACCGGTGTCCTTTAAAAATAACAAGATCCCAGTGGCTAAAGTCTGGCAGGCTGATGTGAATAAGAAGGTCTATGTGCCCATATCAGATTGGATCTATTTAGACTAGCTTGAGCGGAAACCATCATTGTGTATGAACGATTGGATCGGCGTCCATATGGGACGCCGATCCAGGGCGATTTTACGCCCTGAGGGGCAATCCGGCAGGGGGAAAAAGGGGCACCATGGCCGAAGAAACGATACCGGCCCTTTTAAGGAGAAACGCACGTCGACATGGCGACAGCAAGGTGGCCATTCGAGAGAAGGAATTTGGCATCTGGCAATCGGTTACCTGGAAGGGCTATTATGAAAATGTGCGGGATTTTGCCCTCGGGCTTCACTGCCTGAATTTCAGGCGGGGCGACAGCCTCGCATACATCGGAGACAACCGACCTGAAGGTCTTTATGCTGAACTGGGTGTCCAATCCCTGGGAGGGGCTATTGTGGGAATCTACCCCGACAGCCATCTGGAGCAAGTGGAATATATCATTAACCACTCAGACTCCATCTTCGTGGTTGCCGGTGACCAGGAGCAGGCAGATAAGATCCTCGACATCAAGGACAAATGCCCCAAACTAAAAAAGGTTATTGTCGATGATCCCAAGGGTATGCGGAACTATGATGATCCACTCCTGATCTTTTTCAAAGATGTTCAGAAAATGGGCCAAGAGCTGGCTGAAAGAGAACCCCGGCTTTTTGAGGAGATGATTGCAAAGGTATCTCCCGACGATGTGGGCATGATCAATTACACCTCGGGCACCACAGGATTACCGAAGGGCAGTATGATCACTCAAAAGAATATGGTCAGCGTGGCCAAGGCCCAGGATCAGGTGGACCCTGCTTCCGAATACTTCGAATATGTCTCTTTTCTTCCCTTTCCCTGGATCGGCGAGCAGGAATTTGGAGTCTACTGGCCTTTGTATAAGGCCTTCACCGTTAATTTTCCGGAAAAGGTCGAAACCGTCCAGGAGAACATCCGGGAAATCGGCCCCCACATTCTACTCGCACCGCCCAGGATCTGGGAAAAGATGTGTTCCGAAATCCAGGTAAAGATCCAGGATTCGGTCTGGATCAAGCGACTGATTTACAGGGTCTTTCTGTCTGTGGGCTATAAAATGGCCGATTTCAAACTCGAGAGAAAGGCGCCGCCACTGGTTTGGAGACTCCTGAACGGGATCGCCTTTTTTTTACTTTTCAGATCCCTCAAAAATTATTTTGGCCTGACCCGCCTTCAGCATGTGTACACGGGGGGGGCGCCGCTTGGCCCCGAAATCTTCAAAATGTTTCAAGCCCTAAACGTCAACATCAAGCAGGCCTATGGCATGACAGAGCAGACGGCCGCTTCTATAATGCACCGCACCGACGACATCCGCCTGGATACGGTCGGTAAACCGCTGCCGGGCCTGGAGTTCAGAGTCTCGGATACAGGAGAGCTCTTATCCAGAGGGGATACCATCTTCAAGGGTTACTACAAGAATCCAGAGGCTACAGCTGAGGCGCTTCGGGATGGGTGGTTTCATTCAGGAGATGCCGCCCTAATTGAAGAGGACGGACACATCATCATCATCGATCGCATGGCCGACGTCATGAAGCTGATGGATGGCAGTAAATTTTCACCCCAACTCATCGAAAACAAATTGAGATTCAGCCCCTTCATCATGGATGCCGTGGTGGTAGGACAGGAAAAGCCCTTTATCGCTGCCATGATCGCCATTGACATGGGCAACGTGGGCAAGTGGGCGGAAAACAATCAGATCCCCTATACGACCTTTACAGATCTTTCCCAAAAGGAGGAGGTCTATGAGCTCATTGCCAAAGAAATAACCAAGACCAACGAGTCTCTGCCCAAGGTCGCCAAAATCAAGAGATTTGTCCTCTTATACAAAGAACTGGATGCAGATGACGATGAATTGACCAGAATCAGGAAGGTCAGGAGAAGATTTGTCGCCGAAAGATATCAAGATCTGGTCGCAGCCCTGTATGGAGATCAACAGGAGCTTGAAGTGGAGGCGGATATCCGCTACAAGGATGGTAAGGGATTTCGCATGAAAACCCTCGTAAAGATCAAACAGGCGGAACCCTTGGAGTAGAAGAAAATCGTGGATCGTAAGGAAGACTATCAACTCAGGGTAGAAGAGGTTTACCTCAGGTTCGGGGGATTGGTGGCCCTCAACGAAGTGAGCATCGAGGTTAAGAAAGGTGAAATTTTCTCTGTCATCGGACCCAACGGGGCCGGCAAAACCTGCCTGCTTAATTGTATTAATCGCTTTTATCATCCGGAAAAAGGTAAGATCTTATTTGAAGGTCAGGACATCTCCCATTTAAAAGCCCACAGAATTGCTTCGCTGGGGATTGCCCGCACATTTCAGAATGTGGAACTCTTTGGCCATATGAGCGCCCTGGACAACATCAAACTGGGGGGCCACGTCCATTTGAAGTCCGGTTCCCTGGCAGGCGGTCTATACTTTGGTAGGAGCAAAAATGAAGAGATGGTCTTCAGGAAATGGATCGAAGAAAGGATTATTGACCTTT
>WOR8_10006449_pt1 | contig 11254 bp, 13 predicted proteins | sample DeeMarSeWOR38_10_FD_19890 | JGI IMG/M metagenome (IMG submission 19890)
CCCCGTTTCGCCGTTTCTCCCACTCGTGCGGTGAGTTTCATCACCTGTACGGTTCCCTCACGGTGATGAAACTCACCATGCGTTCATCTTCCTTCCGTGCCCGCCACGACCAGAACAGGTTTGGGTTGCAGGAGGTGCACCCCACTATCTCATCCACATTCTCGGGAGACACACCTTCCATGATGAGCTGGGTCTTAACGCCCGATGCCAAGTCAAGGAAAAGACTCTTATCCCGCTCAATGAAAAGGCCGTCCCCACTCCTGAAGTGAGAAAAGGCTTTTTTTACCTCCTCCCCCACCTCGTAGCAGCAGGGGCCGATGGAGGGGCCGATAGACGCGAGGAGATGTTTCTCGGTGCTCCCGGTGATCCCTGCCATGACCCTGACAGCCTTTCCTGCCAAGCCCAGGGCCATGCTCCGCCAGCCACAGTGAACCGCCGCCGCCGTCCCACTGACGCGGTCGGCAATAAGGAGGGGCAGACAGTCCGCTGTGCGTATGCCCATGGACACGCCCGGGATATCGCTGACCATGGCGTCCCCCTCATCAAACCGGAACGGGGCCTCGGGCAGATTACGAAGCACAAGATTTTCTCCTGACCCCTGTCTCCTGATTCCTGGCTCCTCCTGAAGATTTCCCCTCCGCACTCTGCACTGTGCACCCTGCACTCCGGACAGCACCACAATTCTTTCACCGTGGATTTGCCTGAGTATATAAATATCATCAGGCAAATCCTCTGGTTCTGTCCGGCTTGTCCCGAACCCGTGCGCGAATCCTTCCCTCGCAAGGAGGGTGGATCGGAGGACCGTCACAACCTTTCCCCCGCAATCCACTCAAACAACCCCCTCAGGTCATCCGGTGGAGGGGACTCAAAGAGCATTCTCCGGTTTTGAGTAGGGTGTTCGAACTCCAGTTTCCAGGCGTGGAGGGCGGGCCTCTTAAGAGCCCTCAGGAGGATGCGGCCCTCGCTGCTTCCAAGGTGAAGGGACCTGACTCCGCCGCCGTACGTTGTGTCGCCGAGGATAGGGTGCCCCGAGGAAGCAAGATGAACGCGCAGTTGATGGGTCCTCCCCGTCCCGGGCACAAGCCTCAACAAGCTGATACCTTCCCGGTGTCCGAGGACCTCGTAGTCGGTGACGGCCCTGCGCCCTGATTCGCGTACGGCGATTTTCTTCCTGTCCCGGGCGTGGCGAGCGAGGGGTTTTTCGATACGACCCCTGCCCTCTTTGAGTACGCCCCTCACAGCCGCAAGATAGACGCGCGTTATAGTATGATCCTTGAACTGGGCTGAGAGCAGGCGATGGGACAGGTCGTTCTTGGCCGCGACCATGACACCCGAAGTTCCCTTATCCAGGCGGTGGACGATCCCGGGTCTTGTGACCCCGCCTATTCCTGACAGATCCCTGCAGTGGTAGAGAAGTGCATTCACGAGTGTGCCGTCATTGTGCCCGTGAGCCGGATGAACAACCATTCCCTGAGCCTTGTCGAGAACGATCAGGTCGGTGTCTTCGTAAAGGACAGAAAGGGGGATCTCCTGGGCTGCGACATCGGACGGCCGTGACTCGGGGATATGGACCGTTACCACATCGGCTGTTCGCAGCAAGACACCGGCTTTTTTCAGCCCCCCATTGACGAGTACCTGGCCCTCTTCAATGAGTTTTTTTATCCTTGAACGGGTCAGGTTCGCGAGCCTTTCAGACAGAAAATGGTCTAGGCGGGTTCTGGATTCTTCCGATGTTACGGTAAGGCGGGTGCTCCCCATTGGGAGTTTTACCAGATATCCGAGTCTGTGTCCCCGAACTGCTTGACCAGCACATCCACGATGGCCCTGTTATAAGGGATCCATCGCCCGGGCATGGCCGGGTCCACTCTGGTGTCGTAGAGTTTTCGCCCTTCCTCCAACTGCTCAGCCATGTCCACGAACAAAGAATCGTTCTTGATGCTGTGCCGGATCTTGTCTTGATTGTACAGGGCAATATCAGACATTATGGTCCGGGCCAGCCGCATGGCGTCATTTTCATTGTTGATGAGGCTCATCCAGACTCCCTCCTGATCAGAGAACCCTTGAAATGAAGGGGATCGAATCCCGCTCCTTCCTGCCATGCAAGAACAGGTAGAGTGTCGCGAGGGCAAACCCGATCAAAGTACCAATAATGGCCGCCCCATCAGTACCGTATCGGGACCATCCTACTGCACCGCCGACGACCGCTGCCACCGCCGGCATGAGATAAGCTGTCGCGGATGCCTTGATAAGTTCGCTGGACGGGAGAGATATCACCACCTTATCCCCCAGGTGGGCTCCAGCCACGTTCTTGACCTCCATCTGCATGCTTTCACCCGACGACGGATGACACATGTGTTTGGCCGCACAGCCGCCGCAGGCGTCCGATCGTACCAGGACGACGGTGGCAGTGTCACCGTCAAGCGAAACAACCGAGGCAGTTTCCTCAAGCATTTCCTTACCTTATGTGAGATGAGACGGAAAATCAAGGAGGAACCCGTGACTCGTGACTCGTGACTCGTAATTGGAAATAAAACACGCTGCGTTCTTCAAATCACAAATCACGAATTACGAATTACGGCCTTTACCGCTCCACAAACTTAATGCCCCCCTCCCCTATTCCGGATGTCTTTAATATCGTTCCGTCGTCGGTGATGAGGACCCCCTCCGCACCCACCCAACTCTCCAGCAAAGCCAGCCCTTTTTCCGGCCCCATGACGAAGACGGCGGTTGCCAGGGCGTCAGCGACGGCGCAGTCAGGGGCGATGACAGTCGTCCCCCTGAGACCGGCGTGGGACGGATATCCAGTGGCAGGATCCAGTATGTGATGGTAACGGATACCGCCCTCTTCAAAATATCGCTGGTAGTCTCCGGAAGTGGCCACAGCCGCCTCCTTTACTTCAAGGACACCCGCCAGCTCCTGAGGGTCCCTGGGGTCCTGAATACCTATTTTCCAGTAGCCGCGGCCGGGGGGGGCACCAAAGGTGCGCAGATCGCCGCCAGCATTCACGATGCCGGCTCTGACCCCGGCATCCTCGAGCACCTTTACTGCGATGTCAACAGCGTACCCTTTGGCGACACCACCCAGGTCGAACCACAGATCAAGCCCTTCCGGGCAGCACTGCCCGGCCGGGACACGTTCGTAACCCGCCCTGCCGAGCGCCTTTTGTATCTCATCCGGACGGGGAAGTTGGGGATCACCGCGGCCAAATCCCCACAGATAGGTCACCTCGCCTAAAGTTGGATCAAAAGCTCCCGATGAGGCCCTGGAAACATCCATGGCCGTTTCGAGGATGCTGGCCAGGTCTCCATCGATCCGGGCTCCCCTCCCCCGCCTTATCTGAAAAAGGGGGGATCCCTCTTCAGACGGATGAGCCGCCGACTCGATTCGAAGCATGCTCTGGAAGGCAAGTCCGGCGGCTTGCGGTGCTGTTTCCCCGTCGGCGAAGAGCATCAGATCGACAAGGGTTCCCATCATGAAGCGGGTCTCTTTGAAGGGCTCGTTTTGTCTCGAGCAGGAGGGACTGGCGAGAAGGGAACCCACCAACGGGATAAGGAGAAGAGAGGGATAGGAGAAAAGGGGGATCAGTCGGAAATCAAAAGGATTTTTCATGAAAAAACAATACCATGGACCGACAGTCGCCGGCCGGGAGTCTGGAAGGATCTTTCCACAGGATCCCAGGGCTGAGTTAAATGATCGTCAATGAAACCTGAACTCAGTCCTTCTGGTCCAGGAGGCGCTTGATCGTTTCCTTCAGTTCACTCAGGTTGGCGGTCTTGATAACGTAAGCGTCGGATGACCATACATTGAAATCGTTGCGGTATTCTCCATAGGCCGTGGACATTATGACCGGTATCTTCTTGTCCATCTCCCGGATCCGCTGCAGGACCTCAATGCCGTCCATTCCCGGCATCCGGATATCAAGCGTTATCAGATCAGGCTTGTCCTTGCTGACCTTCTTGAGCGCCTCTTCCCCGTCAGCGGCAGTGAGCACCCGGAAACCCTCTTCCTCAAGCTCTTCCCTGTAGAGAAAGCGGATGCTCTCCTCATCATCCACTACAAGAATGGTACTGGGTTCCAAGTTCTGGTCTTTCATCATTTAGAGACCTGATCGACCGGGTTGATGGTGGGTAAACATATGCTGAAAGTTACTCCTTCACCATGTCTGTTGTCCACCCTAATTTCTCCGCCATGCCCCGTAACCGCCCGCTGTGCAATGGCCAGACCCAGGCCCGTGCCCGTACCTTTGGTCGTATAAAAGGGTTTAAAGATGCTGTCAACATCCTGATCATCTATTCCCCCGCCATGATCGGTGACGGAGATCACCACCACCCCTTCGCTGTTTTCGACCCTGGCCTCGAATTTGACGATGCTGTCTTCACCGACAACCTCGCCGGCGTTGAAAAGCACATTGAGCACCGCCTGTTTTATCTGGCGTTCATCCACATTTAACACTGGAAGGTTTTTACTGAAATGCCGCTGAAGCTTCACCCCTTTTTTCTTGAAGTTCTCCTTGAAAAGCTCGGCACACTCCGATAGCAGGCCAAACAGAGCGACCGGGGTTCGTTCCATGATCCCGTAACTCCTGGAGTAGGACATGACGTTATCCAGGGTCCTCTCGAGCCGGTCGACCTCCTGGATGATAATATCTGCATAGCGTACACCCTCATCATCCTCTGCCAGGGATTTTCTCAGCCGCCGGGTAAAACCGCCAATGGAGACCAGAGGGTTCCTGATGTCATGGGCCACCGAGGCCGCCATCTCCCCTAATGCGGCCATTTTCTCCCACTGGATCATCCTGTTCTGGAGATCGATCATCTGACTATTTAACAGATCAAGGGCCTCAGCCTGAAATGATCTCTCCACCGCCAGGCCCGCCTGAGCTGCAGCTGATACCAGAAGCTGGAAATCCTCGTGGCCAATGGGTCTCATGGTCCGCAGGTTGTCAACCCAGATAACACCGAGTACCCGGTCTTCGGCCACAAGGGGCACGGTGGCGAAGCTTTGGGCATTTCCCAGAAATCGGACGATATTTTCACTGACGAGGTCCCTGTCCCTGGGGAGCCTGACCCTGAAAGAGCGATTCTCAAGAACCGTCCTCGCAACCACGCCACCTTCACTGACCACCTCGATGGTATGTCCCGAGATAAGTTCATCGAGTTCAACATGCCTCACTCCACCAGAGACATCTTCACCGGTTCCCGATGGAAAGGCCTCGACACCGAGAAGCCCCGTGAGTTTCCTCTCATACTCGTCGTGAAGGAAAAGGAAAGCCCTGTCGAAGCCGAATCCTTCTACATTGGTAACGACCTCGAGCAGGGATCGCAGTACTGAAGTCACATTCTTCCGGTCGAGGACAGCCCGGCTGATCTGGTGCAGCAGTGTCAACTCCTTGACTCTGGTTCCAAGAGAACGGGAAATATCCCTGATCTCAGTCTCCTTTTTTATATGGTAGATGGCCATAAGACCGATACGGATAAGCGCCCGCGCGATTTCCCGCTCCAGCCTTCCGAAATGGACGGGAACCCTCTGCCTTTTCCTGTCAAAAAGGGTCAGAACACCGGCAACGCCCGCTTCATCCGCAAAGGGTACGCACATCAGGTTGCGGCTGGCTGGACCAGTCGGACACGGGTGACCGAGGTCAGACACATTGGTGATAATGCTGCGGCCAGCGTGGAAGGCCTCTTCCGCCGTTTCCAGATCGTTGGGTGTGTCAATGGAATGTAAACCCGAGATATCCGAAGCGAAAAACGACTGCACTTTCAGCACACCATTTACCGATGTCCTGAGCAGGGCGCCGCTGGCATCCGTCAGGCTGCAGGCTGCTCGGGTAATATGAGAAAGACAGGTCGAAAAATCAGGGGAAGTGCTTAATTTCTCCGAGATACGCAGCAGTTCTCCCGCAACTTCGTTCTTTCGGATCTGGTAGATGCGAGCGATGACACCTCGGACAAGGGTAGCGAGAACCGGGGCTATGGCACTGACGGTGCGGGCGACGCCGGGCGGAACTGTATTCCTTGACTTGAATCCGACAACAAGCAGGGCGACCGGTCGCTGATGCCAGGTGACGGGATGAACAAGTGCTGAAGTAAGGCGAGAGGCCGAAAAAGGGGGAGTGTTTTCCTGGGAAGAGTACCAGGTCACCTGTGTTCCCCGGGACATGCTCTGGGCCACCAATGCTTCCGCTTCGGGACCCTCAGGCCACAGGGATTTATCACCTGCAATCCCCTGTAAAAGGACCGTGTTGGGATCCCCTGCCTGTATGCGAAAAAGGCAAAGGTCCCCTTCGACTTCGCGGGCAAGAACTTCCGCGGTCCTGTACAATTGCGCCTCGGGATCAAAGGTTCCCTGAAAAACTCTGAGAACTTCTTCCGTAAGGAGTCTGTGCCGACGTCGACTAAGCATGGGGGAAAACTGGCGACTTGGAAATCCGGCAAAGGAAGAAGAACCGGTGCATGCAGTGCCTTCACTGATGAGCCCGGCAGAAGCCGGCATCAGCTCTTCTGCATCTTTTCCTCTTCCTCCTGCATCGTCTTGCATTCGATACAGAGGGTGGCAACCGGCCTGGCCTCGAGGCGCTTGAACTCGATATCATCTCCACACTCATCACACAAGCCGAAGGTACCATCTTCAACCCTTTCAAGGGCCTTGTCGATCTTGGTGATAAGTCTTCTCTCACGATCCCGGATCCGGAGCAGGAAATTTCGATCGGTCTCCATAGAGGCCCTGTCAGTGGGATCGGCAAACTGGGCCTTGTCGGTGGTCATCCCGTCCACTGTCTTCGTGGCTTCATGGATGAGCTCCTCTTTCCAGGCCTTCAGCTTTTCAGCTAGAATTTTTAATTCTTTTTCCGTCATTACAGACCCCTACGAACTTGAGCGAAAAGTTAAGGCTTTTGATACTGCATTTAGGGGGGAGTGTCAATAAAGCAGAAAACAGGAATCAGAACTCAGGAAACAGAAAAAATGGTAAATAATCTTGTCACGCTATTCTAAAGCTTGATCCTGATTCCTGATTCCTGATTGCTGCAAACTGTTCCCTTGACACCCGCCCGTTCCCCCTATATCAAAAAGAGCATGAATGCCTTGTCGCGAGTCCTCACCATCCTGTCGGCTGTATTATTCCTGACCCCTTCGACATCCTGGGCTGACCCGGGCTCCTTTCCGAGCAACGGGCTGGACGCCCAATCTCTGGGCAGGGGGGGGACGGTCATTGCCAGCCCCTCGGGCGTCTGGAGTGTTTTCGGCAATCCGGCGACTCTCACACCGCAGGGTTATTACATACTTGGCCTCGATTACCTGGACCAGAGGGGCGCCCAGGATAAGTCCTGGAGCCTTACCGTTGTTGACACCAATGCCTCCATGCGAGGAGCTCTCTCTTATTTCAAGGACCCCGGGTTTGCCGGTTTCCTTGACAAGATGTGGGGCGTCTCCCTCTCCCAGACGTTGATGCCATCCCTGTATCTTGGCGAGAGTTTTCACATGGGGGAATACGAACCGGAGTCCTCGCCGGGAAGCGAAGAGCGGCTCAGCACAGTGGACGCAGGGTTGCTCTACAAACTGGGCTCCAAGGTGTCCATAGGGTATGTTGCCCATAACCTGTTCCCTAACAACCAGGATCTTCTCAAGCGATACAACGGGTTCGGCATTGGTCTTCAGTTTCCCATGACCATCTCCTTCATGGCAGACTACGAAGAAGTCCCTGACTCCGGCAGTGACATGGATCTGCGGGCCGGCATCGAGTTTAAACCTGTCAAGAAGATCACCGGCCGGCTGGGTTACCAGGACCTCGCCAACGGCAGCACCTATATGACCGGGGGCATCACCTACACGGACATAAACGGCACACTCGACGCTGCCATCCTCTACGATGACCGGACGAATAAAACAGAGAGAGTGATCCTTGGACTGTCGATAAGGATGTAAGAAAAGCAGAACGCAGAACACAGGAGAAAAACAAAAGCTAAAAACGCATATTCTTTGACCATGCAGTTTATAATTTTGGTTTTTTATTCTGCGTGCTGTGTCCTGGGTCCTGCATTCTGGTTTTCCCCTTCCCTATCCTTGCCCTCCCTTCCCCGATAGTGTATGTATAAAGGTTACCTTGAAAAAACGTAACCCATTAGGATATTTATAAAAATGCGCATTCACGCCATATCAGTAAGCGATAAGAAAGGGATCAGGAAGGACAACGTTACCGCCGCTGTCCTGCGCCCCGATCATGGAATTATAAAAGATGCCCATGCCGGGCCGTGGCATCGTCAAGTAAGCCTCCTCGCCAGAGAGAGCATCGACAAGATGGTCCAGCGAGGCCTTAAAGTAGGGCCCGGGGACTTCGCGGAAAATATTACTACTGAGGGAATCGATCTCACGGCCCTGCCCATAGGCGGACGTCTGCTCCTGGGAACCGAGGTCCTTGTGGAGGTTACCCAGATCGGCAAGGAATGCCACGATCGGTGTGCCATTTACCATGAGGCCGGTGACTGCATCATGCCCCGTGAGGGGGTCTTCGTGAAAGTGCTCACGGGCGGGAGCATCAACATCGGCGATCCCATAAGCCGCCCGAAGGACTGTTTGCCGGATGAAAATTAGAGCGGGTGTCCTCACCCTGAGCGACCGGGCATCCCGGGGAGATTATGAGGATCTGAGCGGACCAACCATCATGGATTGTCTTGATTCGAACCCCGGATTCGATGTTGAGTGGGCCCGGGTAGACATTCGTCCCGATGAGGAGATGGCCATCGCCGAGGTCCTCAGAAACTGGTCGGATGAGGACGGCCTGGATCTGATCCTGACGACCGGCGGTACAGGTCCGGCTCCAAGGGACCGGACGCCTGAAGCGACAAGAACTGTCCTCCAGTTCGAGATCCCCGGGATACCGGAAGCGATGAGAGCCGCGGTGCGTGACCGCATTCCCACAGCAGCACTCACAAGAGGTATCGCCGGGGTAAGGGGCCGCTCGCTCATCATAAACCTCCCGGGGAGCCCCAAGGCGGTCCGGGAGAGCATGGAGGTCCTCTTCGGTTTCCTCGAGCACCTCCTGGAGAAGATAAAAGGCGATCCGGGGGAATGTGCTGAGCAGTGAGGCCTCGTCCCGGGTGAACGGTTATGAGTCTAGAGTGTGGTGTGTAGAGGGAGTCTCGTGTCTGAAACTTTTACTCTCTCTGAGCAGGCCCGGCCCGCAGAATATTTTGCAGTTTGAAGTTTCAGATCACGAGTCACAAATCACGTAATTTATTTTGGAATCTGGAATTTGGAATCTGGAATCAACAATATACGCGACAAACGCGGGATTTTTATTACCTTCGAGGGCATCGAGGGATCGGGGAAATCGACCCTGCTGTACAACGTGGCAGCGGCTTTGCGCCGCACCGGGCTGGACCCTGTCATGACCAGGGAACCGGGCGGCACCTCTTTGGGTGTCGCCTTGCGGAAGGTCCTGCTGAATCCGGACATGGAGAATATCGGATCCATGGCTGAACTCATGCTGTTCGCTGCCGACAGGGCGCAGCACGTGTCGGAGGTTATCCTCCCCGCCCTCGAGTCCTGCCAGATCGTGCTGTGCGACAGGTATTCGGACGCAACGGCTGCCTACCAGGGCTATGGCAGGGGGATACCCATTGATGTGATCACCTCCGTGGACAACCGGGCCAGGGGGGGAGCAATACCGGACATGACGGTACTGCTTGACCTTCCTGTCGAAGAGGGATTGAGGCGGGCAAGGTCCAGGAACGATGAAGCCCCTGACAACTCAGAATCCAGGATCGACGAGGAAGAGGCCGCCTTCCACAGAAAGGTGCGGGAGGGGTATCTCACCCTTGCCCGCAAGGACCCGGAACGGTTTCTTGTTCTGGATGCCATGAACGAACCGGACCGGTTGGAAGAACTGGTTATGGATGAATTTCGATCGAGGTTCCCCGATGCTATTTGACATGATCAGGGCCCAGGAGGGACCTGTGTCCATCCTGAAAAGGGTCCTCGACCACGGGAGGGTCCCGACGGCCTACCTCTTTACCGGCCCCCCGGGGTGCGGAAGGATGATGGCTGCTCTCGCTACGGCATGCAGCCTTAACTGTCAGTCGGGGGCAATAGCGTGCGGAACCTGCCCATCCTGTCTCCTTTATGCCGTCGGTAACCACCCTGACCTGTACGTAATTCGGCTCCCTGAAGGAAAACGCCAGATCGTCATCGAGCAGATCCGGGAAGAGATCCTCGGTAGAGCCTACCTGAAACCAATGAGCGGCAGCACATCGACTTTCATCGTTGAGGACGCCCACCTCCTGAACATGAACGCATCCAACGCCTTTCTGAAAACACTGGAAGAACCGCCGCAGACATCCCATTTCATCCTTATCTCCCCGGACAGGGACTCGGTATTGCCGACCATCTCATCCAGGTGCCAGACACTGGCTTTTTCTCCCCTGCCGCGTCAGGTCCTGAAGGATATCCTGGTGTCAAAGGGCATCCGGGAAGAGGAGGCATCCCTTCTGGCGGCCATGGCAAAAGGAAGTGTGAAAAAAGCCCTCGCCTACCATTCAACCGGAGCTTTGCAGGACCTGGCTGATGAATTCAAACCCCTCTCCTCCCTTCACGACCTGGGAGAGGGTCAGATCCTTGACCTGGCCCAGCGATGGGGCCGCAACCGCCAGGAAGCTCTCGGTATGCTGGAGTTCATGGTCCAGTGGTACAGGGACATGATGATACTTGTCGAAGGGGCTCCCGAGGACCAGGTGATCCACGTTGCCCACCTGCAGGAGCTCAAAAAAGGAGCCGCGCGCATCGGAGGCCTCAATCTGTCGAGGATTCTTGAGTCGGTGGAGGATGCGCGGGAAGCCATTGAAGGCAATACGAACGTACAGCTTACACTCGACACCCTGCTTCTAAGGGTGCGTAACCATACATCACCTACGGAAAAGAGTGCATAGATGGAAAACTCCAACGGTAACGATAAAACGAAAGACCAGGCATCGCCGACCCCAACGGACGTTCTGAAGGTAGACGAACCATCACCCCCGTCCCATTTAATGATCCCGGCGGATACCGGGGAACCCGAGGGTGTCATGGGATCGGAGAACACCGGAGAACCCTCTGTCGATGATCGTGGGGACCCGTTGCCGGATCCGGACCGGGAATCATCACCCGACGAAGTGAGGACGGCTCTTGTAGCGATCCGCGGTCAGAATCGATCCGCCCATTTTGACGCCGGAGAGCATACGCTCAGGCCGGGTGATGAGGTGATCATTCAGACGGAGCAGGG
>WOR8_10008569_pt1 | contig 11250 bp, 7 predicted proteins | sample DeeMarSeWOR38_10_FD_19890 | JGI IMG/M metagenome (IMG submission 19890)
CCATTAAAGTCAACGATGGGGATGATCGGCGCCTGATATATGTCACCCCAAATCCCACCGAATCCACCAGACCGTTCAGAACTGAAGTAAAGCATGGAACCATCCGGTGATATTACCGGCCCACCATCGAGGCTTGTACTATTGACTATAGGACCAAGATTCATAGGAGTACCCCAAGGTTCAGAAATGCTCGATCGAGTTGTTACCCACATATCCACATCACCAAATCCACCGGGTCGAAGAGGATGAAGAGGTTGTCCCCTATCCTCAGAGAAGAACAGTGCTAAGCCATCTGCTGAGAGGAAAGGATGGTCCTCACTGGCTGCACTATTTACGACCGCCCCGAGATTTATGGGTTGTTCCCAAGGATCATTTTTTGTTGCTCGCCTCGTGATCCAGATGTCGTCGGAACCGAATCCCCCAGATCGGTTGTATGCAGTAAAATATAGTTCCAGACCATCGGTAGAAAGCTGCGTTGCGTCCTCCACGCCACCAGTGTTAACAGGTGGCCCAAGTTTTATAGGCATGCCCCACGCATCATTTCTCGTTGGTCGTTTGGTTACCCATATGTCGTAAATGTAATTCCCCGAGGGATTGAATAAACCGAAGTACAGTTCCAGATCATCAGCCGAGATGCATGGACAGTACTCACCCTGCGAAGTATTGACTGGTGGGCCAAGATTTTCTGGGGTACCCCAGTCGTCGTCTGTCGTTTTCCGGGTCGCTACCCACAGGTCCATACCACCATATCCACCGGGCCGATCAGAGGTAAAATAGAGCATCAGCCCATCGGTAGAGATGCTCAGAAAAGCTTCCCCATACGAACTGTTGATCATTGATCCCAGGTTAGTTGGCGTCCCGAAGGTGAAATCAGCCTTAGTAATTCCGCCGCTAAGCATAATAGCGGCCACAATTCCAACTAACACAAACCTCATTCTGTATAGATGAGTTAACGATTTTTTGTTTGTTCTTTTCTTAGCCATAATTGTTTCTCCTTTCATTTACCGTTTAGATTAACCTTGTTTGTTGCTCTGGACCCTTGAGACGCATTCTTTCGTCATTTTCGCCTTCATGCATCATTCGGGTATTTCACTCTTTACTATCCGAAAAATTTGGAATGCTGCGCACTATCTGAAAAAAATCTGCCCCAACGAACTTAAGAGTGTTTTCCAACTGAGTCAAATATGCTATACTGAATGTTATCCGGGAAGTGGGCAACAATAGCGGAGTGTTATCCTTGGCACCGTGAGGACCTAGGTATGAGAGATAGCGATAAAACAGACATAGGCGGATCACAGGAGGCTTTTCTCACGACTCATTGGTCTCTTATCGAGAGCATCAAAGCCGGTCAGGATAAAGACAGGGCTTTGATTGGTTTACTGCTGGAAAGATACTGGAAGCCTGTGTACTGCTATCTAAGGCGAAAGGGACATGATAATGAGCAAGCAAAGGACCTGACCCAAGCTTTCTTACATGAAGTAGTTCTTAACAGAGATCTTGTTCGCCGGGCGGATCAAACGAAGGGCCGTTTCCGCTCATATCTGCTCTACGCTCTCAATCGTTACATTGTGAAGCAAAACCTCAAAGAAAAGGCCATAAAACGCATCCCGAAAGAAAAATTAGTCCCTCTCGATTTTGTGGAGCCGCCCGCATTGCCCGAAAGCATTGCAAATGCAAGCGCTGAAGAATTCTACCACTACGCCTGGCTCTCGGCCCTGCTTGAGCGGGTGTTTGTTGATGTAAAAGCAGAATGCGACAAGTGTGGGATGGATATCCACTGGACGTTGTTTTACGAGCGTGTTGCAAAACCTATTTTGGAGAATAATCCTCAGCCACCTTTAAGCAAGCTTTGCAAGGAGTACAACATCGAGGATGCAAAGAAAGCCTCTAATATGATTGTGACTGTAAAAAGACGTTTCCAGTCAGTACTGATGCGTCATGCTCGCAGCACGGTGCTCTCAGAAGAGCAAGCGAGTGAGGAGCTGGATGATTTATTTAAGTTTTTTCCAGAAAAAGCGCAGGATTCTTTCTAAAGCGGCTATTTAATTATATAGAAGCAATCTATTAGTCTGGATGATCCAGTTTATTAGCCTAATATCGTGGATAACTTAGTAGGTAGTCTCCAATGGAAGCAGATTCGATATTTGGAACCGAACCCAACCGTTTAAGATGGCTCCTGAAGGTCGGCCAGGAGGAGGATGAGAGTGTTTCCGAAGACGATAAGCTACCCACCCCATCGCTCGATGGACTGATGGAGAAGCCAGGTGCTCGGATTGGTCGATATAAGCTACTTCGTATACTCGGTGAAGGGGGTATGGGCACGGTATATTTAGCTCAACAAGAAGAGCCGGTCGAACGACAAGTAGCTCTCAAGATCATCAAGCTCGGCATGGACTCCAAACGTGTTATTGCGCGTTTTGAGGCTGGTTGGCGCTTATGGAGCATTCCCATATAGCCCGCGTTTATGATGTGGGATTGACCGCCAGTGGCCGCCCTTACTTCGTCATGGAGTATGTCAAAGGTACACCCATAACCGAGCATTGTGATAAGCATAGACTCACTGTCGAAGAAAGGTTGAGGCTTTTTTTACATGTGTGTGAAGCTGTCCAACACGCACACCAGAAAGGAATCATTCACAGAGATCTCAAGCCCTCGAATATCCTTGTATCCATTGAAGGCAATGAAGCCGTTCCAAAGGTGATTGATTTCGGTGTGGCTCGGGCCGTTGGTCAGCGAATGACAGAAGAAACATTCTACACGGAACAGGGCCAACTCATCGGTACACCTGAGTACATGAGCCCGGAACAAGCAGATTTGAATAATCAGGAAATTGACACACGAACAGACATCTATGCATTGGGCGTTGTGCTGTACAGACTGTTAGCCGGAATTCCGCCCTTTGACCATCAAACGTTCCACGCCGCTGGCATTGAGCGTATGCGCAAGATCATCTGTGAGGAAGAGCCTAAGACACCGAGTACACGACTAAGTAAAACTTCCTTAGAAGAATCTACGGAATCTGCCTGTCAGCGGAGTACCAGTGTACGAGCGCTGCAACGAAAACTTCAAGGTGACTTGGATTGGATCACCCTCAAGGCTATGGAGAAAAACCGAACCCGTCGCTACGGGTCTGCCGGAGAACTGGCCTCAGATATCCAGCGTCATCTCAATCACGAAGCAGTTTTAGCTGGCCCCCCCAGCACAATCTACAGGATTAGGAAATTCGCACGACGGAACCGCGCGTTGGTGACAGGAACTGCGGCGGTTATCGCTGTTCTTATTGCTGGTGTCGTAATTTCAACAATATTTGCGGTCAAAGCGGACAACAAACGTGTTGAAGCACAATCCATCTCCGATTTTCTGCGGTACAGTGTTCTCGAGTTAATTGATCCGTATAGGGTTGCGAATAAGGAGCTAACCAGACGTTCTCTTCTTGATGCCATATCAGAGAACCTGGAACAGGACTTCGCAGGCCCACCGCTGGCTGAAGCACAGATCCGACACACGCTTGGATTCGCGTACTGGAGTATTGGCGTGTACGAATTATCTGCGTCGCACTTAGAACAGGCAATTGCAATTTCTCAGGTTCACCTTGGTATCGAGCACCCGATTACCTTGAGTTGGAAAGAGAATCTTGGTTGGACTTACCTCTACCAGGGCCACCTCCGTGAAGCAGAGCAGTTGTTCAAAAAGACATTGGATAGTATGCGTCGTGTGCTGGGTGAAGAACATAATCAGACTGGGCATTGCATGTGGTCGCTTGGTTCGCTGTATTACCGTCAGGGTCGATACAAGAAAGCAGAGCAGCTCTTGGAGAAGGCTCAAGAAATCTCTATACGTCAGAGAGGTGAGGAAGATGGGCGTACTGTGGAGACCATGTCAATGCTTGTATGGGTCTACATCTCACAGGGTCGGTACAAGGAAGCAGAGCAATTAACCAACAAAGCCCTGGCAATCAACCTGCGTCTCCGTGGTGAGAAAAACTTCTGGACACTGAATCTGAAGTTCCAGATTATGGTGATATATTGGTACCTAGGCCGCTATGAGCAAGCCGAGCAAGTCGGACTCGAGGACTTAGAAGGTATGCGTAACCTCTTTGGCGAAGAAAACTCAGATACACTGTGTTTAGCAGCAAGTATGGGAATCGTGTATATCAGTCAGGGCCGATACGAGGAGGCTGAATCACTTCTCAGCGAGGCTTTGGCAACGGCCCGTCGTGTGCTGGGCAACACACATAGTAAGACAGCGTTTGCTATGTATGGGCTTGGATTGGTTTACCTAAGTCAGGAGCAGTATGGTCGAGCAGAGCCGCTCTTATCAAAGGCCTTAGAAATCAGTCGCAGCATACTCGGCCAGGAACACCCGGATACACTCCGCAATGTCAATAGCCTCGCAGTGCTATACACAAAGCAAATGCGCTATGACAAAGCTGAGAGATTCTTTGACGAGGCAATAAGGGGCAGGAAACTTAAGTTGGGCGAAGATCATCCGGACACGCTAGAATCCAAGAATGACTTGGCTGTACTGTACAAAGAGCAAACTCGATATGAGGAAGCAGAGCCACTGCTCATCGAAGCCATCGAAGGCCGCCGCCTCAAACTTGGCGACCAACATCCACACACACAAGATTCACTGAAAAATCTGATTGCCCTCTACGAATCCTGGAACAAGCCGGAAAAAGTCAAAGAATAGCGAGCAATGAGCAAAAGCTTTATTATGGATAGTTGTTAGCCGCCTCAAACTTCGACCATACCGTGCCTTCCCCAGTGACCGCCATGGATTTTGTAAGAATTGCAAAGTCCTATAATATTCAGGTAATCAAATCTTAACCGGCATTGCAGGCTTCATGTGCCTTTATGGTGCCCTTTAATGAAATCATTTCTGTTATGTTTTTATTATTATCGCTCATAGAACAATCAAGCTTATAATCCACAGAGCAACGGCAGCGGCCCCGCCTTCTACGAGAGTTCCAAGAGTTTGTAATTTATAGCCCTGCTTTACAGTCATGCCGGAAAGGCCTGTTACTACCCAGAAGTAGCTGTCGTTGGCATGGCTTACGACCATTGAACCGGCCCCGATCGCTACAACTACAAGTGCTTTTGCCGTAGGAGTTTCGAGCCCAAGAGTCCCAAGAAGCGGCGCTATTATTCCCGCTGTTGTGATAATCGCCACTGTTGATGAACCTTGTGCCGTCTTTAGAGCAGCGGCCAATATAAATGGCAACCAGATGCTGAGTCCGGATCTGTCGCCGAGGTAGACTTTTACTACTTCGGCGATTCCGGAATTCCTGAGAACTTTGCCGAAAGCCCCACCGCAGCCGGTAATGATAATTATCGTCGCTGCTGCTATGACTGCCTGGCCGACCCAGCCTGAAGCTGAGAGCATATCGGCGGTAAGTTTCTTCGGCAGAAGAAATGCAAAGAAAACGCCGATTAGGAGTGCTACGACCGGTTGTCCTATAAAATCGATAATACCAGCAATATAATCCTCGCCGAAAGGATGTGTTTTTAGGTCCCCTACCGATTTTAAAACGATCAGAATGATTGGTAGCAATATTGGAATCACCGATTTAATTGCTGAAGGTGCTTCGGCTCCTATTTTTGCTACTTCAAATTCATGCTGGTTTTTCTCGGGATTTATATATGCCCTGGCGGCGTATTTTACCGAAAACAACCAGCCGGCACCAAATGCAATTATGCTTACCAGGGCACCCCAAAGGATTACCAGTCCAAGATCAGCGCCAACAAGCCCCGCTGCTGCAACCGGACCCGGCGTAGGGGGAACCATTGTGTGCGTGGCATAAAGGCCGAGGCTTAGCGCTATAGCGCTTGCAGCTAACGATATTTTCGCCTTGCGGGAAAGTGCCCTGCTCAATGGGGCAAGAATAACGAATGCCGAATCACAGAATACTGGTATGCTCACAATATAGCCTATTATTCCCATAGTCAAAGGTGCATTTCTTTCTCCCACCAGTTTCATCGTGCTTTCAGCAAGTTTATACGCCCCGCCTGACTTTTCAAGAAATGTACCGATTACAGCCCCTGCCAGTATGACTATACCGATGTAACCAATGGTTTCGCCAAAACCGGCATTTACCGACTGGACAACTTCTTCAAGAGACAATTTCCGACAAAGTATGCCATATCCGAAAGCAGAGATTAGTAGTGCAAGAAAAGGGTGGAGATTCAGCCTGGTTGTCGCAACGATAATGAAAACAATTGCCATCAAAAGGAGTATTAATAACCACATCTGAAGTGCCCTTTCATCTGCATTGCCTTTCTGCAATCAAAATTTACCTCTGTTTGTCGGTGTAATTCAGCCGAACGCAAAGCAAAAAGATTTCTATCCCGCCTGTCACTGCGTGTCAATCCTTTTTTAGCTTCTGCTAAAAGTGTATTAGTTTTGAACAACAGCGAAAATCTCAAAACATCAAAACTTCTTTTCTGCCGTTAAATGCGGCCTTGCAGACAATACAATATCAACGTAATAAAAGTATGATACAAATACAACTAAATTACTTCCAAGAATTTGTAGATGCGAGTCATTCGGCAAGCCTTAATAACAGCTTGAATTTATGGCCAATGCCGGCAATAATATGCCCTGAATTAATCAAAACATGCCTTTCAACCTCAGTGTATATCCCGGAAGAAAGCCTTAGAGCGTGCATGATAAGAATGTAGAATCTTTCTCTCGCTACACTCAAGCACGGGCCTGAACGGAGCACGGTGTAACGAAAAATCTATTTCATATATTCAACCACCAGATGCCTTATTTCGCTCTCCGCAAGAAGTCTCAACAGCAGCATGATGAAAACAATAACGATGAGTTCTCACATGGGCTATAAGGATTAATCAAATGGATAATTTATCCGGGATGAGATAAAGTAATCTTACTTTATTAACATCACACAAAGCATCAGTATTTCGACAGAGCGCCCCCTGCTTACAGCACGAAAAATCAAACTGTCAAAAGATCATCATTTCGATCCTTGATTGATGTTTATGAAAATATTCTTTGCCCTTACACAAGAACAATTTGAATGTATTTCCAGCAATAACTTATGCTTCAAACGCTGCCTGCACAGACCTGCTTTGGCAAATTATGTTTCAGTGTTTCACGTGAAACATTTTAATCTTTGAGCTATTACAGCACAGCTACAACACTGTTTCATTTTATCGTTTTAAGATTACTCTTATATGGATTCTCAATACAAAGGATTGATCTCCTTCAGATATTCATCCTGTTAGCAAGATAGAAATTTAAACCAATGGCCCTTAACTGATAAAATCAACTCAACTTCTAACCTCTGAGGTATAAATAATTGATGTGAAATCGTATTATAGAATGCTGATCAATCAATCTTTCTCAAAGGTTTGCTCAAGATAAATAATGCCTTAAAATCAATGATTTTGTTCGATTAGCCTCCATATTTATTGTTTCACGTGAAACATTTTATTAAGAAATTGATATTTTGAACTGGCAAAGCTGCAGTTTTTTAAGTAATTATTCCGAAATACTATTAGTTCAGTACATTTTGGATTTATTATTGAAAAGGAAAAGTAAGCACAATTCCCGGTAAATCATTAAAAGGAGTGTAGATATGGTAGACAAAAAAAGAGAAAAGCCAAGACATCTCGGCAGGGGGCTTCAGTCCCTATTAAGTCCGATAACATCAACCAGTAATGAGTCTGATCATGTATTTTCCAGTACTTCAACAATCTCTAACTTCCCTCCGGATAAGGATTTGCGCGATTCTCTTCAGAAAATTAGCATTGATTCTATATCCCCTAATCCATATCAGGCCCGGACGATATGGAATGAGCGGGAATTATCAGAATTGACTGAATCTATAAGGGCAAACGGCATAATTCAGCCAATTATCGTTCGTCCAACAGGTACCGGTTTTCAACTTATTGCCGGGGAACGCCGGTTGCGAGCGGCCGAACTGGCTTCTCTGACGAGCATACCCGCTCTGGTTCGTCGTGCAAGCGATGAGCAGTTACACGAGTGGGCGTTAGTTGAAAATATACATAGAGTAGATTTGAATCCAATCGAACGGGCAAAGGCATACCAGGAATATATAAGCACATTTTCATTGACGCAGGCCGAAGCGGCTGAAAGGCTTGGCGAGGACCGGTCGGTCGTCGCTAACTATATACGGTTACTGGACTTACCGCATGAAATCAAGCAGATGCTGGCTGAAAACAAGCTCAGTATGGGCCACGCCAGGGCGATTCTTGCTTTACCGACGGATGAACTTCGCCGAAAACTGGCAAATCGAGCGATGGCAGGGCGGCTAAGCGTTCGTGAAGTTGAAAGACTGGTAAGAAAATATCTCGCTGGTACCGGTCAGGTAAAGACAACAGTTCGCACAAAACCGCCCCATATCATAGACATCGAGAACAAACTGGCAAATCAACTCGGCACTAAAGTAAGTATTGAAACAAGAAAAAACGGACAAAGAGGTAAGCTAATCATCGAATTTTATTCTCTCGATGAATTTGACGGCATTATGGAAAAAATTGGATTAGTTAGTGAAGAACATGTTTAAAAAGAAAAAATTCGTGAAAATGCGTGAGAAGTTAGACAATATGTTGTATAATTAAAGATGTGTCTATGACCGATAAATAAAAAGTTAAAATAACTGATAAGTTTTACTCAAGAATAAATAATTTCGGAGGACATATTATGAAGAGTATGTTGACTTCCATAACGATTTTATTATTGCTAACCTCTTTATTCAACAATTCGGCTTTTGCTCAACGGCCACCAAAGAAATCACTGGATCAGGCTGTCGTTGACGGCGATATCGAGCGGGTAAAATCTGAAATTGCAGCAGGCTTGGATCTGAACTCGAAAAACAGGATGGGCTGGACAATACTCCACATAGCAGTTAACAAGAAACATACCGAAATAGCAAAACTAATTATCGACAAAGGCGCAGATGTTAACATAAGAGACAATCGCGGAAGAAGGCCTATCCATTTAGCAGTGGAAACGGGCCAGAAAGACATCGTAGAAGCGCTAATTGCAAAGGGGGCCGATATCAATGCTATAGACTCAAGAGCAGAGAATGCTTTGACTTTGGCAAAAAAGAATAATCATAAGGAAATTACAGATTTATTACTCAAGAATGGAGCAGAAGAACCGGATCTCAGTTCTTTACAAGGTGACAGACTGTATTCTTTGCCCGGCGGACAACCGGGAGCAAATTACAATCAGAATACGACAAGCAGCTACCAGGCACGGGCAAGGAGCATGACAACAAGTCAATCACCAGCACAGGTAAATATACTCGCCGACCCGAACGAGATAAAAAGCAGGATAAAGACATTCGATGGCCTGGGAAAAGAATTGAAAGCAGTAGCAGATAAAAGCCAGGATGAATCACGTCATTGGCCACAGTCGAGATTCGATAACAGAACAACTCTGGCAAGATCCATTGATAAACAAGTAGAAGAGGAATTACAATATGTGCGAAAGGTAGCTGTTAAAGAATCAGCCAAAAAGACCACTGCGGCAATCGATAATTTGCTGAAAAGCCGGCAGGAAAGGTATTCAAAGTTCAACAGGGAAATCCTGCAACAAAAAAGAGAAATGAAACAAACCACCTCTATGCGTACACGCGGCCGGGGGCGAACAACAGGAAGAACTGCGAGAGGTCAGTATTCACAAGGAGGGCAGGCTTACGGAACAAACGCAACAGATAGTCTCTATAGTGGTGGTGCAGCTAACACACCAAGAGGTTACGGATCACAGAATCCGGATCGGCCGCCCGAGCAATTGGATCCCCAAACACAGGAACAAATCCGTTTGTGGCTGCAGACAACTCCAGATAACAAGTTAGAGTTGGCAAGGGCTATTCATCCGCTAATACAGTCAGAGATGAGTTCCATAAGAATAACAGCGGTTGAAGAAAAAGCGAAAAAGACGACGGCTGCGATTGACGGTTTAATGCTGGCCAGGCAGGTGCGGTTCGACAAACTTGTTGTAGAACTGGAGCAAGAGCAAAGGAAACTCCAGGAAGCTCAGAGCACGCAGAATCTAAGCAACGATCCGGCTCAGGCATATCAGCAGGGCGGACGATATAGCGGACGGACCAGAAGAGGAACCTCGACGCAAGGGAATAATCAGCAACAACAGAGTACACGCCGTGGTCGGCGGCGCTGAGACCGATGGCAGGACACTTAGCCGGTAAAGTAGCCATAGTAACAGGGGCCAGCCGAGGTATCGGCAGGGCGATTAGCGTGGCTCTGGCGCATGAGTCCGCAACGGTCGTACTTGCTGCTCGTTCGATTCAACAACTTCAACAAACCGTTGAGAAGGTAACAAAAGCAGGTGGAGTAGCACACATCGTTTACGTCGAGTTGACCGAAGAAGAGTCAATTAGTAATCTCGTTAAGGTGACAGGCGAAAAACTCGGCCGGCTGGACATCCTGGTCAATAACGCCGGCGTCACTCACTCGGCTCCGCTGGAGAAGACCTCGACAGAAGACTGGCAGCGATGTATTTCTATAAATGCGAGCGCTCCGTTCATACTGTGCAGAGAAGCACTGCCGTTATTAAAAAAATCAGAGTCGGCTCATATTGTCAACATTGCATCCGTCGTCGGCGTCAAAGGTTATCCGCTTCAAAGCGCTTATACCGCCTCCAAGCACGCTCTTCGCGGCATGACAATGTCACTTGCCGAGGAGCTTAAAGATACCAATATTCGAGTGCACCTTCTCTGTCCCGGGGGCGTGGATACGGACATGGTCGATAATGTTCGTCCGGATATTGCCAAGGATGAGCTGATAAAGCCGGAAGAAATCGCCGAGCTGGTTGTTTACCTCGTGACACACAAAGGTAACGCCGTAGTGGACGAGCTGCGCATTCGAAGAGCAACCTCGTCACCGTGGTTTTGATAAATCAAATGACAGAGAAGGAATAACTATGCGGATGGTATGTCAGCGCGTATTGCAAGCAAAAGTTACAGTTAACGACCAGCCGGTCGGCACAATCGACAAAGGCCTGCTGATCTATCTCGGAGTCGGAAAAGGCGATACTATGAATGATGCTCAGTTCATGGCTGATAAAATTGTGAACCTGCGAATCTTTGCCGATGAGGCGGGCAAGATGAATCTAAGCGTACAGGATGTTGCCGGCTCGATTCTCTTAATCAGTAATTTCACACTTCACGGCGACTGCCGCAAGGGCCGCCGACCGGGCTTCGACGCCGCGGCAGAGCCAGCGTTGGCAGAGGAGCTTTAT
>WOR8_10009897_pt1 | contig 11247 bp, 8 predicted proteins | sample DeeMarSeWOR38_10_FD_19890 | JGI IMG/M metagenome (IMG submission 19890)
CGACGGGGGCTCGTCGCTGGACATCGACTCCGCCACGGGCATCGGCTTCAACTTCGCGTACAACTTCACGAGCAAGCTCGCGCTTGGTGCCGACCTCGAGTTCATCCGTCCGCGCTACACCGCCGTGCTCGTTGACGAGAGCGGCATCGAGGACGATGTCGTCATCAGGCATACGGCATCGCAGTTCAGCGGCCGCCTAAAGGGCACGTTCAACGTCATCGACGGCCCGTTCACGCCTTTTCTCGAGGCCGGTCTCGGCTGGAGCCACTTTGACTCCAACGTGGCCGACGGGCCACCGATCGTCGGCTGCTGGTGGCACCCGTGGTGGGGGTACATCTGCGAAGGCTACTACAGCACCTATAGCGACACACTGTTCAGTTACGGCGTAGGCGCCGGCCTGCGCTACGAATTCCGTAACGGCTCGTTCATCAAGGCCAGTTACAACATCTGGGAGCTCGACGGTCTCGGCGCGGGGGTCGACTCACGCTTCGGGGCCGGTCGCCTCGAGTTCGGCTGGATGTTCTGAACGATACGGCTGGATCCCGGCAGAAACCGTTGCACGCCGACCCCCTCCTGCGATTGCGCCACGCGTAGAGCCCTGCTTAAGGAGCGCGTTTGCCGCGCTGACGATCGCGCGGGGGGAATCCGGCTACGGGAGAGTGGACTTCGGTGCGAGCAGGCGTTGCGTGCGCGGCTCCGCAGGCCGGACGGATGCTTGGCGTACCGAGCGCCCAGAGCCTGCGGATCCTTCGACTTGAAGAAGACTCCGCCGATGCCTGTTACACGCTTGATTTCGGGTCTCCGCGCGCAGGTGCGCTGACCGGTTGTCTGCGATGCCGAAATTCCAAGTGGATGACTAAATGCGAAAGAGACATCACGCAATCGTGTCCGTATAGCAGCGCGCCCAGGCCCATTCCCGACTGTGGGCCAAGGGTCGTTCTCTCCCCGTCAGCCACGGGGCGCACTAGCGAGAGCTAAATGGTCGCTTCCTGGCGGAGAACTGCCGGCACGCCCGGTTGGACGGCGCCTTCAGGTTCTGATCGGCACGAACAGCCCCACGCGGACATGCCCCCGCGGAATCACCGGGAATTCTGGGTCACCGTCCCCCAACGCCCAGTCTCACCAGATTCACAAGCTGGCTCGCCGGTCAGTTGCTCAACTCGCCTATGAGCGCCGCCCAGGTGGTATCGATGAATTTGTCCACCACGCCGTCGCCATTGACGTCGATCTCGAGGCGGACCACCTCCTCGCTGGTGACTACGATCCGCACTTCGCTGTTGTTCCCGCCGCTCACCAGTATCTCGCCGGTGTACGGCGGATTGTCGTCGCCGCTTGCCTGTATGGTCACGACCGTACCGTAATCGACCGATCCGCCGAGCACGCTGCTGTGAAGTCTTCCATTGGCCTCCGCGGCGTAGGCGGTCGGAACCATGCCAGGATTCACTTCGAGCGTCTGCTCAAAGTTCCGGAATGTGACTGTTTCACCGGCCGCTGCGATCGTCAGTTCGCTACCGGAGAGCGCGGTCAGGATGGCCGGAAAGTCCAGGGTGTCGAGCGTGTAGGCGAGATCGCCGTCGCCGGCGATGGTGTCCCCGTCCGAGGTCACGATCAGGTCGGTCAGGACCATATCTAGTGTCAGCCGGAAGAGGTCGCTGAAAACATCCCCTTGGACGTCCGCCACCGTCAGCGCGAGCCGGCCGTCCATCACGAAGCCGTCCCCGTCATCGCAACTCTCGAAGACCGCCGTGATCGTATCGCCTTCCGTAAGCGTGGTTGGGTCGGCCAGATTTCCGGACAGCGAGATTGTGCCCGAGACGTCGCAGGGTTCCGTGCCCTGGACAGGCACTCGAGCGAATGTTCCAGGCATGTTGCCGATCTTTTGCAGCACCGAGAGGGTGCCAACCGTCGGCCCGAGAATCGGTCCCTCAGCGCCTTCCGTGATCTCGAACATTGCCAGCACGCCGGTCGTGACCGTAGCGGCTACGGCCTCACCGTTCACCGCGGTAATGGCTAAAGTGGGGCCGGTGGTAATAGTCCCGTTGCTGCCACTGCCACCGCATCCAGTGATGCCCGCGGTCAGGAGCCCAGCGGCCACGAGGAGCGATACCGCCAGTAATCTGTATCCTCTAGGGTCTGTGGCATTCATCTTGGCACCTCCATCCGTTCTGATGAACATGCCCTTTTCGGGCGGGATGCCTTCGACTTGATAAGCACACTCCCGCCCGTCACAAGCCCAACATAGCTCAAACAACACAGGGCGCAATCCGGACAATCACGGGGACTGGGCTCAGTGCTCGCCACCGGGCCATCGGCGTGACCGCGCTCAGAACCGGTCAGGTCAGGCTGCCCGGAGCGAGTGCCAGCAGTTGCAGCGTGTGGCCGAGGAAAGCTGACTAGATTTGCCTTGGCGTACGACTTGGAACAACAAGGCTGGCCACTGCGCGATGCCGATTGCCCCCGGTCCACGACATGGAGTGCCCAGGATTCAGTGGACACGCGATAGTGCGTCACTGAGCCACTTGGGGGTACGGCGATGCCGACCAGGGCCAGGACGAGGAAGACACGGCAGATCTAAGAGTTCATTAAGGCGAACCGTGATGTCCACGACGTGAGGACGATGTGCCGTGCGCTCGACGTCACGAGGAGCGGGTTCTTCGCCCGGCTCAAGCGGCCACTCTCGGATCGGGCCAGGGAGGACGCCCGGTTGCTCGGACTGATCAAGGCTTCGTTCGTCGCGAGTCACGGTATCTATGGAGCGCGCCGCGTATTCCTCGATCTGCGGGAGGCAGGCGAGACCTGCAGCAAGCATCGTGTTGCTCGCCTGATGCGCATCAACAACAGGGCAGGTCGAGGGTATCGGGTGCGGCGCCAACCTGCTGCCGAGGCTTCGGTCCTCATCCCCAATGTGCTGCAGCGCCGCTTTCATGTCTCCGCGCCCGACAAGGCCTGGGTAACCGACATTACCTACGTCCGGACGTGGGAGGGCTGGCTGTATCTTGCGGTCGTCGTGGATCTCTTCTCGAGAAAGGTCGTCGGCTGGGCCGCACGCCCAACCCTGAGTCGCGAGCTCGCGCTTGATGCCGTGCTGATGGCTGTGAAGCGCAGGAAGCCACGCCACGCCGTCATCCACTCGGACCAAGGCACGCAGTACGGCAGCGACGACTGGCGCCGCTTCTGCAAGAGGAATCACCTGGAGCCCAGCATGAGCCGCAAGGGCAACTGTTGGGACAACGCGGTGGCCGAGTCTTTCTTCAGCAGCCTGAAGAAGGAGCGGATCAAGAAGAAGATCTACAAGAACCGGAGGACCGCCGTGGAGGACATCGCCGACTACATCGACTCGTTCTACAATACCGAACGCCGACATAGTCACCTGGGCGGGACCAGTCCCGAAAAATTCGAGGCAGCAGTGAAACGGCCACCAAAGCGCCGTGTCCACCAAATCCTGGGTACTCCAAGTTGCTGTTTCAGGACAGAAGGAGTGTCGCCGTAGTCTAGATCGAAAGCCACGGAATTCTCATGATGGATGTTTGCACCATCTACTCGCCAAACACATGTAGCCCCAGCAGATTCATGACACTTTATGATGCGCCTATCGTCTACTACACAGGATACGACATCCAACTAGACGTTAACCGTTACGCATCGTCCCTGTAAGCCGCTACGCAGCGCACCGAATGAATCGAGGTCATTATGCTCACGAGTATTCCCACACGCCACCGCCGTCTCAGCATCCTGATCGTCCCAGGCGCCGCGCTGATCATTGCAGCAGGCATCGTTCCTGCGCTCGCCCAGCCGCAGACCGAAGGCGCGCTTTCCTTCAGCATGAGCCCACGGGGACACATTCTCGTGCCGGTTTCCGTCAACGACCGCGGCCCTTTTGTTTTCGTGCTGGACACAGCGGCAGGTCAGACCACTGTGACGTCGGCACTGGCTGAGGAACTCGCTCTTGAGCCGGTTCTTGGCGAGTCGGCAAAGATGCTTGGGGTGCACGGTCTGACTGAGAATCCAGTCGTGCAAATCCAGTCTCTGGCCGTTGGCGATGCGGAGGTCCGGGACGATCGGGCAGTGATCCTGGATCTCGGCCACATCACCCGTGGAGAATGGAAGGCGGACGGCATTTTGGGCATGGATTTCCTAAGTCAGTTTGACCTGAGCCTGGACTTTGGCGCGCAATCATTGATGTTTGCCCCCAGTGGAATGATCGCGGAACACTGCGCTGCCGGTCTCCAGGACCGGGAGGCGATCGCCTTCGACGTCATTGAGCCCGGTTTTGTCGTGCTGCCCGTGACCGTGGACGGGCATCCGGTATCAGCCATTCTGGACACCGGCTCTGGTCACAGCGGGTTGAATGGCAAAGCCGCAGCATTGCTTGGCGTGGAGCTACCGGCTTTGCCGCAGGGACCGGGTGGTGGGCACGGTTTCGGTCTCCAAACCGGACCGGTTGGCCTGGGAGATAGGGTCCTCGCCGAACGCACGACCCTCCGGGTGATGGACCATCCGGTGATGGAGGCTCTTGGACTGGCAGACGATCCCTCCATGCTGATGGGGAACGATCTACTTGCCGGGCGGAAATTGACCATTTGTTATCAATCCGGGACGGCCTTTATTCAATAGCCTCGATTCCTTCGCCGTCTGGAGCGGTGAAAGATGCTCCGATGTTGCCGGTTGCTCCCAGCAACGATTTATTTCTGATTTTCGTCTGGCGGAGCGGCTGTCTGCTTCTGGCCGTTCTCTACCGGTCGGGCCTGGACATACCGCCGAGCCTGACCTAATGGAAGGTTCTGACTCGGGAGCTACCAATTAGCCCCAGCTAATGCCATCGGTTCCTGAGCGGAGGAGAACGACCCTGTGCGGACATCGATGAAGATGCGTAGATGGCCTTGCCCCACGGCCTCACGGTCGTAACCACTACAGCTTACCCAGCGATTCCCTTCGTCCCGGCATGGCATGCCACTTCGCCAGCCGGTCGCCGTGTTGGGCCAGGTGTTCAGTCCCGGTATTGGCCGGTAGACAGTCGAGTGGCGGTGAAGTCGCCAATTAGTGTCCTTCCAACTCTACGGATTGCGGTATTTGTCGCCTGCGCATCATGGGAGATGAGGGGCGGTCGCCCGCGGCAACCGACTTGTCTATTGCTGATGCCGTAAAGGCAACTCCTATTCTGAAAGAATGCCCTCTCTCATCTGGGCACGAGGGATTACCAAATGAAACGCAACCTAATGCTCTCGGTCGTCGCTGCCTTTCTGCCGCTCTTTTCCCCAGCGACGTTCGCTGCTTATGACTGCACGGGCTTGCCGGAATGGAAGCGCCAGTACTATTACCTGTCCGGCGCCCAGGTTCAGTACCAAGGCGTCGCTTATGTAAATACGATTGATGGTTCGAAACGAGACCTCCCCGGAGACGCTGACAATTGGTCGTCGCTCGGCGCGTGCGACCCTGTCGGTGGCGGCGGCGGCGGCGGTGGTGGCGGTGGAGGTGGAGGCTCAGAGCCGCAGGCGATTTCCATCTATGGAGTCTGGCACTGCGGCAACAGCTTCTGCGACTGGAGCCAGGTACGCAATACGTCAACAGATCCGAACAACCCGGGAGAATTCCATCTAGCCAACAGCTGGATCATTGACCGCAACGGCGATGGCATCAGCGGAGACCCGTCCGTCAACCTCGTCGTCCTCAGCTTTCTCAAGCCGACGGAGCTGCTGAACGGAACCAGCAACGGCGCATTCACCAACGGCGTCCCCACGGGCATGACGCGGGATGTCGTCAATTACTTCAAGGACCATCAAATTCGTGTGCTGTTATCGATGGGTGGCGTCACCTACACGGATTCCTGGAACCAGGCGCTGGTAACGAATGCCGCCGAGCTCGCGAGGAAAGCGGTCGCGGCGGTGGAAAGCCTCGGTGCCGACGGTCTCGAGATCGACTGGGAGAATGGCACGCCGAACGAAGCAGAACTAAAGGGCATCGAGACATTCATCGACACCTTCCGTGCCTACAGTAGCGACAAGGTGCTGACGCTGGACCTCGCGGTAGGCAGCCGCTACCTGCAGGAACTCAGCCGACGCGCGGCCGCGGATTGGCTGCCGAGCGGCAAAATCGATTACGTCAACGCGATGGTAGCGCGCGGCGAACCCAGTACCGACCAGTGGCAGGAGCATATCGACGGCAAGTCCAATTACAATCCGCCCATCCTGCCGAAGGCGCCCGCAAAAATTGCAGTGAGTCTCTGGCTCACCGATGGCCGCACTCCAAACGACAACTGTGTGAACTTCGATGCGTCATCGCAGTTGGCCAAGTCGAGCTATGTCCAGACCGTGCAGCCCAATGGAGCAGGCACGACACGCGGCTTGCTTGGTTACATGTTCTGGGCCGCGGAATGCCCGTCAACCCGCAACGTGTGCACGACCCCGCCGAACAGTTGTGAAGGCGGCATGGGTTTGGGTGCTACGCATTTCAACATCCCAGTACCACTCGACTTCACCAGCCTGAGAGCGGATTAATCGACGTGCTGCCTTATCGCGCAAAGGGACACTGGCTTGTGCTGCAAGGCGTGGTCAGTGCTGTCTACGTAATCCATGACCTGCTCCCCGGTTTCAGTGCCAGCCGAGGGTTAGTAGAGTCCGTTTTCCGGAGAGGAAGCGGACATGAAGAAGTCGAGGTTTACGGACGATCGGGTTCCTGAAGCAGGTGGAGGGTGGGGTCCCGGTCAAGGAGCTGTGCCGCAAGCACGGTTTCAGTGACGCGACGTTCTACAAGTGGCGCAGCCGGCTGGGCGGTCTGGAGGTGTCGGAGGCCCGGCGCCTGCGCGAGCTCGAGTCGGAGAACACCAAACTCAAGAAGCTGCTGGCGGAGGCGATGCTCGATATCGAGTCGCTCAAGGTGGTGGCTCGGGGAAAACGGTGAGCCCGCAGGCGCGACGTGAGGCGGTCACGGCGATGCGGGCGAAGACGGGGATCTCGGAGCGACGGGCGTGTGCGCTGATCGGGCTGTCGCGGACGGTGCGGCATTACGAGCGGCGCACCTGTGGCCGGCGGGAGGCGCTGCGCGGGCGGGTGGTGAGCCTGGCCGCGCAGCGTCGACGGTTCGGCTATCGGCGCATCCACGCGCTGCTGCGGCGCGAGGGCGAGCACGTCAACGTCAAGTGCGTGCAGCGGCTGTACCGCGAAGAGCGATTGCAGGTGCAGCGGCGCCGGCGGCGTAAGGGTGTCGCGGTTGAACGTCGGCCCCTGGTTGAGCCCGACCGGCCAAACCAGGTCTGGTCGATGGATTTCGTGAGCGACGTGCTCGAGTACGGCCGGCGGCTCAAGTGCCTGACGGCTGTCGATGACTTCAGCAAGGAGGCTGTCGACATCGCGGTCGATCATGGGATCTCAGGCCAGTACGTCACCCGCGTGCTGGACGCCATCGCACGATTCAGGCCATTGCCGCAGACCCTGCGCACCGACCAGGGGCCAGAGTTCACCGGCCGAGCCCTCGATCAGTGGGCCTACGAGCGTGGCATCGAGCTGCGCCTGATTGAGGCCGGCAAGCCAACGCAGACCGCATACGTGGAGAGTTTCAACGGCAAGTTCCGCGTCGAGTGCTTGAACGAGCACTGGTTCGGATCGCTGGCGGAGGCCAGGGCTGTCGTCGCGGCCTGGCGTGTCGACTACAACGAACAACGCCCTCACAGCGCATTGGCATATCGGACGCCGGCCGAGTACGCCGCCGAGTGGCGAACTCTCCAAGGCGACACCGCCGAGCAGATGAACGAGGTCTTGAGGTAATTTACCAACCCGGACTCTGCGAACCTTGCCGAACCTTGCCGTGGCACTAACGCTGGGGGCAGGTCAAGCTAAGCGCAATAGTGCGCTGGGGGTGTGTCATGGCGAGGCGGAAGAGATATAGCGCGGAGTTCAAGTGACAGGCACTGCGCAGGGCGAACGAACCGGCGGTGACCGACAATGCAGGACCGTGCAGGACTGACTCCCGCAAAGCTCCCGCAGGCAAACAGCCGCCTGTGTCAGCCTCCTGTATCGACCGCCAGCAACGCACGGCCGATGGCCACATACCAGGCGCCATTGAGCCAGTAGCCATGGCCTGCGGCAGAGCTGACTTCGAGCAAGCCGCTGCCACGACTGAAGAAGCGCTGCTGGCCATTGATGAGCATCAGCTCGCCGTTGCCCGCGAGACGGTCGAGTCGACTGCTCGTCCCGAGATCTGTGTGGCGAGTTACGAGTCCCAGCGGGCTGCGCGTGAAGACATGCAACTGGCCCAGGTTCCCAAGGTCCGTGTAGGCGGCCCAGCCGTTCCTGATCTGATAGTCCCGCCCGGGCGATGGTTGCAAATCACGTTTTGCCGTCAAGGGAATGGAATCGGCGCCTTCAATCAGCACAATCGCATACTGCTGGTTCGCGCAGCACGGATCCTGCCTGCGGTACAGAACTCTGTCACCGTCGGTCAGCGGATAGACGTGCCATTGACTCGCGTCGTTGGTCAGGACGTTTTGTTGTCCAGATTGATCCAGGACAACCTGGTAGTTGGTGTTCCAGAAAGCGACCGTGCCGTCGGCCGACACCGAATTTTCGATATTTCCGGCATTGCTCGCGACCAGTTCCGAGGTTCCAGTCGCAGTGTCCAGCCGGTACAGATTTCCGCCATACGCGGCCCCGTCTTCATTCCAGATCGCGTAATCACCACTCACCTCCAACGAAGCAGCCGAGTTGGGGTAGGCCAGGTCGGTGAATGTCCCGGCGCGCCACAGGTACACACGGCTGGTCGACACATTGCCGGCTGTGGCCTGCGTTACGAAGATCGCACCGCTTGGCGTCAGATAGGCCGATCCCGTGCGGACGGTCCGGCCATCGGGCATCGATATGGCCTCAGTCAGGCCGCTGACACGGTCATAGATGGCTAGTACGTCGCCCGCGTCGGCGTGTTCTACGAAGAGCAGGTGCCTGCTATCGGCGTCAAGAATCGATCCTGGGAGTTCGGCCACGACCGCGAGCCGGGTTGGGCTTTCGACGAAAACAGTCAACACTTGCCTTGTTACCTGATTCGCGGAATCGCGGGCAAACAGCTCAAACTTCACGGTCTGTCCGAGCCAGGCGCTCAGATCGAATGGCCCGCTCAATGCAGACGGAGCGCTCTGTTGCAGTTGGTCGTTTACCCGTAGTTCGACGGCACAACCAGGAAGGTCGTCGGTGCACCGCGCCTCGAGTGGCACTGTCGGCAACGCAACGCTCTCGTCCAGAGGCGCCGTGACCGTCAGTACGGGCGGATTGTCGTGGACGATGTTGACGGAGAACTGGTCGCTATTGCCACGTACATCGGTCGCGTTGATCGTCAGGGTGTAAGTTCCCGGCGGCTGGCCTGCCAGGGACGGCGTTCCGACAAACCCGGGGCCACAGCTAACCCTCTGACACCAGGCGTCTGGCGCAAACGTCAGCACGGTCTCGGCACCCGCCAGCGTAGCCGTTACGCTACTGACTTCATAGGTCGAAACAACCGTTACGATTACCGCTACGGCATCGCTGACGAGTCCGTCAGCCAACGGTGTCCGCAATGTCGCCTTGATAGGCGACCGCGCAGTCGCAGTCAGCGTGTGATTCGCTGGCACGGAATCCAGCTTGCCATCGCTGACTACCAGCGACAGTTGGTAGGTTCCGACAACGTCCGGGAGCAAGATCACGTGCGCCGTGGTGGAGCCAGCGAGCGAGGCGCTGCTTCCAGTCGGCACGGTCATTGTCCAACGGAACGCCAACGCATCGCCGTCAGGATCGCTGCTAGCACTGCCATCGAGGCTGACGCTGGCGCCAGTGTACCCGGTGGTCGGACCGCTGATGGCGGCAACCGGCGGGTGGTTAACGGGCGGCACGACCGCATCAGGGCCTCCACCTTCGCCCCCGCAACCGGCGAGGGATGACAGGCATACCAACACGATTAGCGACTTGCTGACCTCGACGTTCATGCGGATACTCCCTGTCCGCGCCTGCGCTGTTACCGTCATCGGTTAACGCCAGCCTGCCATACCGAAGCAGACTGCGCGCAAGTCCAGAATTTTCCATCGTGGAAATCGGCGGTCGTAGGGTGGCCGGAGGGGTACTGCCAAATTAACCGGCGTGCCCTGACAATCCCTGGGTGAAGTCGCGACAAGGCCTCTACAAGCGCCACCGATTTCCGCCCGAGATCATCCAGCAAGCCGTCTGGCTCCACCACCTCTTCAACCTGGGCCGCCACCTGGTGGCAGCGGGCCACTACCGGACGCTGCGCCAAGGCGCTTTTGCGTCATGGGACAGGGCAGTGGCGATTTGACGGCAAACCAGCATGGGGAGACTGCGGTCCTGCACCTCCGACGCCAGCGGATCGGCTGAGGCACCCCCTGGCTCACCCCCTGACCCATGGCGGGCGTAGGCTTGGCTCATGGTCAATCTCGGCACCCTTCGCGGTCTCTACGAGCGCCGGCATCAAGTAGCCGCCTATTGCCCGTCCTGCCGTCACTGGGCGGTCCTCGACCTAGAAGGCATGGTTAGGGCTGGGCGGGGAGACATGCCCGTCAAGGCGCTCCGTCCGCGTTGCAGGCGGTGCGGGCGCGAGGGTGAGAAGCAGGTCAGGCCGCCGGTGCCAGACTTCTCGACGGGGATAGGGCAATGGCAAAGCTGGACGGCGGACAACAACCCAAGAACTGCCATTCATCGCCCGCCCGATGTTGGCCGTCCTAGACCGGTCGAGAACGACCCGAAGCGGACCTTCTGCTGCACTGCGGAAGGAGACTGTCAACAAGGCGGTCCAGGAAAGCCTGAGTTGCGCGTGAGAGAGAGCGCGTCCAACGAAAGCTGCGTAGAAGCACCATGCTTTCAGCGCTATTCCGACTGGTGAAAATGCCAGCCGAAGCAGAGACTCAGTACGTAGATATCGGCGGATTTTGAGTACTTCGATGCTTGTGGCATCCGCCGTGGCTCAGGGAGTGTTGTGTACCTGTCTCTTTTATTAATTGGCATCGCTCTCCAGACACTTGCGGAATACCCGCTTCTGTTTTTGGCTGAGGCCGTATTGGCGTTTCTTGTTGGTTCGTTCTGGAGGAGGTGGCTGGTGCGCGTGGTGACCGGGCTGCTGATCGCGACCGCGGGCATGCTGTTGATCTCAGGCATTCCCCCGCTGGAGCTGACCGGCGGGCCAAGCGGCGAGGGGCAACTGGCAGAGGCGATCCTGAGTTTCGGCTTGTTCGTTGGCGGAATCATCACGACTTTCGCCGGCGTGTTGATCGGTCACTTC
>WOR8_10006459_pt1 | contig 11246 bp, 8 predicted proteins | sample DeeMarSeWOR38_10_FD_19890 | JGI IMG/M metagenome (IMG submission 19890)
TTAAGCCTGCGCAGATTTTCTCGGACCGTGATCGTGTTCTCAGCTGAGGCAGTATCAACTTTGTTGATTACAAAAACGTCAGCAATACGTGCATTTGCTTCACCCGGATGATAAGTCGTTTCGTGACCCGGGCGGTGAGGGTCTGCTACCACGATGTGCAGATCAGGTTTATAGAAAGGTAAATCATTGTTCCCGCCGTCCCACAGAATGATGTCGACTTCTCTCTCGGCCTCGTGAAGGATGGCTTCATAATCTACGCCGGCAAACACGATCACACCATTGTCTATGTGAGGTTCATATTCTTCACGTTCCTCGATGGTGCAATCATTCTTGTCTAAGTCAGCATAATCCGCAAAACGCTGAACGGCTTGCTCTGCCAGATTTCCGTAAGGCATAGGATGACGAACAGCTGCAACGCTGAAGCCCATCTCCCGCAGGATTATTGATACGCGGCGCGTGGTCTGGCTTTTCCCTGACCCAGTACGTACTGCGCACACTGAAACGACCGGTTTGGTTGATTTGACCAGTGTGTTGTCCAAACCCATCAATCGGAAGTCTGCACCAGCTGCGAGAACGATGGATGCCTTGTTCATCACATATTCATGAGGTACATCACTATAAGCGAAAATGACCTGGTCAATATTATTTTCTTTTATCGATCTGACCAGATCACTTTCTGGGAGTATGGGGATGCCGGTCGGATATTGGCTCCCGGCTAGCTCAGCTGGATAACGACGACCTTCGATGTTGGGAATCTGAGTGGCAGTAAAGGCGATGACCTGATATTCATTGTTGTTACGGAAATAGACGTTGAAATTGTGGAAATCACGCCCTGCAGCGCCCATGATGAGTGTCCGTATTGGTGGCATTGATTGTGTTAACTCCTTTTGTGGGGGTTTGAGATTGGATGAGGGAAATCGGTTTGCATGATTTTGGAAATCACCATATTTCGCATCTTGAGAATTCTCACATAATCTCAGGAGCGGCGATGTCCAATAAAAATAGTGCATTTGCGATCGCCTGACGAGCTGCTGCGACCAGACGGAGGCGAAATTTACGTACATCAGGTTCAGAATTTAGCACCGGGCACTGATTGTAAAAATCATTGAAGGCGCGTGCTAAATCGTAGGCCAGGTTGGAAATGAAGAGTGGTTTATATTCATCCGCGGCTCGTTGCACGATTGCGGGAAACTGGGAGATGATATCTATGAGTTCTATCTCAGTTGGGTTTATCTCATAGCCTGGTGTAACAGATTCGGGAAATGGTTCTTGCATACGCCTGAGGATACTGCTGGCGCGCACATGGGAATATTGGATGTAAGGACCAGTATGACCTTCAAATGAAAGCGCCTCATCAATGTCAAAGACAATATCTTTATTGTTGTCCACCGAAAGCATGGCATATGCTAACGCGCCAAGGCCGACCTTTTTTGCAACATCATTTCTCTCGGCTTTTGGCATATCTGGATTCTTCTGTTGGATTTCAGCCAGCACTCGGCGAATGGCTTCGTCGGCAACGTCTTTAAAGAGAACTACCCGTCCTCGACGTGCAGACATAGCTCCCTCAGGCAAGCTGACGAATCCATAACCCAGATGATAGCATTTTTCAGCTTGTGGAAAACCCATCAGCTTCAATATAGCAAAGGTCTGCTGCATGTGCAGACTTTGGCGAACATCAATAACATAAACTGAGCGATCTACATTGTACTTTTCAAACTTTTCTTTGGCCAAAGCTAAATCTTTGGTGAGGTAGAGCGTTGTTCCGTCATTGCGGAGGATGACATTTGTGCGGTACTTCTCTTTTCCTATACCGAGTTTCTCATCGATCTTTACGATAACAGCGCCGCCCTCTGATCGTTCGTCATCGGCGATACCCATTTCGATCAGCTCATTTACGATTGCTTTGGCTTTTTCATCTACTTCACTCTCGAAAAACCAGACGTCAATTTCTACGCCCATCATGTCCAGAATTTCATGCAGCTCTTTCAAGCTCCATCCACGAGTTTCATACCAAAGTTCTCGCACATAAGGATCACCCTCGTCCCATTTCCGGAGCATTTCTCGCCGTTCAGCATCATATCTCTCCCGCTGGGATTTCTCTTCAGCGGTTTCATTTTCCTTCTCTGTGAGCAGATTGGTTGCTTCCACATACAATTTCAATAGCCATTGCCCACGCTCGTGTACTCCATCCGGTTCCTGATCTTTGTAGAATTTATCATAGATCCACAACACGGTGATAACACCCAAACCAATATCACCTGGATAGGAAGCCCGGAGCGTATCAAAGCCTGCAAATTCTACCAATCGCGCCAGAGCCTCGCCCAAAACGCTATTGCGATAGTGCCCAATGTGGAAAGAATGGTGTGTGTTTGGTTGGGCATACTCAACCATCACTCTTTCACCCTTTGGCGCGCCTCGTCCAAAATCCGTGCCTTGTAAAAGAACGGTATCCACAACCCGGCGGCTGAACTCGCCTGGATTGAAATATAAGTTTAGGTAGCCTTTTACGGCTTCTACTCGTGAAAAACCTGAAGGGATACCCAGGTAATCAGCTACATCAGAAGATAATTCTTGGGCACGCTGTGGAACATTGACCTCTTTCCCAGCACGTGCCTCTTGGGCGGCCAGTTTGAAGAAGGAGGTTGAGATTCCCCATTCACCAGCAAAGGGAATAGGCATCCAATGTACCTCGCCAGGATCTGGGAGCTGGTTCTTTGCACAGAAAGTTCGGATTTGCGTCTCGATCGCCTGGCGTTCTTGATCAAACATAAATGACACCTGATCAAAGGTGATAACGATAAATAACCCAATAGTATCGCTGCGATTATATCACGCCATTATGGCTTCGATTTTTACAAACTGGGGATACAATTACCGCGTATAATTTCTTCTGACTCCAGAAGCTCAATTCCACTATATTTGTTACAGATACTTATGGCACTTTATGGGTCACTAAAAGTAAGATCTGGTTAATATAAAACGCGCCCCGGGAGTGGTATTTGTATTCACAGCCAAAGCGCGAAGAGAATCTTGCTTACTTTTAGAAGAAACTATGCTTGTGTCTTTTCTAATGCAGCCAGCTGCTTCATTAAACGGCTCTTGCGGCGGGAGGCATTGTTCTTGTGGACAACACCCTTCACTGCAGCCTTATCTAAGGCGCTGATTGCCTCCATTGTTTTATCGCGGGCAGCCTCCAGATCCTCAGCGGATATGGCCTGACGAGCTTGTTTGATGGTTGTGCGGGCACGGCCGCGGTAAAATCGGTTGCGCAAGCGACGCTTCTGATTCTGCCGGATGCGTTTAATTGCTGATCTTGTGTTTGCCAACTTACTTCCTCCGAAACTATTTGCTCATAACTACGACTTGTACGGCTAATTATTTTACTTGATAGCAAAGGATTTGTCTAGTGAAATAGTGTAAGCTGATTATAATTGACGATAGACTAATAAGCTAGTATGATGGATATAACTCTAGTTGACCGGGTGATCGCGGCTGCGTAATCGCGCAGCTGAGGAAAGTCCGCACTCCGCAGAGCACGGTGCCGGATAACGTCCGGAGAGGAGAAATCTTCTGGATCGGGCCACAGAAACAGACCGCCTAAGCATTTCCAGGCATCGTATGATGTCCAGAAATGACGGTAAGGGTGAAAAGGTGAGAGAATGCACAGCATTCTCTTAATCAACGACGAAGTCGTGGTTAGTGTAAGAGACCACCGGCATGGGTGGCAACTTTCGCGGCCAGGTAACCCCCACCAGGAGCAAGGCCAAGCAGGAACGATCTCTGTCTTCAGACAGAGAGGAGGTTGCTCGTCTCCTAATCCTTTTAGAAGGACTGCAGTTCCGGGTAGGCTGCAAGAGTCGCGCCGAGAGGCGTGTCCCAGATAGATGATCACCAAGGCGGCAATGAGGTAGGGAAGAAGCGATTGGCTGCTTGGCTAATCGTGTAAACCTGCAACGTCGCTGGACAGAATGCGGCTTACAGGTCGACTATAACAAAAAATCGCCCCAAATACATTTTGGGGCGATTTATATTTCATTGAAACTCTCGGTTAGATCGGTATAACGTCAACCGCTTGTGGTCCCTTCGGACCTTCTTCGATAGAAAACTCGACACGCTGGTCTTCATAAAGGGTCCGAAAGCCATCTGATCGAATGGCTGAATAATGTACGAATACATCCTCACCATCATCGCGGGCAATAAATCCATAACCCTTGCTACTGTTAAACCACTTTACTGTACCTTCAATACGCTCAGCCATTATGTATGCCTCCTTCAACGACAATTAGAAAATAGATTTAGGTGCTTCGATCGTTCTATCGGAGAGTTCAACAAAAAAAGGCTCAAGGGTACCTGCCTTCCTTGTGCCATGGTTATTTCATCCAACGAGAACTGACTAGCATCCTACTGTTGATGAGTATATCAGTCGTCTAAATGGGCGTCAAGCGGTGATTGATTTATAGATTTTTTTCAATAAAATCTATATGCGAATCTTTGGGTGACTGATTATTAATGGTGAGTGAGGATTTTGGTATTTGATCGACTGTTATAATTCTGATTTATTTTCTAAATATAATATAACAATCACGATGCGTGAATAAATGGCTTCGACGACCTATCGTTGAGAAATTGACTAAGTGTGTAAAGACCAGAATGGATATGACAAAAACGAAGAAAGAAATTAGATCTTTGGTACTTAACCGGCATGTTGATCGATTAGAGCGGAATTTAGACAAGATGGAAATCCTGAATCGGAGGTTTTCATGGATCCGTTTTGCAGTGGTGATGGTGGGGGGGATCGGGACTTTTCTGAGCTTTTATTTCGGACCATTATGGTTTGGAAGGATTTTTCTAATTCTATCCATTGCAGCGTTTGCCATAACGGTATATTATCACCGCAGATTGGATAGAAGTATTTTACGATTTCAAATTGCCCTGCGTCAGACACGCCAACAAGTAGCCCGTATGAACCTGGATTGGAACCATATTCCCCCTTCGGCAGTATCTCATAAGGATCCTGCGCATCCCTTTGAAACTGATTTAGATCTAACGGGTGAGCGTTCAGTGCATCAGTTGATCAACAGCGCGATTTCTCAAGGAGGGGCTCAACGCCTGGCGGACTGGTTGTTGGAACGGAGAGTGGAACGAAAGTCAGCCCTGGAGCGGCAGGCATTGGTGAAGGAATTGAAACCGATGTTTGGATTTCGTAATCGATTGGGTCTCAACAGTGTATTGGTTTCTGAAAACCCAGATGAACGCTGGGATGGTAAAAATGTGCTAACCTGGTTGGAAGCCCATACAAATGAAGTATCTATGCTTCCAATCTTAATCCTGTTAAGTGTGCTGAGTTTAATCAATATAGTTCTTTTTCTATTAAATGCTTTAGAATTGCTTCCGCCTTTTTGGATTGCAACCTTTATCCTTTATGCTGGGATTTATTATTTCAAATATAAGGATTATAAAAATTTGTTTGGTGAAGCTTATTACCTAGCGAACGCCTTAAACAAATTTCGAGCAGTTCTAGTTTATCTGGAGAGATATTCGTATCGACCTGGGAGCCGTTTGGCAAAATTATGCCAACCATTTTGGGATACTAAACAGAAACCCTCTAAATTATTAAACAGGATTGGCTTGATCGCCTCCGCATCCAGTCTGCAAAGGAATCAGATTATTTGGTTCTTTCTGAACATGTTTATGCCGTGGGATCTATTTTTTGGATATCAATTGGCGATGTTCAAAAGAGGTTTGAAATCACTCTTGCCTGTTTGGTTGGATACCTGGTATCAGTTAGAAGCACTTAATTCTCTGGGAAATTTTGGTTACCTGAATCCTGATGCTGTGTTTCCGATGATTACTAGTGAAAGCGATATTTCCGATTCACCGGTATTCAAGTCGAAGGATTTAGGGCACCCCCTTATACCGGATGATAGGAGAGTTTGTAACGATTTCAGTTTGAATACACTAGATGAAATTGTGATCATCACATGGTCGAATATGGCGGGAAAAAGCACTTTCCTTAGGACGCTCGGTGTGAACTTAGCACTGGCATTTTCAGGTGGCGTTGTGGTTGCTACGGAATTTCAGACTCGCCCAGTGAGGCTGTTCACCTGCATTAACGTAATTGATTCCCTAAACGACGGAATTTCTTATTTTTATGCTGAAGTACAACGTTTGAAAGCACTGCTCAATGAATTAGAGAAACACGACACTCTCCCACTGTTCTTCTTGATTGATGAAATATTCAGAGGGACAAATAATCGTGAACGCGAGATCGGCAGCCGAGCTTTCGTGAACGCGCTTACAGGTAAGGATGGGGTTGGCGTAATATCGACCCATGACTTGGAATTGATCCATTTAGAGGACAATATCTCAGGAATTCTAAACTATCATTTTCGAGAAGACGTCGAGGATGGACGGATGGTGTTCGACTACCGCCTACGTCGGGGACCATGTCCAACCACCAATGCTTTGAAGATTATGCGTATGGAAGGACTGCCTGTAGAATTTGGTCAGTAATTTATTGGTCGTACATTCACTAAAACCTCCGAATATTTGAAAATGTGACATATGATAGGTGGGTGGTGTGGTATTGTTCTGTTATACTAAATTAGATGTATATCTAACATAATTTAATACTTATTGGGAATATTTGAAACCGGGTTTCTCTACAGGGGAATCTCTGAGCTGATGTGCTCACTTAGAATACGAGGTACAGGATGAGAGAACTCGGTTTCTATGTTCAAGGAAATATTTTGCTGAGTCAGGATAGTGGAATTTCAATTTATATAGAGAAGACTAAACAATTCACGCGTAATGCTAAATTGGTTTTACTGCACAGTGCGCTGGCGGGTTTTGCATTTGGTGTCTTCCGATTCCTGTTTAATTTCTATGTTCTGAGCTTGGGGAATTCCTATGATGAAGCCTTCATTGGCACCCTTCAGACGGCGGCTTCATTCGCAACCATCATTATGGCGCTTCCAGCTGCTTATTTCGCTGAGCGATATTCGCAGCGAAGGATCATGGTTATCACCGGCCTGACGAGTGGGATATCGATGCTCGGGATGGTGGTTTTTCCATTTACTTTTAGTTTGATCACTTTCCGTATGATCGCAGCAATTTCGATGAGTATGCGTCAAGTGGCTGTAGCACCGTTTTTAATGAGGAACACAACTTCAGATGAGCGCCAGTGGGTGTTCAGTTTTAATTTCGGAATGATCACTTTGGCAAGCTTTCTCGGAAATCTATTGGGAGGGATATTGCCGACCTGGTTGGGGAATTTATTTGGAGCTGGTCCCACGGACACGCTGTCATACCAGCTGTCGTTAGGCAGCATGATGTTGGTCACAATCCTTTCGGTGGGTCCTTTGACAATGATTCGAATGCCGCCACGTGACAAGAACCGCGTCATTGAGCTCCCCTGGGTGCAGCTGTGGCAACATGGTCGAAAATTAGCGAAATACTTATTACCCCAGGTTATCATTGGACTGGGTGCTGGGTTGATGATGCCATTTATGAATATCTACTTCCGCACTGTTTACAAGAAACCTGATCCGGTGATCGCCATTGTATTCGCTATTGGCGGGTTAGCTATGGGAGTAGCACAGTTCCTAGGACCGCCTCTGGCAGAAAAATATGGCAAAATCAATGCAGTTATCCTAACCCAAGCACTCTCGGTTCCCTTTTTGTTAACTCTGGGGATCGGAGCCTATTTAGTCACTGGAGAAATAGCTAACACAACTGTGTGGTTCTTAATTGCTGGGGTGGCATATATATTCCGTTTAGCGCTCATGAACCTGAGCAATCCGATCTATCAGACATTTGTCTTGGAACATGTACCTGAGAAAACCCAAGCTTTGACCATGAGCCTTAGTAGCTTGTCATTTCAATTTGGCTGGTTCATCATGCCACAATTAAGTGGTTGGCTGCAGGTAACCTTCGGCGGTTTTGGATTCGTGCCTGTTTTTTTCATGGTCGCTTTCTTCTATGTGCTGGCGATTGGACTTGAATGGGTTTTTTTCAGTCGGAAGAAGGGGGTAGTACATGTATCTACTGGATAAACGCTGTTTTGTGAAAGGTCATCAGTTAATGAAATTAAACACAAGCAGAATTTAGAGAAATTTATGAATCCAAAACCCAGCTATGACATTGATCATGCTTTGTTTTATTGGCAATCATTATGACTTTTGGTAACATTAATAAAATTCCGATTCGGAGGTTCTCTAATGGCTGTTGGTGATAACGCCAAGCTGACAAAACCAGTCAGTGAACAAGATCATATTCGCGGGCCGAGAGACGTCAGCGTTACTTTGGTTGAATACGGGGATTATGAATGTCCTCATTGTCGCCAGGTGAACGATATCAGGCGCGAGCTTAGGTCAAGAATCGGTGATAAATACCGGTATATATATCGTCATTTTCCCATAACGGGTGCCCATACAAATGCTCAAATGGCTGCCGAAGCTGCAGAAGCGGCAAGCGCTCAAGGCAAGTTTTGGGAAATGCATAACCTTCTGTTTAAACACCAGGGAGAGCTGGATATATCCCATATCTTAGAGTATGCCGCCGAAATTGATCTGGATATTGAACGTTTTGAGCGTGAATTAACTGAGGGTGTTTACACTGAGCGGGTAAAAGATGATTTTGAGAGCGGTATCGAGAGCGGTGTACATGGTACCCCTACATTCTTCATTAATGATGACCGTTATGATGGGCCATGGGATATTGAATCCTTGTTGGTTGAAATACAAAAACCCTTAGGTGTTCAGGTGAGATATCTATTCCAACAGTTCACGCGACTGCAGGCCTCTGGAGGATTATTACTCATCATCGCGTCAATCTTGGCGTTAATTTTGGCGAATTCACCCCTGGCAAAATCTTACTTTGAATTATTGGGAACCCATCTAGATATAACTTTAGGTAATTTTCAGCTTTCCCATGAATTGATCTATTGGATCAACGATGGCCTGATGGTGATCTTCTTCTTTGTGGTTGGATTAGAGATAAAACGGGAGCTCACCGTAGGCGAGTTGGCTTCTCCAAGACGAGCTGCGCTACCGATCAGCGCGGCTGTCGGTGGGATGGCTGTTCCAGCTGTGATTTATATAATCTTCAACTTTGCTAAGGAAGGGCAGCCTGGGTGGGGAATACCTATGGCTACGGATATCGCCTTTATGCTGGGAGTATTAACGTTATTTGGAAATCGTATTCCACTCTCATTGAAGGTCTTTTTCACAGCATTAGCCATAGTTGATGATATCGGGGCAGTACTGGTGATTGCCATATTCTACACGGCTGAGATTGAGTGGATCGCCCTGGTAATTGCTGGTGTAATCTTCTTCGGCCTGATCGTTCTCAACCGCATGGGTGTAAGAAGCCCAATGCCTTACGGCATTTTGGGTTTTGGGATGTGGTTGGCATTTTTAGAATCCGGCATACACCCCACAATCGCAGGTGTACTGGTAGCCTTTACCATCCCATCCAGGACAATTGCCAGTGTGGAGGCATTCCAGGCCCAATGCTCAACCATTTTAAGCGGGGTGGATATTGTTGGTCCCAATGGAGTCCGGATCTCGCGCAGCAACCGCAATCAGGAGGCTGCCATGACCCTGGAAGCTATGGCTGAACGCATACAGACTCCGGCACAACGTCTTGAACGTACATTTTTACCCTGGGTCACCTATGTCATTCTGCCGATATTCGCTTTCGCAAATGCGGGGGTGACCCTGCAGGGTGATTTTGTGCAAAACGTTACAAATCCGATTGCCTTAGGTATTATCCTTGGGCTGTTTGTTGGTAAACCGCTAGGTATCGGGTTCTTTTCCTGGCTGGCGGTCAAGAGCCGTTTAGCAGATTTACCGATGGATGTCAGTTGGTCACAATTGCTCAGCACCAGTTTTTTGGCCGGGATAGGCTTCACCATGGCGTTGTTCATTGCCAGTGCAGCTTTCAGTGACCCTGCACTGCTTTCAATTGCCAAGCTGAGCATCATCTTGGCTTCTTTGGTGACGGGTTTAGTGGGATCATTGTTGTTGCTGTTTACATCTTCAACAAAGGACAGCACAACTGAGATGGAGCCTGCGCCAGCAAGCACATAATTTAAACTAGAGACAAAAACCAGCGACCGCTGGTTTTTATTTTTAAAGTTAGGGATTAAAACTCACGGCTGCATAAATTTCTCGGAATGTGCGGCTGGAACGAGTTGCAATTAGCTGTGTTTGTGTGAAACCAGAGCGTTTCGCTATTGTTTTCCAGTTTTCGAAAGGGACCGGGTGAGGAACCCACGGGTTAGAGCGTTTTATGTTGTATTCCACAATAATGAAATACCCACCAGGTTGCAGATATGTCCGTAATTGTTTTGTAACGATTGTAGTTTCTACCTGGAAGTGTAATGCATTGGCTATTATGGCGCCATCAAGGGGTGGCAGATCAAGCGGTTTAGTGAAGTCTGCATGTAGATAATGTAAAGTTGGACGAATGGCTATGGGGAAACGTTCTTCAACAGCGCGCTGCTGCCTGCCGAGAGCGTGTTTGTCTTTGTCGATAGAGTATATTTCCCCGTAAGTACCGATCAATTCAGCCAATGCCAGTGTGAAAGCGCCAGCACCCGAACCGAAATCAGCCCACACTCCACCCGGCTCTTGGATACCGTCTTTAATCAGGTTGATGTGGTCTGCGTGGATCATCAAAATTATTCACCTATCGTATAGAAATCGAGTTTTTTGGGTATCAATTGATTGTATAAGGAATACCGATGATGACTATTTTATTCGATTAATCGCTTGTAATTTTATAGATAGGTTCCTTAATGCAAATATAAATCCCATCTGGAGGTGACACTCCAGATGGGATTGGGGTGGTGTGAACGCTTTCAGTTCACACTGCTGTGAAGGAGCTAGACCTGAGCAAACAGGTCTAGTCTACCAAACCAGAAGTTTTCAGTCGCTGGAGATTACATCCAAAGGTGCTTCGGGTACCACCAAAAGCATAACAATATAGATCAGAACCAGCGCCCCCGGGAAGCCGAAGAATATTGCACCGAAGACGAAGAACAGACGCACGATGGTGGGATCGATCCCGAAAAATTCGCCCAAACCAGCACATACCCCGCCGATCATACGATTTTCTCTTGAACGATAGAGTTGTTTGTTTCCAGTAGACATTTTTTTATTCTCCTATAGTCATGATCTATTAATATCTACGGTAAAATTTGATTAAAGTTGTACTTAAATGTCCATTTAGCGGGAATTTGG
>WOR8_10006464_pt1 | contig 11241 bp, 11 predicted proteins | sample DeeMarSeWOR38_10_FD_19890 | JGI IMG/M metagenome (IMG submission 19890)
AGGCGTTGCTGCGTGTGTCCGCTGGGCACCGGAAGCCGAGCGGAAAAGCCCCCTGCTTCTTAAAGCCCATAGCTACCTTCGAGGCCTGGATGAATTTCGTCTGAGCGCAATGCATACAGCCTTCAATCCTCCGCAGCCGGCTTTGCCATCGCCTAAAATGGGGTACTGGCGGCCACTCGGCACCCGGGTGGTTGATATCATGCACGGGCTGTCGAAAAGCGTCGTATATGGACCGGCATCCGCCTTTCAGCGAATAAAGAAACGGATAAAATTCCTGGCCCATTTAACCCAATCGTCACGAAAGGCCAAGCGTGCAGCTGCCGGGGCGTTGCTTGCCGTTTTGACGGCCGGCATTGCGATTTTATTGATCAACACTGTAAACTACCTCGTCAAAACCGATATAGCAGCCGGCGGTAAAGCCAACCCCGCTGAGGCTGTGGTGACCGACCCTTTTACCATTCAGGTCGCAGCTTATCTGAATTCTGTGCATGCCCATCGGTTTGTTGATCAGTTAAAAAAGCAGGGTCTGGACGCCTACTGGAACGAAGCCATGAGCGGTAACAAAAAATGGTATCAGGTGAGAGTTTCACATTTTGCAGACAAAAGATCCGCCCGGCAGTACGCTGAAGCTTTAAAAGCCAGGGGAATCATAGAGGATTATTATATAGCGAACTATCGCAGGTAAGGGTCAGTCTGATTCTTTGCCTTTGTTTGATTTCGAGGATGAATACCCATCTGCATACCAGCCCCCGCCCACCAGCTTAAAACTACAGGACGAGATGATCTTTCTGGCTCTTTTCCGACAATGAGGACAGGTAATTGTTTTGGTATCCATCGAAACCAATTTTTCAGTAACCGCTCCCTCCGGACACTGGAACTCATATACCGGCATTTCTTTTCTCCAGAATAAAAATTTATTATAATTTCAGTCTATTATTTAATCAATCGGTTTAATTCGTTTTCAATCTAGGCATTTTTTCTCTGGTGTCAAGGCATGCCGAATAAAAAAAAATGTCAGGGAACAGGCAGTTCGGCAATTTATACCTTGACAGCCTCGTGCGCCGGTCTATAAGATTTCGCAAATATTTTCAGATAGTAAGGACTGTTCACCCATGGGATCATAAAATATTGGGGTTTTGACCATGTTTACCATTTTATCCAGTAAGGTAAAGTATTTCAGCCAGATTAAGGCCAACGAGCACACGATCATGGCTGTTTTGGCAGTTATTGTCGGATCGGCCGGCGGGTTCGGCGCTGTCGGATTTCGCTATTTAATTCGCTTCGTTCAGAACCTCTCATACGGATCACCGGCTGAGCTGCTAGAGGTAGTGCAACACTTGCCATGGTATCACAAATTGTGGATTCCGGCCTTGGGAGGATTGGTGGTTGGGCCGCTGGTCTATTTTTTAGCCAGAGAAGCCAAGGGTCATGGGGTTCCGGAAGTGATGGCCGCTGTTGCCCTCAAAGGCGGGGTGATCCGCAAACGGATCGTTTTGGTCAAATCACTGGCATCCGCGATCTCCATCGGGACCGGGGGTTCGGTCGGCCGGGAGGGGCCGATTGTTCAAATCGGGTCGGCTATCGGGTCAGCTCTCGGACAGGTGCTTAAGGTTTCGGCCGATCGAATGCGAGCCCTGGTCGGATGCGGGGCAGCTGCCGGTATTGCCGCCACCTTCAATGCTCCCATCGCGGGATCCATGTTTGCCCTGGAGGTTATCCTCGGTGAATTCGGATTGGCCACGTTCAGCCCGATTGTGATTTCCTCTGTTGTGGCTACTGCAATATCCCGTGCATTTTTGGGAGATACCCCGGCCTTTATCGTGCCCGCCTATGAACTGGCAAGTGCATGGGAGCTTCCTATTTATATGCTACTGGGGCTTTTTTGTGCGGCCGTGGGTGTTGCATTTACGACAACCCTGTACCGGTTCGAAGACCTATTCGATCAGCTGAAATTTCCCGAATATCTGAAACCCGTTATAGGAGGATTTATTTTAGGCGCCATGGGGCTGCTGCTGCCTCAGGTTCTGGGGGTTGGGTATGGTGCCATGGATCTGGCTCTGGCGCAAAAACTGGCATGGTGGTTGTTGTTGCTGCTGCTGCTTGGAAAAATTCTGGCAACTTCCATAACCATCGGTTCCGGTGGTTCGGGGGGCGTTTTTGCCCCCTCATTGTTTCTGGGATCCATGGCGGGAGGATTTTTCGGGGTGGTGGTTCACACCCTGTTTCCTGATGTTACGGCTTCTCCGGGTGCATACAGTATCGTGGGAATGGGTGCAGTGGTCAGTGCAACCACCCATGGGCCCATGTCTGCAATGTTGATTCTGTTTGAGATGACCGGGAGTTATAAAATTATCCTCCCCCTGATGCTGTCGTGCATTATCGGCACCATTGCCGCACGCCAGATAACAAAAGAGTCTATTTACACCTTGAAATTGATTCGCAAGGGCGTTAATATCGAGTCTGGAAAAGAGGTCAGCGTATTGCGGGCCATGCGGGTTAAAGAGGTGATGAATCCCAATGTCGAAACGATCCCGGAAGACTTATCCCTGGTAGATATGGCCGACAAAATTTCAAAAAGCAAATACAACAGTTTCCCGGTGATCAATTCAGAAAATAGACTAGCCGGGATTATTTCCTTCAATGACTATCATGAGGCCATTTTCAATAAAGATTTGAGGGGCATCGTGGTTGCCAAGGATCTGGCTACAGACCATGTGGTGACCGTATTATCCGATGACGATCTTTACACGGCTCTAGAAAAAATCAGTACCCGTGATTTTTCAACGCTGCCGGTGGTATCCTCGCAGGATCCTCTCCGGCTGGAGGGGGTCATCAGCCGTCGGGATATCATCGGTGCCTATGAAAAGGCCGTGATCAAAAAATCGCTATTCAAAAGCTGAGATTGCCGGCGTTATACTGATATGGTTATTTCAAATGAATTCCACTGATATCAGCCACGGGTGTTATCAGCTTCGCCAACCTGCTGAAAAACAGGGCGGTAACCAGGCATCTGTCCCCGTTGCGGGCGAATCCGAAGAAAAAGAGCCTGAAGAAGAGAACTACATTCTTTGCCGCCAGTGCCACCAGGTAATTACCCGACCGGACGATCGCATAACGGTTCAGGGTGCCCACCATCACACCTTTGCCAATCCTCACGGAATAGTTTTTGAGATCGGCTGCTTTAAAACAGTTGTCGGTATGGGATATGCCGGTGCGGCTTCCGATGAATTCAGCTGGTTTGCCGGTTATCGGTGGCGGGTTGGTTTCTGTGCGATGTGTCTGACCCATCTGGGCTGGCTTTTTATAGCCAGCAGCGGGGATACGTTCAGTGGGCTGATTTTAGACCGGCTGGTTGAACCGCAATAGTGCCGGCCCCCTATAGTGCTTGTGAGAAAAACGTTTCGATAGTCGGAGTTTTTTTTACACCAACCACTCATGCCGTCATTCTGATTATCGAAACATTTTTATGGAATGCGGCATAAATTCAATCCCCCTTTGCCGCAAGGATACCGGACTTCACCTCATCCAGTTTGAGCTCGAATTGGGAACGGACATCCCCGGATTCCGCAAGCCATTCAGCGTCGGCGGCCAGGTTGGGAACAACCGCAGAGCCGGAAATATGATGCTCTCGAGCGAGATTCTCTCTGAGTTTAACCCGGCGGTATGAGGCGACCGAATTCATAGCTTCCTGATAGGCATCTAAAAGCTTTTCCAGTGGACCTGTGCTCACATCAAAAAGATCCTTGAGCAGGTCCATCCATTCCCGGTTATCTGTGCTCAGGTCAAGCCGGTTCAAAATTTCCCCAACAACAATGGCATTGCTGGACAGGTTGTGGCCTTTTAAAAGCCGGGCACATTCCTCTATCAATTGTGCTCGGGTCAGTGCCCCATCCTGAAATTTCTGAAGAAAGCCGTTGATGTGTTTGCCAATTTCGATGTTTAACTGCTTCTGCTTTTCCTCACTGTTGAGATTCAGATGCTTTGTTTTCTCCATGACCAGATCGAGTGTACTTTTGATTTCTCCCATCGGAATTCCCTTATGGCCTCGGTGTTAAATATATCCAAACCAGAATTTTTCGATTTGCTGAAAATTTGCCTTTACCTGTTTCGCGCCGGATACAATCTCCATGTGTCCCGGCAGCAGATAATCCACCTCCAGCTCGGCAAGCATCTTGATGCTTTCTTTGAGTTTTGATCCATCACCACCGGGAAGATCGGTACGTCCGAGACCATCCTTGAAGACGAGATCGCCGGTGAACAATGCTTTCTGGGTGGGCCAATAGAGCGATACCGACCCCGGCGAGTGACCCGGTGTGTGGTAAACCTCGATTTCGAGGCCGTCTAGTGTCAATTCGCCCTGCCTGAGAAAAAAATCAGGTAAAAACGAGTCCATATCGATACCCAGAGCAGCACTCATTTGTTTGCCGACTGTTGTCGCCCATTGCCATTCAACCTCATGCAGCGTAAACTGCGCGGGCCTGTCCTTAAATAACTGGACGGCTTCGATGTGATCCGGATGGGCGTGGGTGCAGATAATAAGGTCGATATCCTCGATTCCCAGACCCAATCCCCTCAGGCCCGATTCAACATGGTTGAACAAAGACCGGTGCCCCGGATCGATAAGCACCCGGGCCGGCCCGTCAATCAGGTATGCATTGCAGTTGTTGGCGGTCATTGACTGCCAGATGAAGGCATGGATGTTGTTGACGATATGCATTTATAACACCCCTTTGGTATACGGCGGTTTCATAACCCCGTTGACGATTGATAACCCGGTTCATAATGCCCCGGTTGCAGAACCGGGCTCAATATGCGGCTGAAGTGAATACCGAATAGTGTCTAACTTTCCTTAAACTCCGTAATTAATCGTTGCAGTGTAGCCTTGGCATCACCGAACAGCATCCGGGTATTTTCCCTGACGAATAGAGGATTCTCAACACCGGCGAATCCGGCTGCCATTGATCTTTTTAATACGATCACGGTTTTGGCCTGGTCGGCATTGATGATCGGCATACCATAAATCGGGCTTGAGGCCACTTCTCTGGCGGAAGGATTGACCACGTCATTGGCGCCGATGACGATGCACACATCAACGCTGTCCATGATTGGGTTGACATCGTCCATCTCTGCAAGCTGCTCGTAAACGACATTCGCCTCAGCCAGCAAGACATTCATGTGCCCCGGCATACGGCCTGCTACCGGGTGGATGGCATAGCGGACTTCTGCCCCGTTTTTCTCGAGTATTTCGCCGAGTTCCCGAACAGCATGCTGGGCCTGGGCGACCGCCATTCCGTATCCCGGCACAAAGACAACAGATCCCGCGGCTTCGAGGATATAGTAGGCGTCCTCGAAAGAGACGGGTTTGGGCTCGCCCTGAATTTGAGCCCTGTCGGCTTTGTCGGGCCCGGCTTTCAATCCGCCGAAAAGAACATTGCCCAGGGAACGGTTCATGGCTTTGCACATGATTCCGGTAAGGATCAGTCCACTGGCCCCAACCAGGGCACCGGCGACGATGAGAACATTATTGGTGATGATAACCCCCGCGGCACATGCTGCCAATCCCGAATAGCTATTCAACAGGGCAATTACCACCGGCATGTCCGCTCCGCCGATGGGAATAACCCCCATTACCCCTAAAGTCAGCGACAGCAATATGAAAAGCAGAAACAGCGCGTAGGCATAAAACGCGCTGGGGTTGTAGGCGAAAAGGACGCTGCAAATCAATATTAATATAACAATTGCCGCATTCAGCACCAATTGGCCCCTGAATGAAACCGGTCTTCCGGAAATCTTCTCTGCCAGTTTGCCATAGGCCACAAGGCTTCCTGAAAAAGCGACCCCGCCGATGAAAACCGCAAGCAAGACGGCGATTCTGACGAAAAGAATGCTGTCGGGCTGACTGTGGTAGTTTTCCCAGCCTACCAGAAGACTTGCAATTCCGCCAAAGCCGTTCAAAATAGCTACCAGCTGCGGCATGGATGTCATCTTAACCCTGTAGGCAGCAATTACACCAATAAGAGCGCCGATGATCAACCCGGCGATAACCCAGGTAAAGGAAAGGCAGCATTCGAAAAGTGCCGATACTATCGCAACCAGCATGCCCGAAGAAGAGACCAGGTTGCCCCGTCGGGCCAGCTGCGGCTTGCCGAGCATTTTTATGCCGAGGATGAAGAGAATCGAGGCAATGATATAGCCAAGATTGATCAGCGCTTCGCTATAATCTGTCATTTCTGTTCCCCGTCCTTGCGTTTAAACATCGCCAGCATCCGATTGGTGACCAGGTACCCGCCGACGACGTTTACGGTAGCAAAAATGAGAGCCAGCACGCCCAGGACCGACCCAAAGATATCCGCGCCTGAACCGGCTGCTGTCAAGGCTCCTACGATGGTGATACCGGAAATGGCGTTGGTTCCGGACATCAAGGGGGTGTGGAGTTGGGAGGGAACTTTGGAAATAAGCTCCACACCCAGAAAAATCGCCAAAATGAAGACGAAGAATAATAGCCCGATAGACATGTTGTTGGCTCCTTCAATTGTCGTCCCGAATTTTCACAATGTTTTGAAATTCAAATTTATACCGCTGTCTTTCTTTTGACACATGGAATCCTGTAATGCAGAAATATTGGAATATTGGGGATCAGTGAAAAAAAACACGCCGTCCTGCCAGTCTTTGCAAACTCCATATCGAATTAATCCAGAACCCAGCATTTCAACATTCCAATTGGTTATGCGTTTTTCTGATAATACGTTGAGATCATCTCGTTAACGATCTTGCCCTGATGGGTAATCAAACAGCCCTTGATAATTTCATCATCAAAGTCCAGGTTGATTGTCTTTTGCTCGCGGTCCCAGAATTCTTCAACGAGATTGTAAAGATTGGATGAAAACATCTGGCTCGCATGAACGGCCACCCGTCCTGGCAAATTACGCAGGCCGATGATCAGGACGCCATCGCGGTCGATTTCCTGGTCAACCTGCGCACCGGCAACGTTCCCGCCGCTTTCAACTGCCAGATCAACGATAACGGAGCCTTTTTGCATGCCTCGAATCATCTCCTCGGTCACAATCAGGGGTGCTTTGCGGCCAAACAGCTGGGCGGTGGTAATCACCGCGTCGGAAACGGAACAAACTTTGGCCATGCCTTCTCGCTGTTTTTGCAGCTGTTCATCGGTCAGTGCCTTGGCGTATCCGTCTTTGGTTTGACCAGTCTCTCCCAGGTCGATTTTAACAAAGCGGGCGCCCAGGGATTTGACCTGTTCTTCAACCACCGGACGGGTATCAAATGCTTCCACCCGCGCGCCAAGTCTTTTTGCCGTCGCAATGGCCTGAAGCCCGGCGACACCGACACCAATGACAAAAACCCTTGCCGGTGCGATGGTTCCAGCAGGTGTCATCATCATGGGAAATATTTTGCCAAGCCGTTCAGCGGCGATGATCACGGCTACATATCCGGCCAGGTTGGCCTGTGAACTGAGAACGTCCATTTTTTGAGCACGGGTTATGCGCGGTATCATTTCCATGCTGATGGAGCTAATCCTCTTTGCGACAAATGTCTGGATAAGTTCCTTTTCATTAAAAGGGTCCAGCAGACTGACATATACACAGCCTCGCCTCAGCATGCCGATTTCTTCCAAAGTGGGTTTGCCGATGCGCAGCACCATCTCTGCTTCTGCAAAAAGGGCCTTGCGGTCCGCCAGCACCGAAGCCCCCGCAGCCGAGTATTCATCATCGGTAATCCGTAATGTTTTTCCCAGTCCTGACTCGATTGAAATGTCGGCTCCGGCGTTGACAAGCTTGGCGACATGCTCGGGGATCAGAGGCACCCGGTTTTCGGCCGGATGATTTTCTGCGGGCAGGGCGATTTTCATGATTGTTTTTCTCCTGGCATCTGCAAAGTATGTTATGCTTATTTTTACAGGATTTCAAGGTGATCTGACGCGTAGAAGCCCCTGTAAACCTAAGACCGAATCTTTTCCAAGTCAATGCGCGGCAAACTGCGAAGCATGAAAAATTTATTTTTCTAAAAGGCCGAGCGGTTTTTTCACTTCATCAGTAAACGCCTGTCCACACTGAGCAAAAATGGGGTTTGCCCCGGCTTGATGGTTTCCGGGGGAGAGTTTGTTTTTGGGTTCTAACGCCGGGAACACATGCAGCAACTTCACCGGCTTGCTTTTTTGCGCGTCTGCATTACCATTAATATATGTCTTGGATATTTGTGGTTCTGCGCCGCATAGGCATTTGAATATCCAACAGCTAACCAATAATACCAAACGATAAAAACAAACATGTTTCCCCTAAGTGTGACAGGGAGGTGATATCCATGGCTGAGGAAAAATTTAAAATGGCCGCCGAGGTTTGCTCATATGTTGACGAAGACAGCCAACATCTGAATCTAGAGATTTGCATTCCGGGTGTAAAAAAGGAAGCGATCAACTTGAGGATGTATGATGACAGTTTCAGTCTGACGGCTCCCAGAGATGATTTTGACTATGTTACCACCGCGGCTTTTTGCTGCCCGGTGAACGCCAAGGCAGCCAATGCACAATATACGGACGGCGTGTTAAAAGTATCGGTTCCCTTCCGGGAGGCTCTGAAGGGGGCCCATCGCGTGTCTATCAATTAACCCATTTGCATTCATTAAAATCAAAAAGGCAGTGCCGGATACGGGCTGCCTTTTTTATGTCTCCGCTCTGAAAGCCGAATGTTTTGGATAGCAGGCGGCATCAGTGCCACCCTGTAGCGATTTTCTATAACCCGCTAAAATAATAATAAATTAGCCTTATTAAATTGTTGAAAAAATATTTGACTTCGGAGGCTTTCTCGACTATAAAAGTCGACAAGTATCTTGACCAAAACAGTCGACAAGTATCTCGATCAAAACAGTCGACAAATAGCTTGGCACCATATTCGGAAATCAAATCTCAATGGCGATCACTCCCAAGAAAAATCAATATGCACTGCGGGCTATTTTCGAGCTTGCCAAGCATCAGGGAAAAGGCCCCAAAAAGATCTCCGAGATTGCTCAGGCGCAGGCTATTCCACTGCGATTTCTGGAAGTCATCCTCAGTCAGTTGAAGAGCAGCGGCTGGGTGGAATCAAAACGGGGCTTTTATGGCGGGTATTACCTGAAGATCTCGCCAAAGGATATCACCGTCGGGGACATCCTGAGATTCATGCATGCATCACCACGGTCGTCGGTGGATTGTGTGGCCTGTATATCCAAAAGCGACTGTCCGTTTGACGGAAAATGTGCTTTTGCCTCCATGTGGAACCAGGTCAACCAGGCGATGTTTGACATCTACGACGAAACGAGTATTCAGGATCTTATCAATAAAGAGCTCAAGAGCTAAAGGTTATCAGGAAAAAGGGCAGATCCCGTTAATGGTTTATTCTAAAACAGACAAGGATTTTGTTAAGATGAAGAAGGGATGCATTCTGCTGAGCTGGACGGGCATTGTTGTTTCAGTTATCGCGGTTTCAATTTTTTTGACCGCTGTCTGCGGGGCAGCATTGGTAAAGCTGCCCAAAGACACCGGTGAGGCCCGCGCAGACATTATCACCATAGATTCTATAAAGATATTCGGCAAGCTTGAGAGGTCGCCGGTAAATTTTTTCCATCAAAAGCATACCGCGGCCTTGGACAAGAAAAACCAAAGCTGCTCAGCCTGCCATCTCTCCGAAGACAACCGGATGTCTTACCTGTATATGCGGCTAAAAAATACAACCCGGCAGGATGTTATGGAAATTTACCATACCGGCTGTATCGCCTGTCACAGGGAGACGGCGGCAGCAGGAGAAAAAAGCGGCCCGGTAACCTGCGGTAATTGCCATAGGGATAAAACCACCGTGCGATCTTCCTGGCAGCCCATCGGACTGGATAAATCCTTGCACTATCGACACGTTAGGGCAAATCAGGAAAAATGCGAGCTTTGCCATCACCAGTACGATGAGGTCACTCAAAAACTCTTCTATGCCAAGGGCAAAGAAGGTACCTGCCGGTACTGCCATCTGGACAAGGCCCGGGAGAAAACCATATCTTTGCGGTCAGCATCTCATCTTCAGTGCATTGACTGTCATCGCCAGAAGCAGTCTAAGAATGAAAATGCCGGACCGATCACCTGTGGCGGCTGTCATGATCAGACAGAGCAGGAGCACATCGAAAAAGTGAAGGTGATCCCGCGAATGAAAATGAACCAGCCTGATTTTGTTTTGGTCAAGACCTTCAATAAAGAAATCGGGGAATCAAATCCAACCCCCCGCATGGACATGGTGCCCTTTAATCACAAGGCCCATGAAACCTATAATGACACCTGCCGCGTGTGCCACCATGCTGACTTAGATGCCTGTGTCCGCTGCCACACGGTACAGGGATCGAAAGAAGGAGATCATGTCAAGCTTGAACAGGCGATGCACCGGCTGAATGCCAGCCAGAGCTGCATGGGTTGTCATGAATCTCATCAGAGCGACCCAAACTGTGCCGGGTGCCACAGCTCCTTTGAAAATAAGCGCCAGCAGGATTCCTCGGCCTGCAAGAACTGTCATATGGTACCCCGGGCGTTGGTATCCGGAGAGGCCGGGCAAGCCGATCAGAAAAAGATAGCCGCAGCAACCCTGGAATACCGTGAGGCGGTAACCGCCACTTATGATAATGAGGTCATACCGGAAACGGTGATGATCGGCACCCTGATGAATCAATACGAACCGGTAAAAATGCCCCATCGCAAGATGGTCGTTGCAATGGTGGACAACATCAAAGACAAAAAATTGGCCAATTATTTTCACCATGAGAAAGGCACGGTTTGCCAGGGCTGCCATCATAATAGCCCTGCAACCGAGACGCCCCCCCGTTGTGCCAATTGCCACGGAAAGCCCTTTAACCCAAAAGAGCCTTTCAAGCCGGGCCTGATGGCAGCTTACCACAGGCAATGTATGGAGTGTCATCGAGCGATGGGGATTGAGAAACCGGTTGAGACCGATTGTAAGGCATGCCACAGGGAAAGAGGATAAAGAAGTAAAATAAGATCGGAATTAAACATTGAGGTAGTCTGATGTCCATATCGCGCAGGAAGTTTCTTGGTTGGTTAGGTGCTGCCAGTTTGGCTACAACGCTGGGAAAATCGGCAGAAGCGGCTTCAAACAAACAGTTCGGCGGCTACCCCGGCAGCATGGGAGTGTTATTTGACAATACCCGCTGTATCGGCTGCCGCAAATGTGAAGACGGATGCAATAAGGTTAACGAGTT
>WOR8_10006469_pt1 | contig 11237 bp, 7 predicted proteins | sample DeeMarSeWOR38_10_FD_19890 | JGI IMG/M metagenome (IMG submission 19890)
TGATTTTAACCAGATGCAGCTTGTTCTGGCCAACCAGGCCGCGACGCAAATAGATTCGGACCTTTCGGCCATAAGCAAGGATCTTGAGATTCAGGAAAGACATATCGGCCCCATGACGGGCATATCAATAGAATCCTCGCTGTGGGCCCTGATAGAGAGGACGAACTCAAAGGGTGTGCTCGCCGCAGGGATAATCGATTCGGAAAATCGTTTTCAGCATCTTGTTGACCCCCTGGATATAATTCAATCGGTTCCACCGGACAACCTCGACTACAGCAGGATAATCGCTCATCCCGATTTAACTTTAAGCCCGCTGACCTTGATCAAAGACAGCGAAGGCCAGACTACCATAATCGCCTGTTTCCGCCTGCCGGTAATATTGCCGGGAAATAAACAGGGAGTCTTGTTCTCCGTCGTCGATATCCCTCGGCTGGTTAAAAATGTAACCGAAGAAATTCGATCGGGTAAAACCGGCTATGCCTGGGTTGTGGATAAAACCGGAATGTTCCTCTACCATCCCGAAGCTGATTTTATCGGCAAAAACGCGTTCACCGCCCGTCGGGAGCGCGAGCCGTATATTAGCTTCGCGGCCATAAATGAGATAATGAAAGATAAGATGCTGAAGGGACAGGAGGGTATCGGAACCTACGAAAGCGGATGGCATCGAGGCATCGAAGGACATATCACAAAATTGATCGCGTATACGCCCGTCAGAAGTGTGATTCTCGGTCAAGAAGACGTCTGGTCGGTGGCGGTTGCCGCGCCCACCACCGAAGTCGCCGAGGCCGTTCATGGCGTATATATGCGCCACCTGGCCGCCGAGGGCGCCATAATAGCAGCCATGTTCATTTTCGGAATCCTTATAGTATTATATCAATTCAGCATGTCGGAGGCCCTCAAGCAACAGGTCAGCGAAAAAGAAAAATATATTTTAAGCATTCTCGGCAATTCCCTGGATGCCATCGTATTCATCGATACCGATAATAGAATCAAGGTCTGGAATCGCGGCGCCGAAAAAATCTTCGGATATACCGCCGAGGAGATGCTGGGAAACACGTTCCACAGAATTATCCCCCCGGACATAGACGCCGACAAGGAACTGAACAGCATTGCGGACGAGGTTATGGATAAGGGTTATATAAGGCATTATCTTGCCAAACGTATCACCAAGGAAGGCAAACGAATTACCATTGATCTCTCAAGGACTTTAATCAGAGATGAAGACGGCGAGGTTATAGGCAGCACCGCAATCATAAAAGATGTATCGGAAAAAATGGAGTTCGAATCCAGGATCTATAACACCGAAAAACTGGCTTCTATCGGTAATCTGGCGGCGGGAGGGGCTCACGAAATCAACAATCCCCTAGCGGTTATCCTCGGTTTCGCAGATTTATTGAAGGAGAAATTTAACAAAGACAGCCTGGAGTACAGCGATCTTGTAACAATCGAGGAGAATGCCAACAACGCCAAGAAAATCGTGGAAAACCTTCTGGGATTCGCGAGGATTACCGAGGGAACGGCGGAGATATTCGACGTGATCGACAGCATAGACACCGTAACCACCATCGTTAAAAATACCCTTATTACGTCAAAAGTCGAACTGAAAACCGAAATACCCGAGAGACTTCCGCATATCCAGGGTGACGCCCGCGAATTTCAACAGGTTATCTTCAACCTGGTTAATAACGCCATGGCGGCCATGGAAGATGGAGGCGGTACTCTTACTATTTCATGTTATGAAAAAAATAATTGGGTTTACATAAACGTACAGGATACCGGGACCGGTATACCCGAAAGAATCAAGCGCCGGATATTCGATCCTTTCTTCACCACCAAGGAGGTCGGCAAAGGCACCGGCCTGGGGCTTTCGCTGTGCTACGGTATAGTGAATAAACACGGAGGAAGATTGACTTTTAAAAGTGTATCAAAAGAGGATTTTCCCAATAGACTATCCGGCTCGACATTTATTATATCATTTCCGGCCGCGCAACAAGCCGACATCCCGGAGGAGGTAAAAGATGACTCAAAAAATATTGGCAATAGATGACGAACTCCACATGCTTAAGCTGCTTGAACGTATTATAACAGACAAGACACCATTCCAGGTCGCGACGTTGAACAATTCGCTGGAGCTGCCGGCTTTCCTGGAGGAAAAAGAGTTCGATCTGATTATCACGGACCTGAAAATGCCCGGCATGGATGGTCTCGATATTTTAAAATACGTGAAGGAAAACAACCGCTTCGAGGAGGTCATAATCATTACGGCGTTCGGCTCCCTGGACAGCGCTACCGAGGCGCTAGCCAGTGGCGTGTTTGATTATATCACCAAGCCGTTCAGAAAAGAGGAGATCATAAATACAATAAACAGGGCCATGCTCTGGCAGGAATGTAAAAAAGAGACCTGCAAATTGAACTCTTTTTTTGAATTGGAGCCCCTCACCGAGGCGACAGATAAATTCCGCGCCGAATATATCAGGAGGATGCTTGCCAAATATGACAATTCTATCGAGGAAACCTCCAAACATTCGGGATTATCAATTGACGAAATCAGGGATATCACCGGTTAAGACAACTGCATGGTTTGCACAGATGATTCCCGATTTCATTATAGAAGGAGGTGAGAAATGATTACCGGGAAAAGGGCCGGTGATCTGATGATACCGCTGGATCATTATCCCCACATTCCCTACTGGTTTTCTCTTCGACAGGCCATGGCGGAGATCGAAAATACTCAAATCGAGGTCGAGGGCCAGAAATCCCTGCCCCGAATAGTGCTTGTATTCGACGAGAAATACAATCTGATGGGAATGATCAGGAGAAGAGACATATTAAAGGGCCTCCAACCGGATTACGTATCGGCAAAGTCGGGCGATACCAGGAAGTTGTTTAACATAGAGGTCGACCCCAACTTGATGGAGATGTCGTACGACATATTGATAAAAAATCTCAGGGAACGGGCCGAGCAGACTGTTAGCAAGGTAATGATTCCTATAACCCGTACAGTAGATTATGAAGACCATATTATGAAAGTCGTCCATGAAATGGTAACATACAATCTCAGCCTGCTCCCGGTTCTCTGTGTCGGTGAAGTGGTGGGGGTGGTGCGCTCGGTGGACATTTTTCACGAAATAGCGCACCACATTCTGTGATCGAAATCTTTAATGAAATGGTATTTGATACATGAATGACTCTGATACTGCACCTCGAGGTGGCCTTCCGCCAATGCCCCGAAGTATATATCTCAGCAAGGTCGCCAGACGAATCGATAAGAAAAGGCTGTTTTTCATTCTGCTCGGCCTGTTGCTGTTCTGCGCCGTTTATTTCTCGCCTTCATGGGATGACGCCGTGGACCCGCAGGGCCAGCATTTCTCCCTCACTCGAGAGGGCAAGGCCGCCATAGGCCTCTTTCTTCTGGCGGCGACCTGGTGGGTTTTTGAGGTTATACCCATTGGCGTAACCAGTATTACCATCGGTGTTATACAGGTGATGTTCTTCATTAGACCGGCGAAAACGGCATTTGGCGATTTTATGGATCCCTCGGTCTGGTTCATCATCGGGTCGATAGTTATCGGACTGGTTTTCACCAAGACCGGGCTCACCAAGCGCATGGCCTATAAGATGCTGGTCCTGGTCGGTGAAAAGACAAGCATGATCTATCTGGGAACCTTCGTAATGACGGCCTCCCTGACGCTGATAATGGCGCATACCGCCGTCGCCGCGACCGTCTTTCCGTTGCTTATGGCCATCTACTCGTTATATGGTGAAAATGACAAACCGACCAAATTTGGAAAGGGTTTGTTTATAGGTATGGCCTTTACCGCCGGGGCGGGAAGTATAATCACGCTTCTGGGAGCCGCCAGGGGCGCCGTGGCTATCGGTTTCTTTAACGATATTGTCGGCCGGGAGATTTCATTTTTCGAACTGACCTATTATATGTTACCTGTCGGGGCGATAATGGTATTTCTGTTATGGGGATTTCTTATGATAATTTTTAAACCCGAAAAAAAGACCATACCGGGCCTGCGTGAAAGAGCCCAAACCCTGTATTCCAGGCTTGGACGCATAACCACAAAGGAAATCCTGACGCTCATATTCGTTTTTTCGACAATCATCTTTTTGGGACTGGGATCGATTTTCCCTGAGCTGGGTAAATATCATAAAAGCGCCGTCATCCTCACGGCGACGATACTGTTTTACATATTTAAAATACTCACCATAGCCGACCTGGAGGAAGTCCCCTGGAACATAATTCTGTTATTCGGGGGCGCCATGAGTATCGGTTACTGTCTCTGGCAGACCGGCGCCGCCAACTGGATAGCGATAAACTGGCTGGTCCTCTTTCAGAATGCCCACTGGTTTATATTCATAATGGCAATTGTGTTTTTCGTACTTATCATGACCAACTTTATTATGAACGTTGCCGCCATAGCCATATCGATCCCGGTGGCGCTGGTAATAGCACCCTACCTGGGAGTGGCCCCGGAGGTTATACTTTTCGCTTCGCTGGCAGCCGCGGGGATGCCTTTCCTCCTGCTCGTGGGAGCCGCCCCCAACGCCATCGCCTATGAAAGCAAACAGTTCACCTCGGGCGAGTTCTTCACATCCGGTATCCCGGCGAGCATTCTTCTTATGGTCATTATAGGAATCTTCGTATTCGTAATCTGGCCCCTGATGGGAATGCCGGTGCTTTTGAATTAAACATATTTAATACTTGTTTTATAGATCTATTATAATGACTGAGAAATCCTGGCTTATTATTAAACCGTCTCTGGCCGTTCCGTTTGTGGTTGGTAAACGTCCTCGTCTGCCAACAAAAGGCTGGCGCACCAAGAGGTACGCCAACCACAATAGGTATTGTCATTCCTGCCAAAGCAGGAATCTATAAAGGCCGGCCATTATGGATGCCGGATCAAGTCCAGTACGGCAGAATGAGTAGCGGCCGGATGAACCGACCGCCTACGAAAAAAGACGTCATTTTGAGGCTCACATCGAAGACGTGAGCCGTGGCAATCTACACTTTATATCCAGGCGTAAATTTTAATGCCATTCCCATTCCAGGAACGGTTTCTCGATTTCAGGCATGGCGTTAACCACCAGCTCCACCAGTCCGCCGTATAGAATATTACATCTCTCGAACATTCCGTAGGCGGCGAACATATCCCTGATCGCCCCTTTGCAGTTAGAGCAGGGCGCGCAGACATACTTTTTCTGTTCCGGTCCTATGACATCCTGAAATACATCGAGAATCTGTCTTATTTTGGCTCTGCTCGATACCGAATGCCGCCAGTCGGGAAAATTCAGATCCTGGGTGATGGCGAAACCGCTGCCACCGCCGCAACAGAAATTCTCCACTCCATGAGGTGTCATCTCCCGGAAATGATTGCTGACCGCCCTCAAAACGGTGCGCTGCGGTTTGACGACGCCCATGAGCCGCACCAGGTTGCAGGGATCGTGCAGTGTGGTTATTATATCGTCATTACGGGACGGGTCGAGTTTCAGTCTCCCCTGTTTTATTATGTCTTCCAGAAGCGTCATCGAGCTCTCGCGCGGTATGTTGATATCGCCGGTTAAAACGCGGTCGGCTATTACGGTGAGAGCCTTGTGTGCATGGCCGCATTCGCCCAGGACGATCTTCTTCACGCCCAGCTTCTTGGCCGCTTCAGCATGCTTGATAGCCACCTTGGCAAACTGAACATCGTCGTACCAGACACCGTAATTGACGCCGTCATATGCCACCACCTCGCTTGATAGAGTATAGCTTATGCCGGCGGCCTCCAGTATTATGGCGAACGCCTCCGGATTTTCCGGCCAGGCCAGATATTCGCCGGCGTTATGTATTAAAAGTATATCCGCGCCGGCTTTATCCATGGGCCACTTGAATTTCATGCCGGTCCGCTCTTCGACTTCTTCTTCCAAAAACTCTATATTATCCAGAAAGGCTACCGGCGTCATGCCGGTCGATGAACCGGCTTTTAGTTGCTGAACCGATCCTTTGGCGTGGAGAGGCTCGACGGTAATTCCCATCTCCTGGCTGAAGATCTTCCTGATCTCCCTGGTCACCAGACCGTTATCGACACCAATAGGGCAGGTCTGGGCACATCGACGGCAGATGGTACAACGGTAGCAGAGCTCCATCAGTCGGGCTATCATGGTCCAGGAGGCATCGATATCGTTCCCGGAGATTTTCGCGAAAAACCTGCCGCCCTTTTTTACATAGGTTTTATAGAGTCTCCGAAGTATATCCGACCTGAATGTGGGACGATATATATCCAATTGACCCGATTCATTATATATGGGGCAGGCGTTGGCGCAGGTCTGGCACTTGGCGCAGTATTCCATGGTCAAAAACAAAGGTTGCATAAAGCTCCAGTTGTTCTCTTTTTCGAAGAGCTTTTTAAGACCGGAAAGGAATTTCTCGACCAGCGCCTTTTTCTCATCCTGGGTCTGAGGCCTGGGGAATTTAAGAGATACTATCCCGTCAAGGTCGCATTCGTATTTTTCGCGGGTTTCTTCCAGAAGCGGTTTTATTTTCGGCTCCAACTCCAGCTTGTCATAAGGCGGCGGAAGAGGCAAAAAACTGGAATTATCCAGCTCCACAAGCTGCCCTTCTTTATTGGAAAAGTTTTTTATAGTGGTTTTATTTTTTTTCATTTTCGGATGCCTCCTCAGTTGCCGCCTCAGCCCATGTGGCGCCCGATTTGATATGAGAAGCCGACCAGTTTATCCTGTACCCCAGAGCCGCCGAAACAGCTTTCTCGATCTTGCTGCCGGCAACGTTCGGCTCGTCCTCCCACCTTATTTTATGATAGGTAAAATACTTGCCGACAAAATGCGTCATGTGCGTGAAGGGAAAATAAAGCAATAAGAGAATTAAGATCAATAGCTGCGCCGTTAAAAGCCCCGGTAATGCCGACCCCGATCCGAAGGTGATAATATCCGCCACAAAGGACCGTTGAATGGAGTAGCCGGTATCAACGGTGAACGATGAAATCGTCCCAACCGTGAAAAGCGCAAGCAGTATTATTAGATTCGCGTAATCGCTTAGAACGGAAGAACCTCTCAGCCGCCCGTTGAAAATTCGGCTCAATAAAACCCCCAGGGCCCCGAATGCGCTCAAAAGCCAACCCGCCTTGCCTAACGCTAAAGTCAGATAAAATATCGACACAATGACGACATTTTGCGATGACCACAACACTTCAACCCCGGCCGTCGTTAAAATCGCCCCGATTAGAAGCAAAACTCCGTGGACAATCAAACAGTACATTCCAAAATGAAATGGAAATGAGAACAACCAGAGAGACCGGTTGTGATGAAACAGGGATTGAATGAACAGGATCTCCATCCCCATCTCCTTCAGTTCACTAAAAAGAGAGAAGTTTTTTGGCTTGGTCCACCAGTCTATCTCCTCGAAGTAGGAACCGCCATATGCCCCTTTCCCCTTCTCGTGGGGTACGGGATACAGGTCCCACCGGAGATGAATCGGCATTCGCGCTATCTTTATGGTCTTGACGACAATCGCGATTACAAAGAAAAGAACTGCAAAATATAATAATAACTGCAATCCTCCCATTAATCCTCCCTGTAGATCAAAGCTGTTTCCATCCTATTACTTTAATTTATCCAGATGATGAACGATAGATTTCATGGTATCCGTACAATAGGCCCCATAGCGGTAAACGCTGCAGAGTTTGCAGTCGGCCCCTTTTCGCGCGCATTCGGAATCCTCGAGCATCCAGCAGGGTGAAACCGGATCGATAAACGCCGGGCATATCTTTTTCTCCTCCGACGAGCAAGGTTTCAATTCCCAGCACGGCAGAAGCGCCAGAAGCCTCCTGATACCCTCGATATTCAGACCGATATCGTTAATGAGTTGCTGAATCATTTTAATCCTTCTGAGATCCGAATATGAAAGAAGACGCCTTCCGGTGTTGCTCCTGAAAAAGATCAAAAGACCTTCCCTTTCGTATTTCCGCAACGCCGATACCGACAATCCCACCATATCGGCGGCAGTGCCTATCGAAATTACGGGTTGGTAATCAATGTTATCTCCGTTCAAATCACCCTCGAAAAGCTTCAAACCGAGATTGTGAAAATTTTCTCTTACTTTCTCAAAAAAATCGGCCATCCTGACCTCTCGGGTTCAATATTTCAACTTTCTAGTATATGTATCCTATACTTTAAAGTCAAGGAAATTGATGAATTTTATCGTTTTTTCTAGCCCTAAACTCAATCTAAATCTTTAACCTGCTGAATAATAATAAGTTGCGAAAACGGCCGAAATATGCCTGTACATCGTTATGAAACAGATTATCCTAAGTAGAATGAATTTTAATAAATACTTGACAAAAGTATAGAAATTGTATTTTTTCAGAAAGATATTTGAAATAGCCGGGCGAAGTTTTTAGTTCGGCCGTTTTTAATGGCGACGATTGTTAATAATTTCACAATCTGCACGCTGTTTTTGGAAAAGAAAACATTTTGAATTAGGTTAAGGAGATACTATGGCAGAATCCGGACCGGTAAATAACACACCGGGATCAAACGAAATCATAACGACCGACACCCTGGTGGTCGGCGGCGGAATATCGGGGATGACCGTCGCTGTGGAAACCTCGGAGGTCGGGAAGAAAGCGGTTCTGGTGGAGCGGGAACCGTCCATCGGCGGACGCGTGGCTTCAATGAACCTCTATTTTCCCAAGCTGTGCCCCCCGGCCTGCGGAATGGAGATAAATCTCAGAAGGATAAGGTCCAACCCCAATATCAAGATCCTGACCCTCTCGGAGGTGGAGTCGATATCCGGCTCGTCGGGCAATTTCAGCGTCAAGGTAAAAATCAATCCGCGATATGTTAACGCCCGTTGCACCGCATGCGGGGATTGCGAAAAGGTTTGCGAAATCGAAAGGGTGAACGAGCGGAACGAAGGGCTCGATAAAACCAAGGCGATTTACTTGCCGCATTTGTTGGCTTATCCTCCGATATATGCGGTCGACCCGAAATACGCGAATGACGACAGAATGAAAAAATGCGTAGAGGCCTGCCAGTATGACGCCATCGATCTTGATATGAAATCGAAGACGATAACTGTAAACGCCAAAGCGATCGTATGGGCGACCGGCTGGAAACCATACGATGCTACCAAAATAGACAACCTGGGATTCGGTCAATATAAAAACGTTATAACCAGTTTGATGATGGAGCGGATGGCTTCGGTGGACGGCCCCACAGAGGGTAAAATAACCAGGCCGTCGGATGGAAAGGATGTTATCAGGATCGGCTTCGTACAATGCGCCGGCTCGCGCGATGAAAACCATTTGCCATACTGTTCCGCCGTCTGCTGCCTGGCTTCCATGAAACATGCCACCTATATAAGAGAGCGGTATCCCGAAGCAGAGATTCATCTTTTCTATATCGACGTTCGTTCGCCTGGAAAACTGGAGGATTTCTACAATAAGGTCCAGGATGATGAAAAGATCTTTTTCCACAGAGGAAAAGTGGGTCGAATAACCGAAAATCCCGAGAATAAAAATCTCATCCTCGAAGCTGAGAATACTCTAACCGGCAATATTTCCAAAACTGAAGTCGATATGGCTGTGCTGGCGACAGGACTGGTTCCCAACACACTGGATAACCCTCCGCCGATGGATACCGAATTCGACGAATTCGGTTTCATGAGCGCGGATGGAACCAACGGCATAATCGGATGCGGCACGGTGATTCGCCCATTCGATGTGGCGGCGTCGGTCCAGGATGCTACCGGGGCAACACTTAAAGCCTTAAACGTCGGGACGGGGAGGTAAGCGATGGATACGAAAGTCGGAGTCTTCATCTGTAAAGGTTGCGAAATCGCCAGGTCGATCGATTTAGATAAACTTATCGAGGTGGCGACCGACGAATGTCAGGTCCCGGTCTGTAAGGCGCATGATATGTTATGCAATCTCGAAACTGTAGCCGATATCAAATCCGATATAGAAAAAGAGGGGCTGAACAGGGCGGTAATCGCCGCCTGCTCGCAAAGAGTATTCCCGGAGCTGTTCGATTTCGGACCGGAAATACTTGTCGACAGGGCGAATCTTCGCGAACAGCTCGCCTGGTGCCACACTCCCAATGACGAAGATACCCAGATGATGGCCCAGGATATTATCCGCGCGGCCGTCGCAAAGGTTAAAAACAGCGAACCGCCAGTTCCGCATGTCGAGGAAACCAGCAAAGACATAATGGTCGTCGGCGGCGGCATAACAGGGATGACCGCCGCAAAGGCCGCGTCCGGAGCCGGATATAAGGTCAATCTAATCGAAAAAGAAGATCATCTGGGCGGATGGGCCATAAAGTGGCCGAAGATTTTCCCTAAATCGCCCCCTTACGACGGGCTTAAAGATCCCGATTATGACGAGTTGGTTAAAGAAGTTGAATCCGATCCCAATATAGCCGTTTACAAATCCACAACCGTCGAGAAGACCGCGGGGCAGCCTGGCAAATTCGAGGTTACGCTCCAAAACGGAAGCGAACCCAAGAAACTTTCGGTCGGGTCTATTGTGCTGGCTACCGGATGGAAGCCGTACGAACCCGAAAAGCTGACCCATCTCGGTTACGGCTCTTCACCCGATATCATTACCAATATCCAGATGGAAAACATGGCGGCAACCGGGGAAATCAAGAGGCCTTCCGACGGAAAACCGGTTGATAGTATAGCGTTTATACAATGCGCCGGCTCACGCGATCAGGATCATCTTCCCTACTGTTCCGCTGTCTGCTGCAGGGTATCGTTAAAACAAGCACTCTATGTTCGCGAAAAATACCCGGACGCCAAAATCTACATCATATACAAAGACGTGCGGTCACCAGCCCAGTTCGAGCTGTTTTATGCCAGCGTTCAGGATGACGATGCCATCTTCTTTACAAAGGGTGAAATTGCCGGAGTGAATAAAAGCGGTGACGGCAAGATTGAAATCGATGTTGAGGAGACTCTTCTGGGCGAAGATATAAAACTTAGAACCGATATGGTTGTGCTTGCCGCGGGAATGGTCCCCACCACCAGGGTGGATGAAGCGGAAATATCGGAAGATGAAACGGCCGATGTCGCCAAGGAGGAGGTAAAGGAGGCAAAAACCACGGCGGACGGCAAGAAAGAGGCCGAAAGCGCGGAGGTAGGCGCCAGAATACTAAATCTCTCATACAGACAGGGAACGGATTTGCCGACGCTGAAATACGGTTATCCCGATTCTCACTTTATATGTTTT
>WOR8_10008744_pt1 | contig 11236 bp, 6 predicted proteins | sample DeeMarSeWOR38_10_FD_19890 | JGI IMG/M metagenome (IMG submission 19890)
GGAATCCAATCCATTTTCAGCAGAAGAGATTGATGCAATAGAAGACAAGATAATGGGTATCGATGGAAACTATATCAGCGATTATACCATAAAAGAAGTCCAAAACAGAATAGTAAACAGACTGCCTATTGAGGCGGTTTCTTTACCTAAAACATCAACTTGGAGACCGGATTCTGGGATCAAGCCAATCCCATCGATGGCTCAAGCTGGGTGTTGCAGTCCTTAATAATTCTGAAATAATGCAATCCAATCACAAAGCGAGGAAATTTTTGACCTTCTGCTAATAATGACAACCTATGAATATGCTAAACATTAACAACTGCTTCTCTTATCACTAATCGGGCTACGAGACACCAAGGCCCTGGCGGCCTACTTTGGCAGACTTACATTAGAGCTTTATAGGTGTCAATTCCCAGAGCCTTTGGTTTTCATACCATACTTTAATCTCCACTTTTGTATTTCAGAAATGCCCACAACATCTAGGAGCAAACCTAAACCCGCCCTACCGCCCACTAATGACCTAATTTGAAAACAGGACTACCGCTACCGCCAGGACTGATGTAAATAGCGTCTTGGCTGTCTGGCGTGCCATATTACCATCCCCAATCTCTTTGGATTTTTTTCTGCCTGTATCACCTCGCTTTCTCCTGGGCTATAAATGAACTGGTTGGCATCTACCTTGCAGGAGTAACTCTCTGCGGTGAGTACGTTGCTCACCGAAAGCGTTTCTCCTCAATAGACCCCCACCGGTTGGTAAGGGCATGGCCGGTGGGGGTATTCTTCTCCAACATTCCATGCTGCCCACCTCACCTTTTACCTTGTTGCGAATTGACAGGGTTTAGTCTGAAAGTATCCAAATCCCAGTGTTCTTCTATAGTTAGAAGCCAGTTTAATACTTCTTCCTTATTTACAAACCCCTACTCATTGAGGTATGTTGAGACAGTTCACGTTCCTACTATCACTCATCCACGAGAGACGATCCTTTGGTTCATCACTTTCTCTCACTGGTCTGGAAGTCAAGCTTAGGCTTCGTTAATTACCCTTTTGACTCATTTTCGACAGTTACAAAAATAAAGTTCTTTGAAAACATATAGTTGCAAGATAAGAATTGGTCTATGGCACTACACTTTCGGGGTCCTTGTCTGGTGACTCGGCTGGGAGGTCGGACTCCAGCAGCTTGGAACGCTTGATAGGCAACCCCTTCGAAGTCTGTGCGGATGAGATATTGTGTGCCATCAAGTGTCATCTTCACTGCCTGGAACTGACTGAGATCACGCATCAGATCAGGCCACGAAGACTCAACGCCTTTTTCGTCTAGGCGCCTTTGCAGATCGACTTCCAAGCGAAGGGCCAAGAAACTGGCGACAATGTGACCGATGCTGGTGTCATCCCTGTGGTGATAGATGGGCCGAACTTCAAGGGTTGACTTCTCCTTGCGAAAGGTACGCTCCACCCGCCACAATCCCTTGTGCCGTCGGTCAGTCTCCACGGCTTTCTGATTGATGCTGACACCACCTTTGGCTACTTTGAGAAACCGAGCATAACCTTTGTTGCCGACGACTGCTTTCGCTCCCCTCTGGCTCAGGGTTTGCTCCAACTTCTCAAGGATTGTCTCCCGAGTTGCCGCATCCTTTGCCGCTTCCTCGGGATTCAGACAAACCACGTAGCGCCGATCTCCAACGATCACCTCTTTGACCTTGAGGTTGTGAGCAACCTGTTGGTAGCGGCCGGGGCGGGAGAGAACCTCTTCTGCGACTTCCTTCTGCCGTCGCATCCGACAGCCAAATACGTAGTCATAGGGAGCCGTGTCATGTTCGGTGAGCTTTCTGATGGTCTTTCTAGCAATCATTGCCCGGTCAGCTACAATGACCACTCGACGTATCTGGAAGCGCTCTCTGAGCTTGGTGATCACCTGATTGAACGCTTCGATGTCTGCAGTGTTGCCCGGGAAGATCTCCCAGGCCACGGGCCACCCCTGACCGTTGATCGCTACGCACAAGATAAACTGCGGCAGATCCGGACGACGGTCTCGAGAGAAGCCACGCTTGCGGTAGTCAGTCTCCTCATTCCGGTATACGTAGGTAGAAGTGGTATCCAGAAAGATCACATCCAACTGCTGGCTGAACAGGTCCCGATCTCGAAAGAACAGCTCTCGCTCCAAATCACCCCGGACATCATGGAGAAATCCCGTGGCCCGATACAGATGTTGCAGGGCAAGTTCTTCAAGGCCAGAACACTCCACCGTCTGCAGCCAACGGCTCCCCTGCAGATCGCTTCCTGGTTCACAGAGCCGCTGGAGTGCCAAAGCGAAAATTGCCCGCTCCAGATCGAAACGGAACTTGCGTCCATCAGCCAACGAGATGATGACATCCGCAAGTCCTTGTCGTTGCCAGAGTCGAGAAAACACCAGCGGTGGGCCCCAGAGCTTGGCCCTACAACTTGTGATCTTTGGATTTCTGGCAGCAGAGATCACTCGCAAGGTCTCAGAGAACCGAGACAGGCTCTGCATTAAGCCATCGATCTGGCCGGAGGCCTTCAACTGGTCCAGCCGGCCAAGGGTAGCAATTACTCGTTGTCGAACCGTTTTGCCATCACGGTAAGACTCTACAATCTGAAGGTACTCATGGGGCCGATGTTTCGAGCCACTTTTCTTTGCTCTGAAGAACATGGCCAAAATATACGCCTGGTGGTGTGGCCATGTCAAGTAGGTCAGAGCATTTTGTTGGCACTACATTTTTGACGAAAATCATTAAAAATCAGCGTAAGTACCTGGAATTACTCAATGCAGGTTTTTCACAAGCTCCTCAACTGTCGAAAATGAGTGTTTAAAGCAAGATATTGTAGCTCGATCTCAAGAGGCAAAAGTGGGGATTAAAGTATGATATATGAAGACCCACTGAGTTGGTAGGAGAGTTTACATTATAACGCTTTATATGAGGCCCAGCTTTCTTAAAGATGAAGCTGGTAAGAACTGGAGATAGCAGATGCGCTTTATTGTGCTTTGCCATGTTGAGTAAGGTTGAGTATCGATAAGGTCTGGGGTGGCTCCAACCAAAATATTCAACTAACCACATCTTCTTAGTATGTTTTTATTGTTCTTGTATTTTCCTCAATTCTGCAATAGATTGTCAAGTAGTTCATCAACACATGTAATCAACAAAACTCTCTGGCTCCGGCGCGCACCCGATAGAAGATATCCTCACTTCTACCATTCCACCATGCCGATAGAGCCTAACTTCAAGTATGGATCTTATAGGGCAAGGTGCGAGTCCTGCGCATCGTGCTTCGCTCTCCAGATATCTACAGGCAAATGCCTGTAACTTACTTTGGATACCGACAAAAACGCCTTGAACAAAGGCTAGCTTGGAGGGGTGCCATGCTCAGAAAAATCTCCTGGCTCTTTGTGGTCCTCGTTATTTGTCTCGTCCCTGCTGCACAGTCGCAGCCCACACCTGACATAGCGTCGTTTTCAGTATTTGCCACCAATAGCATCTGGCTTCGACAGAACTCCACCATAAACAGTGGCAATATCGGCGTTGAAGACGCAGGTCTGGGACCGTGGCTCGACTCACAATCAGAGGTGACAGTTGGCTACAACGTCTTTGTAGCTGATGGTATCTCGGTATACGGGGACTCCGTCAAAATTAAATCCGGTGCTTCAATATCCGATGTCTACTATAACGAGCTGGATGGCAATGGGATCGTAAGAGGCACTGAATACACTCCCTTGACTCTCCCTTTAGGGGTAACCCTGCCCGAATTCCCCACGCCTAATCCGGGAACAGAAAACCATGTAATACCCATAGGCGGAACACTTACTCTTGACTCCGGATCTTACGGTGAGATCACGGTGAAAAAAAATGCCACCCTCATTTTGACCGGAGACACCTACCATTTCGAGAGCATTGACCTAGGCGATTCTGGTGGTTCACAGGTTCTCTTTCAAGTACCAACGGATGTGATCATCAACAGCCGTCTGGGGCCAGGACTTAATGCGTACATCGGCCCAGAAACTGGCTCGGGTATCACTGCAGCGGATATCCGTATCTATGTAAACGGCATAAACGGCAGCACTGGAAATCTTGGCGCAACACCCAAGGCTGCGCAAATAGGCTACAACAATACCCTCCAGGCAAATATCTACGCACCAAACGGCACCCTTTTGATCAAGCAGGGTACAGTTGCAGAGGGTGCTTTCATTGCAAAAGACGTTCAGGTGGGATTGAGCGTCCAGGTCACTTTGAACAGCGGCTTCGGCGAACAATATGAAATGACGGTGGAGATCTCAGCAGAGCCTGAGACCATCGAAATTGGGCAGACAGCAACCCTCACCTGGACTTCCACCAATGCCGATACTGTTACCATAGATCAGGGTATTGGCGAGGTTGATCCCGAAGGCTCGACCATAGTTTCACCCAACGAGACCACGATCTACACCATTACCGCCACAGGTCCTGGCGGTACGGCTACGGATACAGTTGAGGTGGTGGTAATCACTCCTCCTGCAGATGTGGATTTAGGATTAAATACAGATGAGCAGGAGGGGGGCGGAGGTCTTGTTGGTGACCCAATCCGCATACTGAACGGAAATGTTATTGAGGCCAGAGAAGACCTCCGTTTTTCATCGCCCAACACTCTAGGACTCTCCTTTCAGGCTACCTACAACAGTCGATCTGATATTTTAGGACCAATGGGTTACGGATGGTCCCACACTTATCACTTATCCCTGGATCCTTCTTTTCAGTTGGCAGGCGAGACTCTCATAAAGATCTATGGCGAGACAGGCGGCGGTTCTTACTTCCGTGAGGAAGCCCCCGGCGAGTACCAGGGTGTTTTTGGGAACCGCACCAGGGTCTCGGCTGAAAGTGGGAGCTATGTCTGGTATCGGCTGAATGGAACGCGCTACAGTTTTTCATCAACGGGTGTGCTCAACTGGATAGAAGATGAAAAAGGAAACCGCCTTCAACTTGACTATGACGCTCAAGGTCGGTTGGAGACCGTAACCGACACAGCCACTGGCCGCACACTCACCTTTTACTACAACGCTGATGGATTGTTGAGCCACATAGATCTGGTAACAGCAGCGGGCTCAGACGGTACCAAGGTTACTTATGCTTATGATGCTAATCAGAATGTCACATCGGTGACCTATGCGGACGGCTCCGGATTTATCTATACGTATAGTGATCCTAACGATATCCACAATCTCACGGAGAAGAGGGACAAGTTAAATCATCTTCTCCGCTCATGGAGCTATGATGACCAGGACCGCGCCGTTGGTAATTTCAGCGCCCAAGGTAAAGGTGCGAGCAGTATCGTTTATGTCAGTGAGAACCAGGTGGATGTGACCGATGCATATGGAACCACCAGAACGTACATCCTGGAGGAGATAAGTGGTCGCAAAAGAGTAAGCGCACTGCAGGGAATAGCCAATGCTCCATACTCGGATAGCAATGCAGTCAGGTGGGTCTATGACGACAGCCTGAACCTCATTGAAGTGGAATATGCCGGTGGTACTATCAACCAATACCAGAGCTATAATGCGCGGGGAAATCCAGAGACGGTAAGACTTGCCGTGGGTACCCCAGAAGAGAGGGTGATCACCTATACCTATCATCCTGCTCTGAGTGCGATATTGAGCCGTAATGAGGCCAGTGTCCTGCAGGGCGGTGGCAATAAAGTAACCATCTGGGACCATGACGATGACTACAATAGCGTGCCCAACGAGAATCCTACTGGCCTGCTTTCGCGAATTGTTGAGCAGGGATTTACCCGAGATGTTTCAGTTTCTGTTGTTCCTTATGAATATGTCACCATGCTCACCTATAACACTAAGGGACAAGTAGTTTCCATCGACGGTCCACTTGCTGGCTCTGGCGATAGCACCACAATCAGCTACGACGCTGTAAAAGGAGATCTGCTCTCCATCATCAGGCCTCTTATTGGTACGACCAGTTTTTCTAACTACGATGCTGCCGGAAGAGTAGGTCGAGTGACGAATGTAAACGGTCAATCTGAAAGCTTTATATATGATGAGAGCGGGAGACTTACGAGCATCACCCATGAGGCGGACGGGAGTACAAGATCCATTATCTACAATGACTCTGGAATGCCGACTACTAGCACAGATGAGGATGGGGTCATCAGAAGTTATGATTACGATACAGCATATGGGAGGCTTATCCATACGTTTGACCATGACGGGAATTACATCGCCTATAGCTATGACTCGAAGGGCAACCGGATCGAGATGGGCAAATATGACCTATCCGGCACTCGTACAAGCCGGAATCGGTGGACGTATCAGCACCCGGCCTATCCGGGCAAGCTTTGGAAAGAGATCAGGTTTGATGAAAGCTATACTGAATATAGCTATAATGCCAGCGGAAATGTTTCCTCCGTGACCGACAACGAGAGCCACACCACTACTTACGGATACGATCCCTTAAACCGTCTGAAGACAGTTACACAGCCAGGTGACGCCACTACCATTTATACCTATGACAGCCAGGGCAACTTGGCGTCGGTCACCGATGCCCTTAGTAATACGACCACCTATGCTTACGATGATATGGGCCGTGTAGTTTCAACCACCACACCTGGGAATGGCACGGTAGACTTTGTTACGGTAGACTTTGCTTATGATGCTGCCGGAAATCTTCTGCAAAAAACTGACGCAAACACGATAACGGTTACCTATGACTATGACTTCTTGAACCGCTTGACAGCAATCCATTTTCCAGATTCCGCCCAAGACATAACCTACACCTATGATGCTGGCACTTACGGAAAGGGCCGTCGCACAGGTATGACAGATCCTTCGGGGAGTACTGCCTTTGGATATGACAGCCGCGGCAGGCTTGTCGGAAAAACAATGGCTGTCAGTGGTTTTTCCTACCCACTGATCAGGACGTATACTCCGGGGAGCAGGCTCAGTTCCATCACCTATCCCACCAACCGAAGCATCACATATTCGAGGCACACTAATGGTAAGATCCAAGGAGTTTCGACTACCTACAATTCAACTACTACAATACTGGTTGACAATCTTGCCTATAAGCCTTTTGGCAAGCCAACCGGAATGACCACCGGATCGGGTGGCACCGTCAATAACGTCTCCGAGGAATGTGATTGCCTGACAGTGATCAATCCAGGCCAGCCCATGGAGCGTACATTCTCATATGACCATAGCGGCAATCTGACATCCATCACTGGAACCAACACCCCTTGGTATAACCATAACTTCACCTATGATCCCTTGAACCGCCTGATGAGTGCTACGGGGCCTTACGGAACAATCAGCTACACCTACGATAAGGTGGGGAACAGGCTGACCAGGACGGCGGATGGTCAGACCGATACCTACACCTACTTTAGCGGTACCAACAAGCTTCAGGCAATCACCGGTCCCAATGCAACTAGTTTTGCATATGATTTCAACGGCAACGTTACAGCCATGGGGGCCAAGACTTTTGTTTACAACCAGAACAATCGACTCATCCGAGTAGAAGAAGGCGGCAACGTCCTGGAAGAGTATACATACAATGGCCTTGGACAGCGTGTGATAAAAATGGCGGGTGGGTACGCCACCATATTCCATTATGACTTCGACGGGAAAATAGTCGGTGAGAGCGCATTGGACGCGAACTTAACAACAGAGTATCTCTATTTTGGTAGTAATCGTGTGGCAAAAGTGGATGTAAGCACTGGAGCCATATATTACTACCTCAATAACTATCTTGGCACACCTGAGATTATGACGGATGCGAGCAACACGGTGGTCTGGGAGTCCAACTATAAACCCTTCGGTAAGGCCGAAGTGCACCCCAGCTCCAATGTGGTTAATAATTTCAGGTTTACGGGCCAATACTACGATGCCGAGACTGGACTCCACTACAACTACCATCGCTATTACGATCCCAAGACTGGAAGATATCTCACCCCTGATCCGATAGGACAGGCTGGGGGGATTAATCTTTATCCGTATGTCCTCAATAACCCTGTTAATTCGGTGGATCCTTATGGGCGGCAAACTGGAGTAGGAGCACTGCCGTATATTCCAAAAGCTCCTGTCCTTGGCCCTGCTATTCCTCTCATTCCTATTAGTGCTGAAGTCTACATAGTATATAAAATACTTAAGGGTGAAATGTCGCTCGACATTGATACTCCTGAGACGCTAACAGGTGAGGGGTGCGATGACGACGGTGACGATGACGATCAATGTCATAAACAATGGATATTTGAACGCACTGCTTGTGACGAATGGCGTAACCTCGGAATGCGAGCCGTAAGAGCATGCCGCGACAGGGCCAATGACAGATTGCGTCTCTGTTACAGGGATGGAGGTAATAAGCCATGGCATCCTCCTCCGTGGAATGCATTTACTGACCATTTTAGATAATAAGGGAGTATCCAAGATGACAAATGCTTCGAAATTGGAAGAGCTGGACAAGCGAATCTTTGCGATCAAGAAAACGAATCGCGATGCAGATGTAACGGGTATTTTATTGGAAGCCTTTGACAATGCTGTTGATAACGAGGAGAGGGTTCACATACTTTCATCATTGGCATCTGAGTACCAAACGATGAGTAGATCTGATGATGCAGAGCAAACTATCAGAAAAGCTATAACTATCTCCCCACAAAGTCCTGAGTTATGGATTAAATTAGCAGAGCACTTTCATTATCACGATGTTGATCTTGAAAAAGCGCTCGCAGTGACCGAAACAGCAGTCGATAAAGCGATGGATGAAGGTAATTTTGTGCGTCAGGCATTGGGTGTGCGAGTGCGCATAGCAACAGAGGCTAGACATTATAGTGTGGTCGAAAAAACTCTCAGAACATTGTTAGATTATGAACCCAAGCCTGGTACTATCGACGTTAAGCTGGAAGGTGATTTCTTGAACGCCATACCTGTTGGTAAGATTGATGAAGCAGTCATGAATGCCTATAAGGAGGCATTACTGGGAGGGAATCACGTATAGAAGAATTGACTCATTCTATTGGGAAAAGGGGAGGTATTTGAGAAACTGGGGTGAGGGCTTAATTATTAATTAGAATCCTGCAAGGCTTGGCTGATATGGCTGAGATGGGCTGAGGTCCTTCAACTGCGAGGGCCTGCGAAAAGGAAAAAGAACAATGTTGAAATCGTGGAAAGTCAAACTGGGTCTATTGGTTCTGACAATTGTTTTTTTCTCTAGCTTGAGCGTAGTCTTCGCTCAGCCAGGCTGCAACATTTCAACCTTGCAAGATGACTGGCAATACCCTGATGATTGGTGCCAACCTGAGCTGCCTGGTGAGGATACGGTCGATCCGGGAACTGACTGGAATGGTATAATCTCGCCCGCTGATCCCTACGCTACATGTTCCGTCTCTTCCAATAGTGGATGTTCACTTGAATGCTACGTTAGTGCTGATGGGAGTGAAGTTATCGTGCCTGTAGGACCGAATCACTGCGGATCGTTCACAGTTACAATCACGCAACCAGCAAGCGGAGGTTGTCCCGAATCATCGGCATCGAAGGATGTAAGGATCACGGGCCAGGGTGGTGGGTGGTCTGCTACTCATTGCTGTAGTGATGCTGATTATTGTGGATCGTGTTGTGGAACAACAGAGGAGTTCGAAGCCTGTACCGAAGGAAATGTGTGGCATGATCCCATAGAGGTTGATGCTTCTATGATACTGGCTGGTCGTAATAGTATCACAGATAAGTGGGCTACCATATGTAGAAGCCATGTTGATAGGACATGTGCTGGTATTGGTGATGTAACATGCCCATATGGTGGCAACGAAGATTGTGATGATCCAACCTATGGATACTATATTTGGGAGTGGAAGTGCTCATGTCAGTGAGATGATAAGTTTTTAAGATGGGAACATCCATAAACTAGTAGGTTTATTATTAGAAGACTGTACGCCATAGAACAGCTCAGAGAAACTGGGGTGAAAACTTACTAATAATTAGAGTCCCCCAAGTCTGGTTTGATATGACTTAGATGGGCTGAGGTCCTTCAACAGCAAGGGCCTGCGCAAGAATGGGAGAAAGAACAATGTTGAAATCAAAGAAACTCATATTAGGGTTTCTGGTTCTGACACTTGTTTTTTTCTCTAGCTTGAGCGTAGTCTTTGCTCAGCAAGGCTGCAACGGCACCTCGACCCTGCAAGACGACTGGCAGTACCCTCCAGATTGGTGCAGTGAAATAAGCATCAGTGGTCCGAACACGGTCAATCCGGGAACTGACTGGGTTGGCACAATCGCGCCCGCTGTTCCTGGTGCTGCGTGCTCCGTCTCTTCCAATAGTGGATGTTCCCTTGACTGCTACGTTAGTGCTGATGGGAGTGAGGTTATCGTGCCTGTGGGACCGAACCACTGTGGTTCGTTCATAGTTACAATTACCCGGCAAACAAGTGGAGGTTGCCCTGAAGGATCGGCAACGAAGGCAGTGAGAATAAACAACACTGGTCAGGGCGGCAGTTGGCAAGCGTATCCAGATGGAAACGGTTCATGCTGTAGCAGCACAACTGGTCATTGCAGTTGCAACTCTGTTGGTGGAGTTCCTATAGGATGCACTATAGGGCAGTATAGGTATAACGGTGTGGCAAACCCAGGAACAGTTTGTTTGTGTGTTAATGAGCCATGGTGTTGTACTAGCCCATTGACAACAAGGCCATGTGGTACTACCTGTGAGAACCCATGTGGTCAAACTTGTGCGGAGACATGCCCTTCAGTTAGTTGTAACATACCACCTGGTACCTGGACTGGTGAGTGCGGAATGCAATGGACGGCACAGGAGTGGAAGTGCACCACATGTGAGTAGAATGAAAAGGGATTCGAGTTGATATTCTATTTCCTTACTAAAGGAGAGCAACACGGATAGTTATCAGACGAAACCAGGTAATATCTCAGACGCAGGTCGCTTGGATCGAGGCGGTTGAAGATTCCCCTTTACCGCCTTTTCTTGTGGGAGTCACTGCTGAAAAAGTCTGAACAATCTAGACATCTGATATTTGCCAAAGCTAGCTAACGCGGTCCTGCAGTCGTGATCAGTCCAAACAATACGAGGATGGCGCGGGTCTTTTGCTCCCTAGCAACATAGCGAGGATTGCCAGATGGCCAGCAGGAGGCTTTGCGACTTCACATTAGATCGAGTTATGTGCAATTTCCCAGGAGTTCTGTCGGGCTTAACATAACATCCCTTTCAAAGTCTTCGCCCAAGCATCCTTACCGCAAGGTATG
>WOR8_10009550_pt1 | contig 11235 bp, 7 predicted proteins | sample DeeMarSeWOR38_10_FD_19890 | JGI IMG/M metagenome (IMG submission 19890)
GGTCTTTACCGTCGAACAAAACCCGGCCTGCAGTTGGACGGTCGAGGGCACCAATGATGTTAAGAAGCGTGCTCTTGCCGCAGCCGGAAGGTCCGACTATCGCGACTGACCGGCCTTTATCGATTTTTAGTGTTATGTCCTTCAATACAGAAACGCTGCCGGTGTCTGCCGGTGACTGATATTCTTTTGACACGTCAATAAGTTCAAGCATTATTATCCTTTATGGAGACTGCTGCACAGTTACCTGATATATACGCATCAAGTCTTTAGCTGTTTGCTCTACGTTGAATTTTTGAAAAACCTGCTTTTTGCCCTGTTCTCCCAGTTTCCGTGCGTAGTCAGGATCAAGCAGCAAGGACTGCATCGCTTCGGCAAGGGCTTCAGTACTATTTGGCTCAAATAATACGCCGCCGCCTGTAATGTCTAATAATTCAGGAAATGCACCACTTTTCGGCTCAACTACCGGCACACCTGCCGCAAGGGCTTCGAGCACATATAAGCCGTAAGCGGTTGGCCGCTTTTCAGGTACCGACAACAAAGAGAGTGATTGAAAAAATGCGAGCTTAGCATCGCGGTCGAAAGCCGGAAGAAACCGGACATCATCAGTAAAACCGCAAGTTGTGAGCTTTTGCCTAATATTATTTATAAATTTCTCATCATTGCCGGATTTACCGCCTGCTATGCGTAGTCTTGCTTTCTTTAAGTTCTCATTGTTCTTTAGTATAGCAAAAGCATCGACTAACGTGTCCAAACCTCTGTCGGAACACATGCGTGAAAGATAACCGATCGTTGGTATAATACCCGAATACACGACGTGCATTCGATCGGCACTCAGTTGCAGTTTTTGCTGCATAACAGAGGCAAAATATTTACTCACGGCGATAAATGCGTCTACATCCATCGAAAGCTCTGCAATCATTTGCCATGCCTGCTCCTTATATGGCGACACCAATCCGTCCAGAAAGTCATCTTCATCCTGCAGCAGGCATACAACAGGCACGCCGAGCCTTGCCTTGATACTTCTGGCCAGGCCTATTAGCAGAACATTGGAGAGGCACACGATGTCGGGCTTGTTGTCCTGTGAGTCCAGCCATTCGATGAGACGGTTTAATTCCTTTACCTGTCTGCCTTCTTCTCCGCGCAGCATCGATATTGTGGTTTCCGCCAAGACGCCGGCACTTGTCATTTTAGATTTTCGGGCCAGCCAGCCGAGGAGTTTCGGTGAGTCAAAAATACGGTCGAGCCAGCGAGGGGTCTTTTGAAAAAACGCCGACTTCTGCTGCAGGTACACATTGATGCCGCCGAAAAAAATCGGTGTGTTGCCGACCGGCTCATTTTTGTCACCCTGCATCGGCAAATACATGGGAATGATTAATACATCGTGGCCCAGACTGCGCATCGCTGTAACCAGTGCGGCATCACGTACGCAGTTTTCACAATAAAAGCTATCTCCTGTGCCCGGCGTAAGATGAACAACTCTCATAAATCTGCACTCCGGTTTTATCACCTGGCGGCAAACGCATATAAATAACCGTCATCACTGCCGACAATAACCATTCCTTTAGCGATAGCCGGAGAAGAAGTAACGGCCCGGCCAATCTCATACGACCATACCCTGCTGCCATCGGAAAGCTTTATCATGTAAAACCGGCCGTCCTCGGAGCCGAAAACAACTTTGTCTCCGCAGATAACCGGTGAACTGTCAACTTCACCGAGCGTCTTAAATGTCCAGATTTGTTTCCCATTACTACGACCAATGCAATGCACAAGCCTGTCCCTGCATCCGAGCAAAATGACGTTTGGGCTTACTGCAGGCGAGGAAAAAAACGGGGACTCTGCATCGGTATATTTCCACCGGATTTTGCCGGAAGCGATATCAGCGCAAATTAAAACATTGTCATAATTGCCTACATAAATTTGTCCTTCGAAGATTGCGGCAGAAGCAGCGATGTATGAGCCGGTATCAATTTTCTTAATTTCGCTGCCGTCAGTCAGGGACACCACATGAATCTGTGCATCACAGCCTCCAAAGGCTACGATTCCTTCACCGACCGCGGGCGAGCCGTTTATGTAGTTGTCTGTTTCATATTTCCATATAAGCCGGCCATCGGCTGAATCCAGGCAGTAAAGGATATTATCGTAGCTTCCGACGAGTATCCAGATGCTTTGGCCGTCTGGTGAGCGGGTCCAGTTTGCAGCTCCAAGTATTTGGCTGCCTGTTTCATATTTGAATTTAAGTGAACCGGTTTTTGCGTCAAGGGCATACAGGAAGCCGTCGGATGAGCCTACGAAAACGCAGCCATTAACCACACAAGGTGTGGCCTCAACAAAATCACCGGTCGTATATTCCCAGATCTTGTGTCCCTTTTCTAAATCAATTGCATAGACATTTGCATCCGCTGAGCCGATGAAGACAATACCGTCGTTTATTGCGGGAGAAGATTTTATTTCGGCGCCTGTTTTGAATTTCCAGATAAGCTGCAGTGAATTCGGCAATGTCCCGTCTGCTGTGCCGAGAAGGCTTTGTCCGCCGCGAAACATAGGCCAATTGTTTTGGTCCGTGACGGCGAATTCTTGTGGTGCAGACTCTTTTAATGTTATCTTTTCTACAGAATCGAGCTTATTGAATATGATCGCCGCGAGGATTAAACAAAGTCCGGCGATGACGACGACTAAAGTGGCTTTAATAATAATCTTCATAATTAGTTCCCGCAGTTAGCGGCTGCAATATCGTATATAAAAACCAGCTTCTAATGATAACGGATTAGCTTGTTATAAGCAACAGAGAGCTTTTCAAAACAGAAATGAACAATAGCTTTGTATGTGAGTTGGTATTTAAGTTGACGTGACGATTTCTTCGATGGCCCGTGCGGTAATGTAGTCGGGCAGCTTGTTGAGAGCCGGTTCGGCCTCGTAAGCGAAGATAATGCTTTTATCCGGGAATGCGCCGATTTCGTTAATGAGTTCATCGGCCAGTTCAAGCAATTCCTGCTCGTCTGTTTGTGCCTGTAATTTGTTTTGTGCAGCCTCTACTAAAGCTTCGAATTCAGCTCGGCTGTCGTAGAAGTTAAGCTGTAACTCCAGTTCAAAGGCCTGTCTTCTTCTTGTGCCGTCAAAAGTGTACTGAATCCCGGTTGGGTTGTACATTTCTATTCGTTCATCTATAAACGCCATGCAGGCGTCCATGTAAGCATTGTGTTTTTCCCGGGTGATGCTGCCAAAGTCGCGGTTTTGAAACTCGGCTTTCAGCAGCTTTTCTATTTTTGCGGTCAAGAGCTCCTTATTTAATTCCAGCTTATCATGCAGCGCTTCATAATATGCGTTCAGGAGTATTTTTGTTTCACTCATCTTTTATCCAAGTTCCGGTACGTGCATTCAATTGAATCATTTCATTGTATCATGGATGACTATTTGATAATACAGTTGCAGCAGTTGGGAGTGGCAAAAGTATACAATGTTAAAACAATGTCAAGAAGAACGTTTTTTTAAATAAAATTTTGTCAATATTTTCCAAAATTTTACGAATTTTTTAGCCTTTTTTTGTGGTGTCTAATTTGCCGATCAGGCCATTTTCAGCATTTCGAATCAATTTCACCCTTATAAGCTGGTTTTTTCCCGTTTTTTTTGCCTCTTTTTCGAGGTAGACCATGAAATATCTTTCGCTACGGCCACAGGATTGTTGATCGCTGTTTTCAGTTAATATAGAGGCTGTTTCACCAATAAATTGTTCTCGAAATTTGGATGCCAACTCGTTGTTCAAATCGCACAATACCTGTACTCTCTTTTTTATAACTCTATTATCTACAGTATCTTGCATAGTTGCGGCAAGCGTGCCTTTACGCGGCGAGAAGCTGAAAATGTGCATTTTGGCAAATCCCACGACTCCGGCCAAATTTATAGTCTTCTCGAAATCATCATCGGTCTCACCGGGAAAACCGACGATTATATCCGTAGTGATGGCGGGCCTGTCGAGCCGGGATTTTATTGTTTCAACCTTATCCATAAATTCATCGGTTGTGTATTGCCGGCCCATCCTTTTAAGGATGGAATTTGAACCTGACTGGAGCGATAAGTGCAGATGTGGCATGATGTTACGGTTTTGAGAGAAGGTATCAAGTAATCGTGGAGTAACGTCGCCTGGCTCCAGTGAACTAAGTCTAATCCTCGCAAGATTGGGTATTTTGGCCATTTTGTCGAGTATTTCGGCTAATTGTTCGTTTTGCTGACTTGGCCAGGTTTTTCGTCTGACGCTTTTTTCACCGTAAGCACCGAGAAATATTCCAGTTATAACGATTTCCTTATGTCCTGCTTTTACAAGTGCTTGCGCCTCTTCCAGAACGGTTTCAGGTGGCTTGCTATGGACAAAAGGGCGTGTTTTCGGTACAATACAGTAGGAACAATATCCGTCACAGCCATCTTGAATCTTTAGAAAGGCCCTTGTATGGCCTCTAAAGTGGGTTAAAAGCGGCAGTTTCGGCTTATTGGCCCGGTTAATTTTGCAGGATTGAGGGCTTTCAAAACCGGAGGAATCGGTTTTTACGCCAATTATTTGGGCTAAAGTGGCAGGCAGGCTATCTCGATTATGAATAAGGTGGACGTTTTTACCGGGATTGCTGAGTTCGTCTATTTGTACGGTCGGCAGGCAACCCGAAACAATGATAACAGCGTCAGGACTAAGCTTTTGGGCTTTTCGGATTTTTTGCCTGCTTTTTGCTGAGGCAGTATGGGTTACACAGCAGGTATTGATAACAACCAGGTCGGATTTAGCGGCCGTTTCAGCCTTAATGAGTCCGAACTGTTCAAGCAACTGGCGAATCTGCTGGCTTTCGTATTGATTGACCTTGCAGCCAAGAGTATTTATGGAAAAAGTTTTCATAATAAGATATAATATATTTGTTAAAATAGATTTACAAGCTGATTGAGTTCGACGACGCGGGAGGTTTGTTATGGCGGCAAAATCCAGTGCGGTTTGGGCAATAGATATAGGAAGTAATTCGCTAAAAGCATTGCACTTAAGCGCTGAGGGAGACGCTGTTGTAGCGATCGGATTCGACCATATCCAACACGGCAAAATTGTTACCGGGGCCGGAGTAAGGGCCGCGGAAAGGGACGAGCTGGTTGCATTGACTTTTCGCCAGTTTGTAGAGCAAAACAATTTGGGCAAAGATGATGTAATTATTTCTGTTCCGAGCCAGAACAGTTTTGCCCGTTTTGTTAACCTGCCGCCTGTGGAGGAGAAGCGGATTCCCGAGATAGTCAGGTTTGAAGCCGTTCAACAGATTCCCTTTGATATCAATGATGTTCAGTGGGACTGGCAGTTGATGACGGAGGCGGACAGCACTGAAAAGAGAGTGGGTATTTTTGCTATCAAGAATGAGGTTGTTAATTCGGCGCTGGAACACTTTAGCCGAGAAAATATACAGGTTGGTTATGTTCAGATGGCACCTATGGCTCTTTATAACTACGTGCTGTACGACCGTGATGATTTGGACGATTCCGATGATGAAGCCACTGTTGTTCTCAACGTAGGTGCGGAAAACACCGATTTAGTTATCTGCACAGGTTCGACTGTATGGCAGAGATGTATTCTTATAGGAGGTAATGCCTTTACAAGGGCGATAGCGGATACATTTAAACTTAATTTTGAAAAAGCCGAGAAACTCAAACGTACTGCTCCGATGAGCAAATATGCGCGGCAAATATTCCAGGCAATGCGGCCGGTCTTCACGGATTTGGCAACTGAAGTCCAGCGGTCGCTGGGTTTTTACAGGACTTCCAATCCGAACATTAAATTAAAGAAGATTATTGCTCACGGCGGCGGGACAAAGATGCGCGGCTTGCTCAAGTACCTGCAGCAAACGGTGGAAATTCCGGTTGAGAGACCGGATTCATTCAAGAAGCTTGTGATAAGTTCAGGTGTTTCAGCGGCCAAATTTCACGAGAATGTGAGCGATTTTGGTATTGTTTATGGGCTTGGTTTGCAGGCGTTGGAGATGGGGAGAATAGAAAGCAATTTGCTGCCGCGCGGCATTGCAAGGTCGATGGCCTGGGCAAGTAAAGCACGGTACTTTACATTGGCGGCGGGTTTGATTCTGCTGGTCTCGGTTCTGGCCTTTGCGCGAGCGCTTTTCGACAAGGCCACATATGCCAAAAAATCAGATGTTCGACAGGAACACAGCGCGATTATTGAGGATGCCAGGCGGGCCAAAAGCAGGGCCAATGCTGAAAAAAGCGCAGGTTCGGGTTTTGAAGCAATGATACAAAAGGAATTTGAAGTTTTTAATTATCGTAATGTTATTCCGCTTTTGACTGAAATGATAATGTCGGCTTTGCCGAACGAGAAAAACAATCCGGAACAGAGAGGGCTTTATTCAGCTTTTGCCGCAGGTGATGTAGAAACAATCTTGCAGATTCCCCGCAAGGAGAGAAAGCAGATATTCATAACGGATATGCAGATTTATTTTGACGAAGATGTTAACAAAGCGGTGTTTGTAAGCAGGACCGATAGATATGGTGTATCTGAAAGAAGGCGGGAACGTTTGGATTACACCAGTGTCGGAAGCATGCAGGTTGGTGGTGCTGTGCGGCAAGGCGAGCCTGGATTTTTGGTAACAATGGTCGGATACAGTCCCTACAAGAATATATATGAATTGATGGACCCGGCGGGAGTGGAAAACCAACCGGACAAGTGGGGATTTATTACTCGTTTGGCGCATCTCGACGATATTGTTGATGGGAACAGTCCGTTCAAACTCTACAAGAAAACCGGAGGTGACAAACACTTCAAGTTCAAACCTGATGATGTCGAAGCCCCTGAGGAGCTAAGTAGAAGTGATACGACGGATATATTTAGAGGAATAGGTGTTGAGGAGATTAGGTATAAAAAAATGAGAACGACGGGCATGGGAACTTCAAGGCCGATAATGGGAATGTCAAGGCCGATAACGGGAATGTCAGATTCAATGGATGAGGCAATGATTGGTGTAAGAGTTTTGATTGATCCTATGACGAAGGAAATTATCAGTAAGGTTGCGGAGATGGACGAGGACGGGAAACCGAAACTCGACTCCAGAGGCAAACCTATTTATACAGTCAATGACAGTTGGTTCATACTTAATCTTAAATTTTCGTGGAAAGATGCGCCGGCGCCGCCTGCGTTGCCGGTTTCAACTATGCCCGGTGATTATGGTTTTGATAGTAGGTCGGATACATCTGCCAGACCGCCCATCGGAACTTCGGAGCAGGACGATACCGGGAAAACCGGGGGCCGGCCAATAGGTCTTGACGACTTTTAGGGTAACGTCAGGGTGTGATAAGAAATGAAAAGAGCAAAATAGAATAGTGAGTTAAAATGGATATCCCCCAATTTAAAGATATTATAGAAAAGCTGAGTATTTTTAAGAGACATTCATCGTTGCTGGTACCGGTTATTATAGGCCTGGTCGGCGCGCTGCTTTTTATACCTACGCGATTAATGAACGGTAAACTCAGGGCGCAGATGACAGAACAAAGTGTTATGCAGGGGAGCAGACAACTTGCGTCCTTGCGGGAAAGTACCCCTGCCAGTGACCAATGGAAATTAGAAAAAGGACGACAGCAGGCATATCAGAGCGATGCCAATCAAATATCGCTGTTAGCCAAAGAACTGAGCCAAAGACAGTTATTAAGCGACCAGATATTTCCAAAACCCAAAGATGAATCAATTGTGCTTTTCAAGGGGTTCGGTCAGTGGTTTCGCAGTGGGGTGGATAAGCGTCTTAAGGATATAAATGCCGGTGAATGTCCCACAAAGGAGGAGTTGGATAGAAGTCTGGGGGGCTTGTCCAGTGGTGTACGTCGCGGCGGTAGCCGCTTAAGCCGGGGGGCTTTGAGCGGAGCTGGTGATGAGATAATAGATGCTCTTTGCCGGTCGAAAGCGGAGTCTGCTTCTGTTTATATTGATCCGGTTAGCTTGGGCGGATACCTATTCTGGGAAGATTATCAATATACCGGGACACAGGAGGCTGTTGAGGACTGCTGGTACTCCCAGTTGGCTTACTGGATAATCGAAGATATTATCGATACGATAGGTTCAGTAAATTCGGGCTCTAACAGTGTTTTCGAATCACCGGTCAAGCGGCTTCTGAGCATAGGATTTACTTCTGCCGAGAGGGGTGCAGGGCATGTCATTAGGACTGTTGCAGGGAGGGGTGCGACGAGGTCCACTGCACGAATAGGACGAGATATGCCAACGTATGTTCTTACAATTGATGATGGGGTTACCGTGCCATGGACCAGCCGGGTATGCAATGATGATATCGATGTTGTGCATTTTAATGTTCGTCTTATAGTAAGTACGAAAGCCGTTTTGCGGTTTATGCAGCAGTTGTGCAGCGCAAAGCGGCATATAGTTCGTGAGTCTGGTGGGCAAATGCAGGGTCCAAGATACGCAAAGCATAATCAGATAACGATTTTGGAAAGTAAGATTACGTCGATTTATCGACAATATGAAATACACGAATACTACCGTTATGGTGAGGATGCCGTTGTGGAATTGGACTTAATTTGCGAATATGTCTTTAGCACGAAGGGCTACGATGACATTAAGCCGGAATCGGTTAAGCAGTCGCAGATAATTCCAGCCGTTCCGTCGGGCTGGGATTCGAGTTTCAGACGTTAGACAATCTGCAGAGAAGTAACGAGTTAAAAGAGGAAACTTTGCGAAGGTGTAGAAATGCGTAAAAAAGGTGGTAACTTTCTCGAAGAACATGTTGAAAAGATCGTGTTGGCTCTTGTTGTTCTTGTTTTTCTTTGGCTATTGATAACATGGGTCGTTATCAGCCCGAATAAGGTTGTTCTGTATGCGGGTGTGAAACTCGGTCCTGGTGATATTGATCTTCGTATCAGCCAGGAAGCAGAGCTTTTGAAGTTGAGGCTGGGGAGTAAGCCTGAGCCGCTGCCGCCGTACAAAAAGCGGGTTGATGATTTTGTTGATATGGTCGATCTGCCGATAGGTGATGTTGATGTTGGCTTGCATTGGCCGCTGCCCATTCATAGTTCAACAGATGTTCGTGGTAAACAAAAATATCGTCTTCCCTGGATTGGAGAAATCACCGCTGCTGCAATCTCGTACATCAGGGCGGTGGCTTATGAGCCTGTTATAGAAATTGACGAGCAGAATCGATATGATATGACGGTGAGCAGGCCGAATGATATTGATTTTGTCACTGTGGAGGCGAGGTTTGATGTCTCGGGCCTTTATGGGAGATTTTATGATAGTTTTGCCGGTGGTGATGTTGAGAAGGAAGGGTGGCGTGATCCGTGCCTTGCGGAACCGGTTTTTGCGGCTGTGCAGTTGCAAAGGCAGGAATTGGGCGACGACGGCAGTTGGGGCCAGTGGCAGATTGTGCCTCGAACAAGGGTTGACCTTCACAAAAAGATGTTTGAATCAGTAGAAGAGGTTGGAGATCTGCCCCCCGGCGGAATAAAAGTGCGTCTGCTTCAGTTTGATGATGCCCAAGTGAGAATGGCTCTGCTGCAGCCGGAGGCTTATAAGATTGCATCGGCAAATGAAGAGTGGTTTCCTCCCTCGCTGCATAAGAAATATGTAGAACAGCGGCAAGAGATAGATATGGAAAAGGAGCGCAGAGCCAGGGATAAAGAAAGATTGGAGCGTGAGGAGGAGCGCGAAAAAATTAGAAAGGAGCGCGAGGAGGCGCGCGAAGATCGGCGAGGCAGAACATCTGAAACAGGGTCGTTTCGAGGACAGTTGGGCGGAAGGCGTGACTCCATGCGCAGAGAAGATCGTTTAGGAGGCGATAGAGGTGGCAGACGGTCGAGGCCAGGAAGAGACCGTGGCGATCTCAGCGATGGAACCGAAGTATTGTCAAGGAGGGAAGAGCGTGAGCAGCGAGCCAAAGAGAGAGAAGAACGTCTGGCTGAACTTAGAGAGACTTCGAGGGAAAGTTTGGCTGATCTTTATCAACAACTGGAAGATATTCTGATTACGAGGCAAACGGATCTTAAGAAGTTGCGGGAGCCGTTGTTGTTCTGGGCGCACGATGATACCCTGGAGCCGGGGAATAGTTACCGGTACAGAATTCGCCTGGGCGTTTTTAATCCGATAGCCGGGACGAACAAATTCGTGGAGCAGAATGAAGACCTTAAGGACAAGATTGTTTTATGGAGCGAGTTCTCTGAAGTAAAGGAGATTGTAGATGTTCCGGAAACATTGTATTTTTTCCCTCGTGATGTAAAAGAGACGGCGAGACTTGTTACAGTGAATGTCGCCAAGTATACGTTAGGTTACTGGTACAGCAAGGACTTTACGGTCAAGCCGGGAGAAGTTATAGGTAAGGTTGCTGATTTTGAGCCGGCGGAGGGGGAAAAGATTTTGCCTACGACCCCCGAGACAATTGATTATACTACTGGAGTGGTTCTTGTGGATGTTGTCCCGGTCGATGATTGGTCGGGGGGAAGGAATATGTATGCCAGGCGTTATTATGATATGCTTTACAGTTTCGATGGGGATAATATTGAGCACATACCCATTAGCACGAGGCATTGGGACGAAGAGTTACGGGTTAAGTTAAGTGAGATAACAAAAGCCCAGAAGGAGCCGAAAGAACTTTTGAGAGCATGGGAGACCAGGTTGACTGATTGGGAATCGGATCCGGAACTGGAATATCGTTATGATGACGGTTTGGATTCGTTTAGCGAGATGGACAGAAGGACACGTCGATACAGATAAATCTGTGTAATATGCCGATGTAAATTAATTCATTTACTGTAGTGTGATCAGCAACTGGATGAATAGAAAGTAATTGCTGCCTGCAGCAGTTTATTAGCTGAAACTCACGCGGGGGAGAAAGTAATTGCTGCCTGCAGCAGTTTATTAGCTGAAACTCACGCGGGGGACATCCCGGCATTTATTGGTCTTTACTATTGTTTGTATCATCAGCGATCTCCTTTTCCGAATGCGTTTGTAAGATTATTTGTGCGTAAGCTGGCTTTTGAGAAGTGAGAACGTATGGATGAGTTCGTTGTCGATATTGATTATCTGATAAGTTACCTTTGGATCCGTAGCTGTTGTGTCGAATGTGAGCATTCCGAATGAGCATTTCTTATTGTACCCGAATAGGGCGGCCTCCATCAGGCGGTGCGTGTGGATGTTTGTCAGCTTCGAGCTTTCGAACTCGTAAAGGTCATATCCGTTTGCACGGTCAATCTTCCAGATATCCGAGCGATGACGGTCGG
>WOR8_10009275_pt1 | contig 11232 bp, 12 predicted proteins | sample DeeMarSeWOR38_10_FD_19890 | JGI IMG/M metagenome (IMG submission 19890)
GAGCGCCAGCTGGATTATTGGCTGAGCGAAATTGGGCAGGCCGGGGTTGAAACGCGTCGATATTTCAAGGAGGAAGTGCTACCCCGCCTGGAAGAGGCATTGCGGGAATTGGAAAAACGATTGCAGGAGTTGGGCAAGAAGAACGAGGCAGAGATTCTAAATATAAAGCTAGAAGAATTAAAACAACTATAATGATGTCAACACTAGCCCGGACATTTCATGAATTGCTGTAGCGAGACCACGAAGATGGGCGTGCCACCGGGCAACCGCAGGGGCTTGAATCCGAGGCGTTTCTGAACGGTACGTCGCAGGGGCCGACACCCGAGGACGCCAGGAAGGACGGCCATATCCCTGGTCGCAGCAAGTAATTCATAAAATGTCCGGGCCAGAGGTGAAGATAAATGAGTGTGGAAGAGATAATGAAAAAACATGGTTTTCGACTTTCAGCAAGCTGTGCCGGGACAGCATGGTACACGAAGTTCATGGACAAAGATGGGGAGGGGTTGCCCCAAGCACTGGATGAGCCTGTGCAGGTGGGAATCTATGATTTGCGTTCTGGCGACGAACTTGAGAGCAGCCAGAATATCAGCTCGCTCAACTCCTATCTGGAGTCACTGGAGGGATAGCGTCGCCCACCAAGAGGATGTATTTTCTTCTGCCTTAAGAAAAGAATCCCAAAGGACACGGCTTTGGGCTTCCTCAAGGGGAAGGCTCAAGGCCTAAGGCACAGGGCACAAGGCAAAAAAAATAAAAGCAAACTTATCTTCTCCTTACGCCTTGCACCTTCTAACGCTAAGCGCAGAGCGCAAAGCAAAAAACTGTCAATGCCGAAGCTCCTCACATTTGTACGCCATGCGCTGTGCTCTATGCTATCTGACCTGGCCTTAAGGACTAGGTTTTCATGCTAAATAAAAAAGCCCGCCTGTCGGCAGACTTTACTTGTTGAGCTAAACCCTAATGAGTTGATCCGGGTTAGGCTTTCTTCTTTTTCCGGCGAGCTTTTCTCTTTTTGGGTGCAGCCTTTACCTTTGAAGTTTTCGGCTTCGCCTTCGCCTTCGCAGCCGCTGCAGCCTTGGCCTTTCTCGCTTTCTGTAGTTTTTCCCCTAGCCCAAGAGCTTTCGCAGTCTTCCTTCGCTTCGCACTAAGTGCCTTTGCAGCCAAGGGCTGTCGAGCTGAAAAGCCCCATTTCTTACGGTACTCGGCAGGAGTCAAACCGTATTTTGCAAGAGTTCTTGTAGTAAGTTGCTTGTACTTCTTACCATCTTCGAGGTTAATGATGTAGTTTCTCTGAATAGATTTTCTTGGATCTACTGGAGGAGCATCTGCTTCCGGACCACCTTCTTCGATTGTTTTGATGTTCTTAAGGGCATCAAACGTCTTCTTGAGGGCTGCAACCATTTCGTCAGCTGCCATTACAGCATGCGAAGCCTGTGCAGCTACAATTTCTGATGCCATTTCTGTTAAACTTTTCCCCATATCATTGTCCTCCTTTCATCAGTATCTACATATTACAAATAGGATGCTAAACATCTAAAAAATAATGTAAATTAAAATAGTTGTCAACAACTATTTAATATTAAAGCATTAATAAGCTTTCTCTAAATATTCATATTGCAACCAACTGAAAATACTAATTTATTATCATAAACTACAAACCTACACAAAAGCATACTAACAGGTATTGAAGCTCCCTGTCCCGCTTTAGCGGGACTGCGCCAGAACGATCTGACCTACAGAATGCTAAGTTTGCCAAATAGCTCTATTGGTACGCAACGTGCATATAATTCCCTTAGATTCCTATCGATTAACCCGGTGTAGATATAACCAGGGACGATAGAAATATTTAACTGTTGCGGCTGTGCTCGTAAACATTGTTGCGGTTGGTTGCGAATGACGATGATTTCGTTCAATAAGGTAATAGAAATGAAGAAGTTTGCTATTATTTCTATTGTGAGTGTCTTTCTCATTCTAGTCTTGAGCTGCAATCAAAGGAACCCGGGGCAAGATAGGTTAGCTACCGCAAAAGAGATACAGGTACTTATTGATGAGCAAAATTTTGAAGCAGCGAGGCTTGTGGCTATTGACGCTCTGCATCCACAGATAAGAGCTCTGTACTATGAAGCTGATAAACACCTCGGGCATGCATCACACCTTGATGTAAGGTGCAATGAGAGAATTGAAGAAATACTTTATGAGATTGTCAGGACAGTTCCGGCCAGTAATATAAGATTCAATAGAGATATCTACGCCCAATTGCACACTCTCTATCCGGAAAATGAACTCTATAAGAAGAAATTCATATACTATGACAGAAAACAAAGAGGAGTACTAAAGTAAAGAATCCGGATCCAAAGGACCCGGATTTGGACTGCCCCAAAGGACCGGCTCAAGGCTCAAGGTGCAGGGCACAAGGAACAACAACAGAAGAAAGCTTATTCTATCCTCATGCCTTATGACGCTAAGCGCAGAGCGCAAAGCAAAAAACTGTCAATTCCGAAGCTCCTTACATTTGTACGCTATGCGCTATGCTCTATGCGATCTGATCTCGCCCTAAGGACCAGGTTTTCGATGTTGAATAAATATTAGCGTGACTTAACCCGGATGCTTCATGAATTCACGCCCTGGCGTCACTGCGACCGCAATTGGTAAAGTATCCTGGCTAGTGGTACTGCGCCCTTTTCCGTTTTGCATACCACCAACCTGCCCCCGTGAAAGCAAGAGCCCAACCTAAAAAACCCACATCATCTATTCTGCCCAGCACCAAATCAGGCATAAAGAAATAAATTAAAGATCCCGCAAAAAAACTCATGGTGAGAGCTAGACCATATCGCATCCAGGTGAATATGCGAAAAAAAATGAGAAACAGAAATGTCCAAAAAAGATAGAGTCCCAAGGTCCCCAGGAAACGGTATTTGAAGGGGATGTATTCGGAGACTTCTTTGATGAAATTGTTCATTCTTCCTTTTGGTTTTTCAAAGCGAATTTTTATTACCTGGCCTATTGTCATCTTGTCGTCAATATGGGTTCCGCCGGGTATGAGAAAGTCGAGCGTTATCGGCGCTTCTTGCTTATGCAGGGCGTCATTGGTTGTTCGAAACGGCATGGATAAAACCTTCTGACAAATTATGAATATTGTTCCCAACCCGATTACCAGGCATAATAATGAAACCATTGGCAACAACATTTTGGTCTTACGTATCATGAGGAGAGTACCTCTTCCATTCATTACCACTTACGAGATAGATTATATTAAACTTTCTGAGTGGGAAACGCCACGAGAAATTCCGTCATTGATCTCTATGACCGGCTGAACTCGATCCTATTCTTTTACCGTTTATAATGAACCCTAACGTTGCATCTCCTTTAAATCATCTTAGAGTATGTACTAAGCATAGAGAAAAGCACCCGATGCATTGGATAAAAGCCACTGAGGGGAGGAAGTCTGATGGAAATCAAACAGCGGGGATCACATCTGGACCATCTGGTGCGTCAGACACGCATGCATCACACTCAACTGAGTTCCATGGCCGACATGAAATTTTTTGCCTAATGACGATTGGCTTGGCCACGTATGCCGTAATGCCCAAGATACCTTTTCTCGTCAAACGAGAGACAGCCGATATAACGAAAACTCCAGCTTTCAACATACTTTTTTTTGCCGACTTTGTCCGTCTGTCTTATGAGGAATTTGAAATGGCCATGGAAGAGGTGATGAACGACCCCAGCCTCACTTACCAGGTGCAGATTCGAGAACTTTACGCGCTCGGAATGTTTCTGGCCAAGAAGAAGTATCTTTTTTTGCGGCTGGCTTACATTACTTTTATTTTGGGCGCCTTCGCCAGTGCTTTGATCGGCCTTTTTTCAGGTGTTATCAGCTAGCCTCGAAACGTCCATCTGTTTCACTTTTCTTCTTGCAGCTTTACGCCTTTTTCCGTACCCTACCCCTAGTACGCATCATTCAGCAAACGTCTAATGCGACTACGGCTGTGGCCGTCCTTCCGGGCGTCCTCGAGCCTCGCACCCTGCGACGTACTGTTCAAGTACGCCTCGGGTCCGAGCCCCTGCGGTTGGCCGGTGGGACACCCATTTGCACGGTCTTGCTAGGGCAATTCATGAAATATGCGGGCTAAACCTGTTTACGTTCTAGCCTGGGTTAAGCATGAATCCTTATGATTCATGCTTAACCCAGGTCAAGAAAAGTCTGAGACTCTGGATTCAAGAAGAAAGGATCGCTTCGTAAGAGAGGGCTACAAAATGGAAGGCAAAGAAAGACGGTTGCAACCCAGAGTGGAGGTCAAGTGGCCTGTCACCATGTTGACTTCCGAAGGGGCGATCCAGGGAGAAACGAGAGACATCACCCAGGTCGTATGGTCCAACAACTCTCCGGCTCGCCAAGTAGATGAACCACCTGGCATGGGCGTCCGTTTTATCTGGTCTTAATCACAACCAACTGTAGAATGAAATAAGATACAAACTGTTTTCGCCAGGCCTCTTTCTTGAAAGTCTGCCACCTCTCCTATTTACTCCCATACATTTCTCTCATCCTAGCCCGGATATTTCACGCAATATCCGGGCTAGTCAATATACAAACTGGCGCTGATGGTTGTCTCAGGCGGAACATCGTCCCATTGGGCTAAAGCCTTCCAGACGACCTCGTATTTATTCCCCGCACTCCAAAGCAGCCAACCACGAGCTTTGGACCCATCCAGAGCACGGAGTTGCTCGAGAACATAGCCTTCGTCAAAGTTATTGGTGCCCAGTGGAAAAGCCTGGATCCAAGGCCTGAGGGTAGCCTGCGAGTTCGTCAAAAACCGTGCAAATCTCTCACACGTTTCTGAAACCAACAAGTAGGGCTGATCGTTTGGATTGGCAATACCTTGAAAGCGCCTATGGAAATGAGAAGGGTAAATCATTGGTGAGACCACGTCACAGTGTCTGGCTAAATCCTCTACTTTTTGGCCGGTCATCTCGATGTCTTCGGACCGCCCCCAAGCTATAATTCCAAATACGTCGATGGATAACAGAACCTTGTAGGGAGCCAGCTCGTTCCGCGCTTGAGCAAGAAAGTCAGTAATGATTTTGTCTCTGGGGGTGCTTTGCCCATCAGGGCCGAATTCAGCATATTCAATATTCTTCTTGGTGGGAAATCTTATGTAGTCGAATTGGATTTCGTCTACCCCCATCTCTGCCAACTCTTTGGCAATAGCAAGATTATACTCCTGTACTGTCGGATGCGAGGGATTCACCCAGGCAACCTTGCCATTTTCCACCAATGGCTCAGCGGTGATGCTGTCGCGCAAGGCCACCTCAGGTTTTTCGGTTGCCAAAAGCTGATCATAAAAAAGAACCAGGCGCATCCCAACGTGTATGTTTCTCTCGTGGAGATAATGAATCAGCTTGGCCAGGTCCCTGGTGACTGGACTACCATTGGCGCCAATCTCGCCGGCTAAACTCACTTTAGATGGATAAGAGAGCGCCCCAGACATATCTTTGCCATCCAGGATGACTGTGTTGCCGCCGGCAGCTATAAGCTTCTCCACCAGTCTCTGTATTTTCTGGGTGGCCATGGTATAGCGGTTCAAATAAATACCCTTGGCCTCAAAATCTATCTGTTTTGGTACCGTCTTGGCCGCAACGGGTCTTGACCGGACCAGAGGTATCAGGAGACGTTGCTCCGGCCGGATCAAAGATCCATGTATCCCACTCAACAGCTTGATCTTCTCCACCAAGTCAGCAACAGTGAACTCCTCTGTCAGTGGCAAATAGCGTCTGGCGATTTTGTGGAGAGACTCACCGCGGGAAACCAAATGAATGATCTTTGTATATTTTATAATACTTTTTGCCGAAATATCCTTTGACTGAAGAATTAGGGTCGCAAAAAAGAATACTAAAAAATATAATTTAATTCTTATAATTGGTATTCGTATCAATATGTTAACCTTATTGCTTTCTCTTATCTCTCCGTGGATAAAATGGTATGTTTTAATAAAAGAGCAATGATCATGCCGAAATATCCACGTAGGTATTTGTTATTATGAATTTTTTCAGAAATTTCTCTTCACAGCTACAGTGAAGAGAGATGGTGGGCAAGGGGTGTATGCTTGGGGATTGGGTGTAGGGTTAAGAAAGCAGGAGTCAACATACTTGCTTGAGTGGGCGGAAAATAATAAGATCCACCATTCATGGGAAATTTTAAATCGGGGTGAACATGGTTGAGATTCATGTTTCTACCAAAGAGAACGGGGACCCTGGACCGATTGCCAGAGAAGGTATGCAGGCGGCATGGCCAATCTGCCTGGGCTATTTCCCCATAGGATTGGCTTTTGGCGTGCTGGCTCAAAAAGCCGGCCTCCATCCTGTGGAAATTAGTCTTATGTCTCTCCTGGTTTTTGCTGGAAGTTCTCAGTTTATAGCCGTATCAATGCTCAGTGGAGGCGCAACAGTACTTTCCATTGTAATAACCACTTTCGTAATCAACCTGAGACATGTACTGATGAGCTCGTCCCTTGCGGTCTACCTGCGGTCGGTAAGCAGGGGGTGGGCAGCTCTGTTTGCCTACGGCGTAACTGACGAGAGTTTTGCAGTGAACCTGACTCGATTTAGGAATGGTAATTGGGATTGGCGTCAAGCTGTGGTGCTCAACCACACTGCAAATGCAGCTTGGATCGGTAGCAGCATCTTAGGAGCTTATAGCGGCCAGTTCATTCCGGCCGGAGCGTTTGGTATTGATTATGCGCTCATTGCCATGTTTCTCTGCCTTCTAGTCTTTCAACTCAGAGGGAAACTATATACAGTTACCGCAATTATTGCCGGTGTTTTAGCGACAATTCTCGCACTGCTCGTTCCCGGAAATGTCTACATTGTTCTGGCCTCAATCCTGGCTGCTACTTTCGGCGTCTTTTTCCGACGGCTAGCCCGGAAAAATGTGCACCATTAAAGGATTTGCCCCTATGATACATTCAGAGTATCTCATCTTGGTGGTTGGCATGGGATTGGTCACCTACATCCCACGCTGGTTTCCGATTTTTTTCCTGTCACGGCGCCAGTTGCCCCGATGGTTTTCCGAGTGGTTGGATTTGATCCCGGTCGCCATTCTCAGTGCTCTGGTCTTTCCTGAGCTTTTTACCGGCGGTAATCCGCGCCACCTGGATTTTTCTCAGCCACAGTTGTGGGTGGCTCTACCCACCTTTCTTTTTGCCCTAAAAACCAAATCTTTAGGAGGGACGGTTGTTGTCGGTATGCTGCTTTTCTGGATGGCAGGGAAACTACTATAGTCTGACTATCAATCTCAGGAGCTATTATTGAAGCAGATTATTGAGCCCATCAACGATTCTCTTGGGGATAGGATTAGAATCTTCTTTGAGATAAAGAGCCAAAATCAGTTCCGGAACTTTGAGCTCTTCGGCCGCTTTGTCAAGACCGACTCCCTTTTCTTCCATTTTTGCCTTAATCGCTTGTTTTTCCGCCGGATCCATGGTGTAGTCTCCTTTTAATCTTAGATACTGACTGCGTCGTCTTCGCTAGCCGGCAGATTACACAATCGTGCCGCAGAGAGCAAGAATATTCTCGGATGGCATGAGTAGTGATCTATCAGGAAGTACAAAGAAAACGGCAATTCAGCTTACCATAGGCAAGGACTATATCTCACGGATTGATTTCATCCCCAAGGGTAAAGGCAAGGAGTCCGATTAAGACAAGAAGAGCCAGGAGCCCGCCCAGAGCTATCCAGCTTTGGGTTGTCACTTTACCCAAAGCAGCGCCCCACCCTCCTTCACCGATATTTTCGCTGACTCCATGAGCGAGGATGACCAGGGGTGAGAGCAGCATAAGAAAAGTACCTGCAATTTTGTTCAAAATACCGTATCTCCTCCACCACAGGCCACCAAGGACGAATAGACAGGCCGCCACTGCAGCAAACCCGATTCGCACCAGCGGATCGTTCGGGAAAAAATCCTTGCACAAATCCACACTAAAGCCTGCCAGAACCCCAAGTAAAGGCAAAACCCCCAGATAGAGTTGGCCTCTTGCTTGTCTCACTATTTTGATCAGAAGTAAGACCACCCCCACACCACCAATGAGGGCGAGGCCTCCGGCGCCGATCGGTATCACCCAGGAGTACTCTGAGCCAGGGGTTAAAATTCCTTTGGATATAATGTTGGTTGCAATACCAAAGCCAGCAGCTAGCGCCGGTATTAACCACTGCGTGGAGATCCCTACTGCAACAATTGCCAGGGCAATCGCGCCACCATAGGCCAGTACAAGAGCAGGATTGCTCTGGACCTCCATTGTTTTCCTCTTAACAGAACTAACCTTAGGCGCAGATTTTACCTCTCTCTTTGGTTGGACTTCCCTCTTTTCATCTTTCTGCCGATCTAAGTAGGCGGTAGCTTCTTTCATGGCTTGGGATAGATCATCCATTGTTTTAACAACCTCCGCAATCAGATTAGGGCTTACCAGCGAAACCGGACATCCAATAAGTGGCTGTAGATAGCTGTCCCAGGCTGGCAATGAGCTATGAACTTGTCTTTGCTTCAGCAGTGAAGTCCCCAGCCTATCACCTCAAGACTAAAGGCTTTTGTTGCAAAAAGAATACCAAATGGAGGCAGAGAAGGTAGGGAATTCTTTGAGGTTGGAGTGAGGGAGCACTACAAAATACTAAATTCCAAGCACCAAATCTCATGGTTTCAGGGGTCGGGTGTCAGGAAAAAGAAACAGAGTAGCTGAAACCTGAACACTGAAACCTTAGTCATGGTGATTTGTTATTTGGAATGCGACCATACACCTAACTCCGCATAGATTGCGATTGAGTGCTGGGATTTTCCCGAAACACCGTATGTGGCCAGCCTTGGCCTTCTACAATAGATAAAACTGCCCCATATTCCTGCTAAGGCTGGCTACCTCCGCAGCTCGGGCTGCCACAACCTTCGGTCCGGTAGACCTCCGCCCGGCAAGAACAGCAGAGCGGGCGTAAGCGGAGGGAAGGTGCCAGCCCTCTAGAGCTCTTGCGGAGGAAAGTCAATAGGCGATTTTGGAATTATTAATCACTCCAATACTCCAATTCTCCAGAAGACATCAAGTGCAGGATAGAATACTATGGTGTGCTTAAAGCTTTCAGGGTCAAATAAAGTATACGGCTACCTTTCCTTCCAGACCGGTTTTCTCTTTTCCAAGAACGCCTTCACTCCTTCCTCAGCATCCTCGGTACTGCAAAGTGCAGCAAAAAGCTCGCTCAGGTAGTCGATCGATTGATGGTAGGGGACGTCTTGCATTGCATACATTGCTGTTTTACCAATTTGCAGTGCCAGCGGGCTCTTGGCAGCAAGTTTTCGGGCCAGTTCCATGGTGGCTTCTTCAAGCTCGTCTGCTGGCACTACTTTGTTGACTAACCCCAATTTTTCAGCTTCGCTCGCTGAGATCATGTCACCTGTGAGTATCATCTCAAGGGTTTTCTTGCGGCCGAGAGAGCGTGCCAGGGGCACAGCCGGTCCAGTACAAATAAGACCAACATTGATCGCGGTAGTCCCCAGTGTGGCATCCTCTGCAGCCACGGCCAGGTCACAAGCAAAGATCAGACCGGCGCCGTTGGCTAGAGCATAGCCTTTCACCGACGCAATCACCGGCTTTTTCATCTTGGCAATAGTGTGATTGTGTTCGTCCATCAAGCGGATGAATTCGCGGTATTCCTTATTCGTTTTGTCCTTGAATTCGGCGAGGGAAATACCGGTAGAGAAATGTCTGCCCGCCGCTTTGATCACTACAACTCGCACCTCCGGGTCTTTGTCCATCTCCGCCAGGGCGTCATTCAGCTCCCGGGCAAAAGGCACGTTGAAAGTGTTCATCTCTGCTGGTCTGTTGAGGGTAATCTGGCCGATACGATCTTGTTTCTCCACAAGGACGTTAGTGTATGACATGGCATCTCTCCTTTATATTTGAATTAATTAGAAAAACTGCTAACAGCTAACATAGCAAGCCGAGGGCTTCTCTGTCAATATGTCAAGCTTTAATGTGAGTAGACAGTAGCCAAAGAACCAGGGCATGGGGTATGAAGTTCCAGGTCATTTGGCCTTGCGGCCGCTAGTAAGTTGTTCAGCGCCACAATGACACTTACCTATCCCGGATATTTCATGAATCACTTGCTGCGATCACGGATATGGCCGTCCTTCCTGGCGTCCTCGGGTGTTGACCCCTGCGACGTACCGTTCAGGTACGCCTCGGAACCAACACCCTGCGGTAGCCAGGTGGTACACCCATCTTCGTGGTCTCGCGACAGCAATTCATGAAATATCCGGGCTATGAATTACAACTGAGCATATTGACCTAATGACCATACATGACGCCGAAGGAACATTGATAGCGGAGCGCGATAGCGTGGAGCGCAATGACCTACATGATGCCCTGTGCCTAAATGGAGTTGACTTCGAAACCTAACACTTGTATGGATAGAAACATGGCAGTCTCCAGCAAGAACAAACCACCTCTAATTTCCTTGAAAACCCGCATTGGCTGGATCGGCACCGGAGTCATGGGGCTCTCCATGTGCAACCATGTACTCACCAAGGGTTATAAGGTGATGATCTACAGCCGCACCAAGGCCAAGGCTCAACCCCTTCTGGACTCGGGTGCAACCTGGGCGGAGTCATCCCGGGCAGTAGCTGATCAGTCTGATGCAATCTTCACCATGGTGGGATTTCCAGAAGATGTACGTGAAGTTTATCTGGGCGAGAGTGGCATTTTGCCCACCGCCAAACCGGAAAGTATCGTTATTGATATGACCACAACCTCGCCAACTCTGGCCCAAGAGATTTACTCTGCGGCAGCATCAAAGTCAGTGCACGCAGTCGACGCTCCGGTGTCGGGAGGCGATGTGGGAGCACGCAACGGTACGCTCTCTATTATGGTCGGTGGAGACAAGGCTGTTATTGAGGCCATCAAGCCGCTACTGGGAACCATGGGAAAGCAGATCGTCCACCAGGGTGGGCCTGGCGCTGGACAGCATGCCAAAATGTGCAACCAGATCATAATAGCCGGCACCATGATTGGCGTATGCGAAAGTCTTCTCTATGGATATAAAGCAGGGCTAGATCTGGAGACCATGCTGCGTTCTGTTAGTAGTGGTGCTGCCGCCTGCTGGACTCTGAACAACACGGCCCCCCGCATTCTCCAACGCAATTTTGACCCGGGATTCTTCGTCGAACATTTCATCAAAGACATGTCCATAGCCCTGGATGAGGC
>WOR8_10009641_pt1 | contig 11232 bp, 15 predicted proteins | sample DeeMarSeWOR38_10_FD_19890 | JGI IMG/M metagenome (IMG submission 19890)
TTCCGCTAACGGTATCCAATACAATCGCCGTTTGGCCGTCAGACACCACCGAATAAGGTATCTGGTACTTTTCATCCAGCAACCGGGCAGCCGCCACAATTTCCCTCTCGCGGGAGCCCAACGACCCGGCGGCACATTTGACAGCCATGAATCGGGCGGCATCGCTATCCAGGCGAACTACAAGATCAATCTGTGATCTGTAAACTTCACCGGCAACCGTCAATTCTATATCAACATCTATCTCAATATCTTCCTTGGAATAGCCTTTTTGATTCACCAGATGCCGCTCGACTGCTTGCCGATTCTCCTCAGCACCGATGTTGGGGATTTCTTTACCGGTGACAAAATCAGTGATCATTGTGTAAGGCTTGAGTGTATCCGGCATTTTAAACTCCATTTTTGACCTTCCGCAGCGAATTTATTTACATCGGTCGATTGGGTTTCATGGGCTGCATCTATTTGAAGGAAACGTTTAACCATGTATAACCTTCATGCCCGTTGACAAATGATAATCCAATGAATACCCTTATCAAAAATCATCAGGTGTCAAATGAAGGCAATGATTGAGCATAGAAAAAGCGAGCGCTTTTCTCATGAATCTCCTGTGATGCTTGAAGATTTTTGCACAGGATTCGAGTATATTGGTATTATGTGCAATTACAGCAACGGCGGCATGTACATAGAGTCAGATTACGCTCCCCGCCCGGAACGAAAAATCCGTATCATCGTTGACAATCTACCGCTAAATTCCTCTCCTCAATCCTACATAGCCGAAATAAGATGGCGCCGGATATTGTATGGAAATTCTGTTTATACCTATGGGATCGGCGTAAAATGCTTTGATAGGTCAATGTGATTATATTAGCTCAAATTCTAATTTCACTTCGATAAATGAAGGTCCACCGCTTCCTTTCATTGAATGTCTCCACATGTTCAGTTGGTCGGCGTGATTATTACCTGTCTGCAATCTTTTCAGATGCTGCAGCGCTGCTTTTTTGCTTTTTTAATGCGGGCGTCTCAATTCGTTTGGCATCTATCCAAAGACCTTCGAGGTCGTAAAACTCGCGAATCGGCTCATAAAAAACGTGGATAATAACATGTCCGTAGTCAAGCAACACCCAATGTCCCTCTCCCACGCCTTCAACGCTGAGAGGTTTTATTTTATGTTTTTTTAAATCGGCTTGAATATGTTCAGCGATTGCATTTACCTGGCGATTTGATCGGCCGCTGCAAATAATAAAAACATCCGCAAACGATGTCAGTTCCTGGACGTCAAGGGCCACCAAGTTCATCGCTTTTTTCCCCAAAGCAGCTTTTATGTAAAGATCAAGTGGAGCAATATCAGCTTTACTCATAAATAAAATCCTTTAGATTTAATAAATTCTGCCACCTTCAGAGGGACCAGAAATTCTATCGACCTTCCTTTATTAACGAGTTCACGGATCTTTGATGAGGAAATATCTAAAGCCGTCACATCAAAGATGTGAATCGGCTGTCTGCCTGCTAAGTCATAGCAGGCTCGGGATTCTGAAAATTCATAGTCTTCAGAAATGTTGGCTTTAAGGTAATCATCCAGGATCTCCCATCCTAACCGGGCCTCCGGGAGGCCTTGGTTCGGACGGGCAATAACAATGAAGGGAATTTTTTTTAATAATTCCTTGTAAGACTTCCATGTATCGATTTCAAGAAATGCATCAAGCCCCATTATAAGATAGATACGGGTATCATCAGAAAAAGAACGCTTAAAATGGTGAACCGTATCGATGGTATAAGATACCCCTGAGCGATTCAATTCCACATCCGAAACCGAGATTCCAGTAAGTCCCGATATGGCCAGATTGATCATCTCGAGGCGATCATCGGCATTAATCACCGGACCGGATATTTTATGGGGAGGCAATGCGGCTGGAATTAGAAAGATTTGATCCAGGTTGAAACCTTCTTTAACCTCTATTGCGGCCCGAAGATGTCCCAAATGAATTGGGTTAAAGGTGCCGCCGAATAAACCGATACGCATAGGAAATAGCAGTTCCTGTAAAATTTAAAATTATTTTTCGTTAATTTATAATAACAAACGCTTCGTTTATATCCCAAAACGATCGATAAGAGCAAGAGTATCCCTTTGAATCAATTCATCATAGGGTTTGTGACCACATGCTTTGCCAGTTTAAAATTCAATTTGCGGTCATTTTTCATGGTGTTGTTCTAATAATTCGAGCAAATTAGAAATTAGCTTGTTGATGCCGGTTTTCCTGATTGCCGATATTTGAATAATCTTTTTATCTTCTATATCATCGAGGGCTGATTTAAATATTTCGGCATTTTCATCCGTGCCGGGCAAATCAAGTTTATTCAAAACCAGTACCTGCGGCTTTTCGGCAAGCCTTTGATGATAATGAAAAAGCTCTTTGTTAATGGTTTCATAGCCATCAAGGGGATTGTCCGGATGAATAGATGACGCATCGATGAGGTGAACCAAAATCCGGGTTCGCTCGATATGCCGTAAAAATTGTATGCCAAGGCCTGCCCCCTGATGGGCGCCGGCGATCAATCCGGGAATATCCGCAACCACAAAAGGCTCTCCCCAATCGGTTTGAACTACACCGAGATTGGGAGTCAAGGTTGTAAATGGATAACTGGCGATTTTGGGAGTAATTGAGGAAATGGCACTAATTAGGGTGGATTTTCCAGCATTGGGCAAGCCGATAATACCCACATCCGCCAGAAGCTTGAGTTCCAATTTGAGCCTGAGGCTTTGCCCGGCTTCACCGGGCTGGGCGAATCGCGGAGTACGATGGGTTGCGGAGCGAAAATGGTAGTTGCCTTTTCCGCCCCTGCCGCCTTTTACAACAATAAATTCTTCGCCGGATTTTGAAAAATCTTTTAGAAGTTGATGGCTGACTGCGTCTTTGACCAGGGTTCCAGGTGGGATTTCGATGATAAGGTCAGGTCCGTTTCTGCCGGTCTTCTGTTTACCCTGGCCGTGGGCACCCCTTTTGGCTTTAAATTGGCTTTTAAATTGAAACGGGTATAGCGTGCGTCTGCGAGATGTGCTGCGCAATATCACATCACCGCCCTTGCCGCCGTCACCGCCGTCCGGGCCGCCGCGAGGCACAAATTTTTCGCGCCGGAAACTGACACATCCGTTTCCACCATCGCCGGACTGAACAGTGATAATCGCTTCATCAATAAACTTCACTCTTTATAAACGCTGACTTTTTTGCGCGAACGCCCCAGTCGTTCAAAGGCGACAATACCGTCAATCTTGGCAAAAATTGTATAATCCCTGCCGATCCCAGCATTTGCGCCCGGATGGAATTTTGTTCCCAACTGACGTACGATAATATTGCCGGCTGTCACTTTTTGGCCGCCAAAAACTTTGACACCACGCCGTTGCGCATTGCTGTCGCGACCATTTTTTGAGCTGCCGCCTGCTTTTTTGTGAGCCATGATAGCACTCCTTATTTCACTGAGGAATTAAACCGTAATCCTTATGTTCTCGACTTTTTTGTGTGGTTGCACAAATTAACTAAAATTCGAAATACGAAGTTGGACCGCCCGCTTTTTTTTTAACCGCCTATTCTTGAATCCACAATAAGGATTAAAAGCTGTAGTTGTTACGCTTTGTCCTCTTTCTTAGCCTCGGCTTTTTTTGTTTCCGACTTCTTTGCCGCTGTCTTTTTTGTTTCTGTTTTTTTCGGCGTTGCCTTCTTCGTTTCCACCTTTTTAGCCGCTTCCTTCGGCTTTGCCGTCTTGGCTGCAGGTTTTTTGGCTACTGTCTTCTTTGCGACGGTCTTCTTCGTCACTTTTTTCTCGGGCTCGACTTTTTTGGACTCTGCTTTTTCAGGTTCGGCCTTTCTCGCTTCCGGTTTCTCGGCTGCGGCTTTTTTGGTTTCGACTATTTTCGATTCTGCCTTTTCGGCTTCAGGCTTCTTGGCTTCAGCCTCTGGTTCAATCTTTTTGCGAGCTCGTGCACCCTTTGCTTTTATGCTGTCGATCAGAACCGCTGTATACTGCTGGCGATGGCCCTGCTTGCGTCGATACCGTTTGCGCCGTTTATATTTGAAGACGATAATCTTTTTGGCCTTTTCCTGTTCGACGATGTGGCCCTCAACCGATACATTCTCCAAAACCGGTTGTCCGATTTGAATATCCTCGCCATCTGCGAACATCAGCACTTGCTCAAATTTTACGGGGCTTCCGATATCACCAGATAGCTTTTCAAGCCGTAAGAGTTGGCCCTCTTCGACTTTGTATTGTTTACCGCCTGATTTTACAACAGCGTACATTAGTTGCGCCTCCTTGAATTATCAATATAATCCTAAGTTTCAAAATTTGCAAATATTATTGTTTCCCAACCAATTGTCAAGAAAAATCTTCGAAAGTGGCTTCAGAATCTCCTCTTATGACCGATGTTTGCGTTATGAGCCGACGTAAAATGCTCAACATGCTATCGTATTTTATAATCTATGCGAAAGTTTCTTGAATTTTTCTGGAAAATTGTATTTATGGTAATATATTTAACTAATCTAGGTATTACTCTTATTTGCAAGTTTGAGCAGTTTGCCTATTACCAATTTTCAAAAACCCGGAGCAATATTGGCTGATTCAATAAAACATAAGGTGGTTTATTGGGAAAATTCGTCGAACAAAACCACCCAGCACGACCTCATCGGTGAGGAACCCCTTTCGATTCGAGTCCAGGGCAATCCTTACTCGGTTGTTATGCGCACCCCGGGAGATGAAATAGCACATGTGGCCGGCTTCTGCCTGGGGGAAGGCATCGTCGACACTCCCGACGATTTCACATCGATTGGATTTTGTGAGGACGATGATACCAATGTGGTAACGGTGACGCTGCGGGCATCACGACGCGAAAAGATACCCCAAATACTAGATCGACGGGGGTTTATTAGCCAAACAAGCTGTGGCCTATGTGGTAAGGAAATAGTAAAAGATCTCTATCAAATCATTCAACCCATAAAAGATACTACCAAAATTGATATTAAAAAGACCCTTATCTGCCTTAAAGAACTGTCTCTTCAGCAACCCCTGCGTGAGAAAACAAAGGCATCACATGCGGCTGTCCTATACAATTCCAAATTTGAAATTTTAGCAGTAGCGGAAGATGTTGGCCGACACAATGCACTTGATAAGGCGATCGGCAAGGTCTTTTTAGAGCGCACACTCAGCCAAGTGGTTCTAGCCATTTTATCTTCCCGCATCAGTTACGAACTGGTCCAGAAGGCGGCCCGTGCTCATATTCCCATTATTTTGGCTCATTCACGCCCAACGGCCCTTGCCGTAGAGTTAGCCAGCCAGCTCAATATATCCCTGGCTTCTTTAGATGACGATGACGAAGGATTGTATATTTTCTGCGGTGAACAGCGTCTTCAAACTTAGCGCACCTCTGTTTTGGTTAAAATCAGGGAAGATTGGATTGGAGAACTTAATTTACTTGGGTAACGTAAACATATGTCGTTATCACCATCGTCTAAAGATTTGCATTTATAAGAAATCTGCTCTCTAAAATTACGAGATCTTTTTGCAAGAGATATATCATATAATATCAGTTCGTTAAAAGTTATAAACAATTTATTAACAACAACAGAATCGATAAGATCTTTCAAATTCTCTTTTAAGCACGTATTTTCGAAAAACATCCGCTCCGCTGAACCTAAATCATCAAACAGCTCAAAATGGCATTTGCGCAAAAGCCCCTCAAGACCCGACCGGTCAAGAACAGTTTCAGGTGGGTCCGCAATCGCGAGATTCTGAAACCGGAGTCAGATCTATTTTTCCTTGAATCTGAACGACCGGCGGTTTTTGCCTTGAGGGTTTAATCCAAGCCCGGGTTGTCTTAAAAATAGGCTTTATTGAAAGAAACAAGATGATCAGCGTACCCAACAGGCCGGCCCAGAACGGAATAATTTCAGACGCCTGGCCGACCATTGCTTGAGCAGAAATCCCCATCGAAGCATAAATCTGGTCAACCACCAATCCAAAAAATACCGCAGACACCGCTATGGTGGTCAGGTAAATCGCCGTGGCTCTCTTGCCCAAAACTCCCGTTAAAACTGTCAAGGAAGCGATATTGGTTGCCGGTCCGGCCAACAGAAACACCAATGCCGCACCCGGGCTGACACCTTTTAAAATCAGCGCGGCCGCAATCGGTGTGGATGCGGTGGCGCAAATATATAAAGGAATACCGACGGCCAGCATCAGAAGCATGGCCGGCAAACCTGCCCCGAGGTATTTGCTGAACACATCATCGGGTATGAGCACGGTAATCAATCCGGCCAGTAAAAGTCCCACCAAAAACCATCCGGCCAGATCACCCCAGAGGTCGGAGATGGCAAATTTTAAGCCGGCCTGAAGCTTTTGCATAAAGGTGTGATGTCGCCGATGTTCTTCAGGAGAACAGCTGAGACCATCGCAACAGCCATCCACCGGGCAGGTGAGGTCCGGGATGATTTTTCTATTCTCAGAAGCAGAATTAAAAAGATTTTCAGCGATACCGGCTGCTGCAGCAGTGGCAAACGCCACAAAGGGACGCGCCACCGTCATGATGGGATCCAACAACGCATAGGTGATTGAGATAGAATCTACCCCTGATTCCGGAGTAGAGATCAGAAACGCCGTCGTGGCCCCATTGCTGGCGCCTTGTTTCCGCAGCGACACGGCTGCCGGTAAGACACCGCAGGATCACAACGGAATGGGAATGCCCAGAAGCGCAGCTTTGAACACTGATTTAAAGCGGCCGCGCCCGAGATGCCTGGCAACAGAGCCTGGGTTGAGAAATACGCGCAGCAATCCGGCGATCATCAAACCGAAAAGAATGTATACCGAAGAATCAACCAGTAAATCCCAAGATGCAACAAGAACATTAACAATAAAATTCAAACCTTAAAATCCTTTCCCTTGTAGATTTAAAAATAGCTAATCTATTTTTTGATTTATAAATACTTACTCCCGAAGATGCGCCAACCCGATGGTTAAAAGGCGTTCCACATGTTCATCATCCAGCGAATAATAAATTATCTGTCCCTCACGGCGGCTTTTAACCAAAGCTAAATCTTTCAGGCGACGCAGTTGATGCGAAACAGCCGAATCGGTTAGCCCGGTAAATGCGGCCAGATCACATACACACATTTCAACCTTTCTCAAGGCCATCACGATTTTGAGACGGTTCGGGTCCCCAAGCACTTTGTAGGTCAGGGATAATCGATCCAACTCATGCGCCGAAACGGTTTCCCTGCGAGCTTTTTCAACCCGATCCAGATGAACGACCCGGATTTGACATCCGTCTTCGTCCAAAATTCTGGTCTTCGTTGAACTCATTCGCATTCCCTTGAATATTTGAACATTTGTTCAAATATTATAACATTTAGACTACGTAGTCAATATTATTATAATGATGTGCCAGTGATATAAACTAAATTGTGATCAATCCTAATCACAATTTAACATGCACTTAACGATACGATAACATTAAATAAATAGATTGCTTAAACAAGCTTTCTTCATTAAAATAATGTTAATTTTTTCTTCCGTAGAATAATATAAATTTTTAAACGAGAAATGAATAATGGCCAAAGAACGTATTCTAGTCGTCGACGATGAAGAAGATATCCTTGAGCTCGTCACATACAACCTGACAAGGGAAGGATATCAGGTTACCGGTTCCCTAACTGGTGAGGATGCTCTCAAAAAAGTCCGGGCTGAAGCCTTTGATTTGATCGTACTTGATCTTATGCTCCCCGGAATAGATGGCTTGGAAGTTGCAAAATCGCTAAAAACCAATCAGAGGACTCGCAATATCCCAATTGTTATGTTAACAGCTAAGGGTGAAGAGGCAGATATCGTCACCGGTTTGGAGGTAGGGGCCGATGATTACATCACCAAACCATTTAGCCCCAGAGTTTTGATAGCACGGGTTCGGGCTGCGTTACGTCGCAAGGTTGCAGAGCCGATTGATGAATCCGCCGTGGTTCGCATCCATGCGCTGGAGATCCATCCCGGAAGACGCAGTGTTCTGGCCAACGGCGAACCGATTGATTTAACATTTACTGAATTTCAAATTCTTTTGACACTGGCCCGTAGGCCCGGATGGGTATTTACGCGTTCGCATATTGTCGATGCCGTCCGAGGCAGTGATTACCCGGTTACCGATCGCAGTGTTGATGTCCAGATCGTCGGATTGCGCAAAAAATTAGGCAATTTCGGCAACTACATTGAAACTGTCCGAGGAGTGGGCTATAGATTCACAGAAAATCCATGACCAAACGTAGAAAATTATTCTGGCAGATTTTCCCCTCCTACCTGCTGATAACCCTCCTTTCTCTCTTTGCTGTCAGTTGGTATGCATCAAAATCCTTACGGCAATTTTATTTAGACCAAACGGCAATAGACCTCCAATCAAGGGCAATCCTTTTAGAAAAATTGGTTATCAGCCATCTATCTCCATTAGATGCCGCATTCGTGGATTCGATATGCAAAGCAATGGGCAAATCTACCGCGACTCGCTTTACGATTATACTGCCCTCGGGCAAGGTGGTGGGTGATTCAATTGAAACCCCCGAACAAATGGACAATCACGCCAATCGACCCGAAATAATTCAAGCATATGGGAGAAAGATTGGCAGATCTATAAGGTACAGCAATACCCTATTACAAGAAATGATGTATGTGGCTGCTCCGATTTTACATAATGAGAGAACATTAGCAGTGGTCAGGGCATCACTTCCTGTTACATTTATTGATAGAGAGCTTAAATCCATCCAGGTAAAAATTATCATCGGCGGACTTATCATCGCAATTTTAGCCGCAGGGATCAGCTTAATAATATCCCGCCGCATCAGCCGCCCGATAGAAAAAATGAAAGAAGGCGCGGACCAGTTTGCCAGTGGCAACTTAAGTCATCGGCTGACCGTCCCAGAATCCGCCGAAATAGCAAGCCTGGCCGAAGCAATGAACCAGATGGCCGCCCAATTGGAGAGCCGCATTAAAACCGTTATCAACCAACGCAATCAACTTGAAACTGTGCTCTCCAGTATGCTGGAGGGTGTTATTGCAGTGGACAAAGACGAGCGCATTATCAGTATGAACCAAGCTGCAGCCAGATTGTTTGAAAGTGATCTATCAACATATCAAAACCGAAGCGTCCAAGAAGTAATTCGTAATATTGCCTTCCAGCAATTCATCGGCAAAGCGATTTCCAGCAATGAACCCCTGCAGGAAGATACGACCCTTTATCAAAACGAAGAACGAATTCTAAATACAAAAAGCTCCCCACTTTTGGATGCAAATCAAAGACAAATTGGGGCATTAGTCGTATTCAGTGACGTCACACAGCTCAGACGACTAGAAAATATGCGACGTGACTTTGTTGCCAATGTGTCGCATGAGATAAAAACGCCGCTAACGGCAATTAAGGGCTTTGTCGAAACCCTTCATCAGGGAAACGTTGACAAACCCGAGGAGACCAGACGCTTCCTTGGAATAATTCAGAAGCATGTGGACCGTTTGAATTCGATCTTAGAAGATCTGTTATCACTGTCTAGAATCGAACAGGAAGATGAAAAGAAAAAGATTACGCTTCAAGAAGGCAAAATCAGTGATGTTTTCCAGGCAGCCATTCAGATCTGTCAGCCAAAAGCCGAAGAAAAAAATATAACCATCAATCTTGTCGACGAAGAAGAGCTTATCGCCAGGTTTGATCCGACGATTATTGAACAGGCTGTCGTAAATCTTCTTGATAATGCAATTAAATACAGTAACCCCGAAAGCGCAATACAGGTAAAAGGTACTCAAAGCGGTTCAGAAATTTTGATAAGCGTTCAAGATCAGGGCATTGGAATTTCAAAACAACACTTACCCCGATTGTTTGAAAGATTTTATCGCGTGGACAAAGCCAGAAGCCGTCAATTGGGTGGTACCGGCTTGGGGCTTGCTATAGTTAAACATATTGCGCAGGTCCATGGTGGTCATGTCTCGGTTGAAAGCAAGCTTGGCCAGGGAAGTATCTTTACCATTCATCTACCCACAAATATATAAAATTATCGCTGGATCAAGATGTTTTTTCACATGCTACGAGATGCAACAGAAGTTCGACCAAAACGCTGCGGCAGACACTGACAATCCGCGCCGCTGAGCTCTGGCTTAGAAAAATATGGGACGTATATAATATTATTAGTTGACACGGGTTTTCAGATCTGGTAATGGCACCCATTAAAAGCTATGCCACGCAAAGCACGAATTGATGCACCCGGAGCCTTGCACCATATTATTGCAAGAGGCATTGAAGGCCGGTCGATTTTTGAGGATGATACCGATCGTGACAACTTTGTCAGCCGACTTGAAACGATTCTAACCGACACTCAAACCGCTTGTTACGCATGGGCTCTGATTCCCAATCATTTCCATCTGTTGCTGCGAACCGGAGCAACCTCGATATCCACCGTAATGCGTCGTCTACTTACCGGTCATGCGATTTTCTTCAACTATCGTCATCACCGGCATGGGCACCTATTCCAAAACCGCTACAAATCGGTTCTATGCCAGGAAGACACGTACCTGTTGGAATTGGTGCGTTATATTCATTTAAATCCCCTGCGCGCCGGTATTATAAAGGATATTGGACAGTTTCACCGTCACCCATATTGTGGTCATAGCGCACTGCTTGGCAGATATGACAGAAACTGGCAAGACACGGCAGACATTACCGTGAATTTGTGAAAAAAGGGATTCACCAGGGCAGGCGGCCTGAATTAGTTGGTGGCGGTCTGGTGCGTAGTGCCGGTGGATGGTCGGCGGTGAAGACGCTTCGCCAGACGGGATTCCAGCAAAAAGCAGATGAACGAATATTAGGAGACGGCGATTTTGTAACTCTTGTTCTCAAACAGGCTGATGAGCGGCTTGAACGCAAATATCATTTAGAGGCGAACGGATTCGATTTTGAAATGGTTGTAAAACGGGTCAGCAACTTGCTGGGGCTAAAACCCGATCAAGTCGTAAGCTCCAGCAAAAACCGCCGTACTGTTGAGGCTCGAAGCCTTGCATCTTACTGGGCGTTCAGTGAGCTTGGGTTGAGCCAGACTGAATTGGCACAAAAATTTGGCATATCGCAACCTGCTGTCAGCTGCGCGGTGAGCAAAGGAGAAAAATTAGTTAAGGCGCGCGGCTACAAACTGATTGAGAACCAATAAATTATAATATTATATACGTCCCTTA
>WOR8_10007145_pt1 | contig 11228 bp, 7 predicted proteins | sample DeeMarSeWOR38_10_FD_19890 | JGI IMG/M metagenome (IMG submission 19890)
CCGTTGCTGTTAAATTCGGCAAAGGGAACAGTTCGTTCGACGGAACCGTTTTTGACTATTTCAATACTATGAACAGGGTCATTACCGACTAAATCCAATTTTATGTCAAGTTTGACCGTCCCACCTTTGTCGGCTTTGAAAACGTGGCCGGGCTCTTGTTCCGAAACATTCGGTAAAATCAAAGGGCCATTAGTTACAAAAGATATTCCTTTTCGCAGATTCTCCCACCACCGGCCGTATTCGAGGTTTTTACTGCCCGTATAAACATAAACACGATTGTATCCTACGGGATTGCCCAATACTCCCGATGCACTTCCGGCTGATGGGGCTATGCGAATGCCACTATTGAGAATATGGTAGTAAATATGCTGTGACCAGAAACCATTGCCCCGGGGAGAGGGAAAGTCTTCCATGTTCCGAGGTTTTCCCCATGCCTCGTTATCCAGCATGCGTGACCGCCAACAATGGTTATTGAGCAGTCCAATCGAATCGCCATAGCCATACGCCAGTGCAACGGGAACATCCCACCAGAATGGTTTCTCGATGTCTATCCAGGCAGCGGGCTGTTCTTTTGCCTGCTCAATGAAGTATAATGGACAGGGGTATTCCCGTTGAGCCTGAGTGATATCTACAGGCGATGTCATATTGAAATACATGAAAGCCCCTCCATTACGTTCATCTTCACCCGCTAACAGGTCGTAAAAGTAGTTTCTATCAAAGCTGACTACTTTTGTTTTTGGTATTTTTGTATTCTTCCATTCGTTTGACCGGTTCCACCATGTGATTATGGGTGCGATATGCAGGTCTTCGGCCCGCATAAGCAGTTCGATATCTTTAGCGGGCCTGTGCACGTGCAATTCACCGCTCCACCAGCCTTTTGAAGCCATATCGGTTATACGAGACAGTTTCTCCTTTATTTCAGTGAGAGAGCCGCGTTTGATTTCGAAGGAGCCTTTACACCTTTTGTATTCCGGTCCGCGCTCGATGACGTAAGTGTATTTTCCAGCGGGCAAATTCAGTACCTCCTGGCCGTCACAACAAAAATGGTCACGATAAGATGGAAGATGGTCGAAAAGCTTCGGCCGGCCTTCGGCATCGGCCAAATGGACCCTGCAGGAAATAGTTTTATTGGTGGAGGCATCGAGAACCGTAAGGCGCAATTTCCCCGAATTTGAATCCGTATTATAGTTGTGTTCATTCGAGAGGCCTGTATCAGGAAAAGCAAGTGCAACAATCCAAATCAAGAATTTTAAGTTTTTCATCATATTCCCTTCTTTCCATAATTTACCGTGATAATTATAACAATATTGTCCATATTGGCTATAGAAGATAGTCTTTTGCCTGTTTTCCAACCCATTCCGGAGACAGCAGCATTTTTTGCCTTTGAAATTGGGTTTGTTTGGGTTTGAATTGGGTTCGTATTGCCGGTTGAAATGGCAATTTTTAAGATTGCGCAGATTAACATGAATGAGAAATGAAATTTTTTAAATTTTAAAAAATAGGGGGAAATTGCGGTTTTTTTGTGTTTTTCAAATAGTGGTGTTTGTTTTTGGTCTATAAATAGGTGTCGACTGGCAGCATAGGTGGATTGGGTAAAAGGGGCAAGAAAAAAACGGTGAAAAAGGGGTGCAAAAGCGCGCACTTCTTTGCAGAAATTTGACAAAGTTAAGCAAAAGCGCGCACTTCTTTGTAAAAAGTATGCAGAAATTTGACATTTTTGTATTTTAACATTTTGTTAGCTTAGGGAATATAGGCAATTCTACAATGGAAATAAAGGGAACAGAAAGTTTAATTCGTTAGTATTTATAAAAAATACATGGATTAAAGACTCTGACCTACGACGGCTTCATAATCCATCGGCCCAAAGAACCTTTTGGTGTTTCCGCTTGCTGGAATTTGCTTATAATAGAAATTGGTGCTTCGGCATTCACAGGATGTACTCTTACCTCCACATCCATATCTCCAGCGGCGAGGGATATTTGTTCTGTAGATAAGGAAGGATTGTTTGTTTCAATAATAGCCCTACCCGGACCAGTAATAATTATTTCGGACGGTGTGCAATCAATTGTGGGTGAAGGTGGAGGCGTACCCTGAAATCGAAAACCAGCACTTGATTTAAATAAAAAATCTTCAATTTTAATAGTCATTTTGTTATTAATAAATTTCAATTTTACTTCACATTTATGGTAAGGGATTACAACACGGTCATCGCTTCCCGGGACAATATATACATAAAGAGATAGTCCGCCAATGCAAGTAGGTTGGCCAAAGGTGTCTTGTTCTTCTTTTGAAATAATGAATTCCCCTTTTATCACCTCAAATGAAGGACTCTTTATTACCGGGTAAAGCATTTTCAAAAGGTCTGTTCTATTTGCCGTTCTTGTTGATGTTGCATCCCGCCAAGGCACTTCCAAAGAGATGGCGCCACCTTCAGGGGTCTTAACTAAAAATGGTCTCCTTTCGGTTTCCCAAAGAAGAGCTACTATTGTTTTACCTTCGTAAGGGATATCGAGGTGTGTCAAGCTTGGTGATAATTCATCAAATTTTGCCTCGATGGCTTGTTTCCAGTTGGACATTTCCTCATAATTAATCCCCTTAACACCCTCTTTCTCATCAACACCTAAAAGCCAGAGAATTGGTTCGCCGTGTGCTGCGTTAGCATGTCCGGCTATTTGTCGGGCAGCCTTGTTAATATCTTTAGGCCATTCGGCCTTTAATTCAATCCGTAAATCTTCAACTGGCTGTTTCGATTCGACTCGCTCGATTATATTAAGAGCCCAATTTTCGATATCATTTGGCCTCATTTGGTAGCCCCCTCTATGATTTTTATTTCTTCTTCTGTCAGGCCGTAGAGTTCGTAGACGAGTTTGTCGATTTGTTTGTCGGTGGCGGCGATTTGCCGCTGGATTCTGGTTTTTTCGGCTGGGACTTTGGACGAGGCCAGCTTTTTATTCAATTCCAGCATCCGCTCAACAAGCTCTACCATTTTGTCATGCTTTTTTACATCATCAGGATTATCAAAATCAATTGTGCGAATAGGCAATTGGGTCATAATTCGGGTCTTTACCTCGAAGAAATTACCTCCTTTTGGTGGTGCAATAAGTCGGTGGAGATAGGTGAGAAGCGATGAGTTCAAGAGAGCCAAAACGTAATTCATGTTTTCGGAGATGGATTGTTTTAAGAGTATACCTTTTAGCTTGTTGTTAAAAAACAACGGTTCATAAATGAGAGTAAATTCACCTCTCTTGGCGATCTCTGGACCGATTATCTTGGGAGCAGTGTAGATGATTGGACGGCGTGGACACCACAATTCATACCAGCGTTTACTAGATCTGTCGAAATATTGTCGGCCTTTCAGTAGTGGACGGACGGAACGGAGATAGCGCATAGTTTTTGGGGCAATTGAGTCTAATTGGTTTTCTGGGTAGAGCGATCCCGAATCTAAGTCATACGGGTAGATAACGACATTTGGTAGTGTCGGTGGATTGATGGGACAGTAGCGATGAATGTCCTTGCCTTTAGCAAGCGGGTAAATGGGCGGAGTTTCAAGGCCAAAGGCTTTGGCGTCATCAGAGCTTAAGTAAAAAGCTTGATCCTTACCACTGTGTATGCCTTCACTTGCAAATTCGACGGTCGTTTGGAGCGGTGGCCAGGTGGCTTGAAGCTTTTCCAAAAGTTTTGATTCGGCGATGCTAAATAGGCGCCATTCTTTGTCTTCGCTGAAAGATGCTGGTGACATATTGAATCGCATCAGACTATCAGATGAAGCATCGCTGATGGCTTTATCTATAGAGCAATGCTTATCGATGGAGCGCCGGAATTGGATTACGTCAGCAGCAATGTCAAACTTACCTTTGCGTAAAATTGTGATGCACACGTAATTCATTGGTCCAAGGAAGACTTGGTTAGTGCCGAAGTCGACGATTGATTGGACGGTGGCGGTTTTGGCAATGACACGACGCAGATCGCGACCGTATTCCCTAATCATAAACATTGACGGTATTATAAATCCGAGAAGTCCGTTTATATTGAGTAGATCAAGCCCTTTTTCGATGAATGGGATGAATAGGTCAAAACGCTGGGATGCTGCGTCATAGCGTGTTATGAGTGCCCGTTTAATTTGGTCACCCAGTATCTTAACATCAACATACGGTGGGTTTCCGATGACGGCGTCGAAGCCGGGATTTTTGCCCTTGAATATTTCAGAGAATTGTACTTTCCAGTCGAAGGGATTGATTTTCTTATGGAGTTCTTCATCTGAGGAATCAATATCAGGTTCATCGAAGAAGTCCGGGCCGATGAGGGAGTTGCCGCATTTTATATTGTTGCCCAAATCGGGCAGCGCGCGTTCGTGGAAAATTTTATAGGTCTGGCCCACCGTTTCGCTTGTTTCGCCTTCGAGCACTTTCAGGAGCAGCGATAGTTTTGTTACCTCTACGGCCTGAGAGTCGATATCGACCCCGAAGATGTTATTTAGAAGGATTTTCTTCTTTTCAGCGATTGTAAGAAACCACTGTCCGCCTCTGCCCTGATAGATTTGCTTTGTGTACTTTTCGGGTTCATTTTCAACGTACCAGTCACGGTGATAATCGAGCAGATATGTATATGCACCAAGAAGGAATGAGCCTGAGCCGCAGGCTGGGTCGAGGATTCTTAATTTCGAAATATCCTTCGGGCTTTTTCCTTCGCAGAGTTTGCCGACGGTGTTTTTGACGATGTAATCCACGATATAGGAAGGTGTGTAATATACGCCGCCTGCCTTTTTTACTTCGGGTTTTTCTTTGACCTCGGCCCGATGGGCGGGAGTTAGTTCGATTACTTTTCCTAAAAACTGCTCATAAACATTGCCTAAGATTTCGGCGGGCAGCACCGAGAATTCGTAAGGGCATTGAGGATAATACAGGCTGTGCAGCATATACTTTAGTGTATTATCATCGATTGTAATATTTGGTGTAAGCTCATCCGGGCCTTCCGGCCGGCCGGTTTCCTTGTGAAAGTAAAACAGGCCGGAGTTGTATTTGTGGTCGGCCTTTTCAAAGACCTCGAACAGTCGGGGGTAATTCTGTTTGCCGCCGCTTATTTTTAGAAGCTGGCCGTAATCTTCGATGCCTCTGTCCTCGCACATTCGAAGAAACAGGATTCTGTCGATAGTTCTCTGGACGGCGAAGTTGATTTCATATTGGGATAGCTTGCTGTTTCTAAGAGAGATTACTCTTGCAAGCTCCGAACGCCATTTTTCAAGCTCGGACAGGAATTCTTTATCGACGGTGGTCGTACCGCGTTTACCTTTTGTAGAAACGGCGAATTTGTCAAAAGAGCCTTTGAGAATCGCATCTTTGGAAAAGATGTCCGAAATCTCGTGCCATTTATCGATATATTCTTTATAAGTGAGATACTTGATCCTTGCTGCGCTTGCCTTGTCCGTATGCTTGGGGCGTATCTGGCAGTCATATACGGCAAATTCTTCGAAGTCTGTCAGTATTGACAAAGGCAGCTTCGCGCTCCAGGCATATCGACGCAACTGGTAAGCCGGGTGAGGGTCACCGCCTATGTCGATAGACGGCTTTTTAGCTTCGAGAAAGAACTTTCTGGTTCCTCCTATGCGGAAACAATAGTCGGGAGCTTTAGTATAGCCGCCGATTTTGATTGCATCTTCGTGAATGACATCCTTGTAAGCCTGTGCGTGGCCGAGCTTATTTGTAACATCCCAGCCTAATTCCTCGAAAAATGGGTCGATGAATTCTCTGCGAAGCTGTGCCTCGTTGTATTGCTGTGAACGGTAGGCTTCGATGTTGCGGTCGAATGTTTCGATAAGCTCTTCAATTCTGGAAGGCACTTTCGCCATTTTGCTGCTTCCCCAATGCTTTAACCAAAGCTAAATTTCATAGATAATACCAACTAAAGTGGATATTAACAAACAATTTTATCTCTCAAAATAAAGGACAGCCACCCAAAGTAAATGATTAATGATGAATGATTATTGGTTATTTATCGGCGAGATATTTTTTAAAAAGCTTGGGCTCCGGTTCCAGAAGGAACTGGAGCCCAATTTCCCGACTCACCTCTTTCCGCCGAAAGCTAAAAGCGCTCAACGGCCCTCCCGAATAACAAATCGTCATTTATCCATCACCGGTTTAACAGATTCAGCGTCCACCGGCCAAAAAAAGTGTTTTATAGACCACAGATTTCCCGGATTTTTGACCGCTGATTATTAGGGGTTGAGATTGCCGCGTCGCTTCGCTACTCGCAAAGACATTTTCTCCTGGCTCCCACGCAATATAAATTATTAAGGATGGGTGATTATTTACCAGCGATAGAGGATTTTTTCAAAAGGTTTGGGCTTCAGACTCTTGGAAGTCTGAAGCCCAATTTCCCGGCTAACCGCTTTCCGCCGAACGCTAAAAGCGCTCAACGGCTCTACCTAAAAAGATCAATCCATAAATTTGTACTAATCAATTATTGTAAAATACGCCGCACTTCCGGCAGGGTTCGAAGTTTTCATTACGTGGCCACCGCTTTATGGTCGAGGAATCCTTCGAGCTTTCTTGCGCGGACGGGGTGCTGTAGCTTTCTTATTGCTTTTGCCTCGACCTGCCGAACCCTTTCGCGCGTGACTTTAAAGATTCTTCCGACCTCTTCGAGAGTATAGGTGTAGCCATCCCCGATTCCGTAACGGAGCTTGATAATCTCGCGTTCTCGATACGAAAGAGTTTTGAGGATTAAATCGATTCTCTCCCTGAGCATTTCCTGAGTAGCCGAGGCGACAGGCGAATCAATCTCATCGTCTTCGATGAAATCACCGAAGTAGCTGTCATCACTTTCACCGATGGGCCTGTCGAGACTGACGGGATGCTTTGATATCTTCATTACCCTGCGCGTCTCCTCCACGCTCATCTCAGCTTCCTCTGCGATTTCCTCTATCGTGGCCTCTCTTCCCAGCCTCTGATGCAGGATTTTGCTGGCGGCACGAAGGCGGCTCATCGTCTCAATCATGTGCACGGGGATGCGAATCGTGCGTGCGTGGTCGGCTATTGCGCGTGTAATTGCCTGTCGAATCCACCATGTCGCATAGGTGCTGAATTTATAACCTCTGCGGTACTCATATTTGTCGACCGCGCGCATCAGGCCGGTATTTCCCTCCTGTATAATATCGAGAAAGCTCAAGCCGCGATAGCGGTATTTCTTGGCGATGGAAACCACCAATCGAAGGTTTGCGCTTGAAAGGAGGCGCTTTGCCTGTTCATACTGTGTAAAGACCCTGTCCATCATGCGAAGCCGCTTATCGAGCTGTTTGGGAGTCTCGTTTACCAATTCCTGGAGGCCGGCCAATTCCTCCCGAACCGCCTCAATATCTTCGATGGTATAATCCATATTCGGCCCGACGTCGATAATCCTCTGAAGCTGGTGCATCTTCTCGCTTATGCTGTGAAGTTTATTTCTCATCGGCTGAATGCGGCTGGTTCGAAGGCTCAGCTCTTCAAGAAGGGTGGCGATTTTACGCCTGTTTCTGTGTATCCTCTTGAGGGTGGCTTTGTTCAGCTTGCTATCCGAGTTTTCGACCGCCTTCTTGAAATAGCTCTCGTGCATCTTCAGAAGTGTACTGACCGTGCTGCAGTTGGCTGCCAGACGCTTCTTTATAGTGCTTTTGGCAAGGTTCTCTGCCGGTGATGTTCTAATTGTCCGGTCGAATGACAGCACTCCCTGGTCCACTTGCTGGAGCAAATCCAGAGCATTTCTGGCACAATAATCGCACTGAAGTAATTTCCTTCTGAAGTCCATCCTTGCAATTTCGATCTTCCTTGCGAGGGTGATTTCTGCCTTTCTGTTCAACAGAGGTATCTGGCCCATCTGCGTCAGATACATTCGGATGGGGTCGTCGATTCTTCTTGTAGTCTCCGGCTCGAGCAGTTGTTTTTCGAGCATTTTGTCGGCTTCTTCCAGGTTTTCTTCGGCGATTTTGTCGTCGTCTAACTGCTCCTGTGCTTCTTCGTCCTCAAATTCCTCCTCTTCCTGCTGCTTCTGGGCATGAGCTTCATCAAGCAGGTCGACTCCCATTTCATCGAGAGTTGCGAGGAGATGATCGAGGCGAGTTGGGCTAACAGCCTCTTCGGGCAGAGCTTTGTTCATCTCATCGTAAGTGAGGAATCCCTTTTTTTCGCCTTTTTCAATAAGTGTTTTAATGTGCTGCTCGGTTGTTTTAGTTTTGGTTTTTTTCGAGGAGCCATTGTTATTATCGTTTTTTCCGGCGGTTTTTTTCGCGGAGGCGTTATTAATGGTTTTTTTTGCGTTTTTTTTCTTTTTTGCTTTTTTTGCCACAATCAGCACCCTTTATCATTTTTTTTCAATTTAGGGTTCTCTATTAACTATTTACTCCAAATCAGACGTTTTAGTTCGTTACCGCTGCTTATAATTCGGTGTCCAACAGCCAGTAACAATCTTCAATTCCACTATGTCATTCCCACGTTGTGTGGATTTTGTTTTACAGTATTCTCGGAAAAACGACGGAGAAATTTAGTCTGGTCGCCGGCAGCTTTAATTTGGCCCCTTTTTCTCTGTATTTTAAGTCGCTGCATTGCCTCAAGTGCTCCGGTAAGGCGCGTCGAGAAATTGGCTTTTTCCTCTCCGAGGCGTGCCAATTCCACAATAGCACCGCCGGCTTCTACTGATTCGGCCTTGGCCAGGATTTCTGTCAGCGAAGCATCAGGATCGGCGCTGAGCGTTTCAAAAACTATGTCTGCAATTTGTCTCAATATCGACACATCAAAGTCCTGTGTCGTAATCTGTTTCTTTACACTGTTAAAAAGTTCCGGCTCGTTTAACAATACTTCAAGTATCTCTTTCTGAGCCGTAGCGTACAGGCCCCGGCCCATGTCAGGCAGACGGGATGGGGCATTTTTGTTTTGCGCGGCGTCCGTGTCAGAGTATGAGGCGGTCCTTGCGACCCTTGCGATTCTTTTAGCAAGCTCGGCATTTATCTGTTTTGTCTCTGTTCCGATAATTCCGGAGAGGCGATTTACTATCAGGCCCCTGTCGATAGGCGGTACTTTTCCGGCCCAGACGGCAGTGGCTATCGCCTGTAGAAATTCTTCGACTGCCGCTTTGTGGTCAACGAGTGTATCACCACTATTGAAACCGTCTATCAATCTTTCCCATTTGAACTTGAAGACGTCGACGGCATCGTCCAACAGTTTCTCGAAGCGTTTCTTCCCGGCGTTTAAAAGGAAATCACAGGGGTCTTTTCCCTTCGGAACCCAGGCAAGCTTGATATCCAGTCGCTGGGAGATGCATACTTCCAGTGCCCTGTTTGCAGCTTCCATGCCGGCGGTGTCACTGTCGAAGACCAGGATTACTTTTTTGGCGTATCGTCGAAGGATTCGTGCCTGTCCTGTGGTAAAGCTTGTGCCCAGAGTCGCAACGACGTTGCTGCATCCGAACTGGTGCGCCATTATGCAGTCGGTGTAACCTTCTACGGCGACGGCTGTTCCGGATGAAGAAATTTGATGTCGGGCATGCCGGAGTCCGTAGAGGGCGTTGCTTTTGTCAAAGAGTGGTGTAGCGGGTGAATTTATGTATTTTGCCGGCGCATTATCGAGCGTTCGGCCGCCGAAGCCGATTATCCTGCCGGTGACGTCGGTAATAGGAAACATCAGTCGGTTTACGAACTTATCGGCGAGGCCCGCGGGGGCCTGCGAGACAACGAGGCCTGCCTGACGGAGTAATTTGGACGGGATGTTTTTGGTTTTTGCGGCCCTGAGCAAATCATTTTGGGCCACGGCGAGACCAAGCTGCCACTGCTCAATGCTCTCGGGCGTTATTTTTCTTTCGGCGATGTATTCACGGGCGTTTTTGCCCCTGCCTGGGTCGTTTAGATTCTGTTGGAAGTATTTGGCCGCCCAGACGTTGACCCTCGCAAGCTCATTGGGGTCGACATCATCAGTTTTTGGTTTTGAGTCCTGAGTTTTGAGTGGTTTTAGCTTGATACCAGCCCTCTCTGCCAACCTTTGGAGGCTCTGGGGGAATGTGAGGTTCTCTCGCATCTGGACAAAGGTGAAGATGCTGCCTCCGGCCCCGCATGCAAAACATTTGAATATCTGCTTTGCTCCGTTGACATACATGCTTGGTCGATGGTCATCGTGGAAAGGACAGAGGCCTACCATCTCCCTGCCTTTTTTCTTCAGGCTGACGTGCTCGCTTATGAGGTCAACGATATCGTTTGCCTGCTGAACCTGATTAACAATTGTCTGGTCGAATGTTCCTGCCATACGAAATTTATAGCGCTATTGGCGGTTGTTCGATATTGAATCTTCCTAAATAAACCAACCTTCCTTAGTGGGCTTATGGGCCGAGCATTAATGAATATGCTCAAAAGTAATTCTTCACTCCGCAAAAAGAAAGAATGAAAAGTTTATATCCGTTCCAAGGGAATATTTTTCACCCTGTTTTGTATAAAATCAATTAGTTTTGGAATCTTCCTTACTCCATTTATCAGTTAGCATCCAACTACTTATATATAGGCCATAGAGGCGAAAAGTCAAGTCGTGGCGAAAAATGGGCCTGTTAACGCTGAAAAAAGGGTTTTCGAAGCTTTGGACACTTGGTGAAATAGGACAAATCAGTGGTGAATTTAGAATGGAAAATGCGGAATTTGTTAGGAAGGCGATTAGGAGCCATTTTAAGCGGTTAATTGGTGGTTAATGGGGTTGGAAGAGAGCGGATTCTGCCTTTCTGAAGTATTTTTTCAGAGGCCGGGGGCTTTTTAAGGCCAAAATGACCTGAACAAGGTTAATCCTCGTTCGTAACAGACCTTAGAAATTATTTTCTTTCCAAGCTCCTGTAACTACCTCTCCTCCGGGTTTATCAGGAGCTTTTTTACTATATCAGGCCTCTCAGTCGTCCAAAAACACCGCGCAAAGAATCTGAATTAGCACCAAGGCCGGTTTTTTGGACTTATGAAAGTGCTTGGAAAGAGTGGTTGGTTTACGGATTCATCTGGTTTTTAGGTGTCCAAGGTTGACAAAAGAGCCGGGATTTGGTAAGGTAGCTCTTAGCTGCTTTGCGGAGACTTCTTAGCTGTTTTGTGCAATTATGGGCCTTGCGGTTCTGATATCTCGGCCCATGTGGAATTAATGGATTTATGGGGGGAAGGAGGTAAAAAGGATGTATCGAGCGAGGAAATCAAACGTGTTTGGGAAAATCAGTATATCGTTCATTATCTGCTCTTTTTGCCT
>WOR8_10006475_pt1 | contig 11227 bp, 9 predicted proteins | sample DeeMarSeWOR38_10_FD_19890 | JGI IMG/M metagenome (IMG submission 19890)
AACCACCTTTCTATCAAGTTCTCTAACAATAGATATTAGATTTTTCAGCTCTTGTTTTAGTTCCACGATCTGTCCAGACAAAATAGTTCAATAATTCAATTATTATTCCTGCAAATATATGTTCGATAGGTCACAAATCACAAAAATCCTTTGAAAATATTCCGAATTCTAAGCTTTCCGCCCTTGACAAATTATATTTATAATACTATTTTAGCACTCGCTTTTTGAGAGTGCTAATAACAAAATTAATAAAATAAAGGAGAAAAATATGGCTAAATTAAAACTCAATCCACTTGCTGATAGAGTTGTTGTGCAAGCCGCAGAAGCAGAAGAAAAAACCAAAGGCGGCATAATTCTTCCTGATACTGCAAAGGAAAAACCTGTCGAAGGTACCATTGTGGCAGCCGGACCTGGAAAAGTTACTGATAACGGTGAACTTGTTAAAATGGCTGTTAAAGTCGGAGATAAAGTTCTCTATGGTAAATACAGCGGCACAGAAGTTACAATAGACGGTACTGAATATTTGATAATGCGCGAGAGTGATATTTTCGCAATCATTCCGTAATTAAACAAGATTTTGAAAACATAAATTGAGGAAAATTAACTATGGCAAAATTAATTGAATTTAACAGCAAGGCGCGCAGCGGTTTGAAGACCGGTGTTGATAAACTTGCTGATGCTGTAAAAGTAACATTGGGACCTAAAGGACGCAATGTAATTCTAGAGAAAAAATTCGGTGCACCTACTGTAACTAAAGATGGTGTCACCGTTGCAAAAGAAATTGAACTCGAAGATAACGTTGAAAATATGGGTGCGCAGATGGTACGCGAAGTTGCTTCCAAAACCAGTGACGTTGCTGGCGATGGGACCACTACTGCAACTGTACTTGCGCAGGCAATTTACAGAGAAGGTTTGAAGAACGTGACAGCAGGTGCTAATCCGATGGATTTAAAAAGAGGAATTGATTTAGCAGTCAGTAAAGTTGTTGATCATCTTAAATCTGTAAGCAGAGATGTTGAAGGCAAAAATGAAATTGCACAGGTTGGAGCAATTTCTGCAAACAACGATAAATCAATTGGCGAGTTAATATCTGATGCAATGGAAAAAGTTGGGAAAGATGGTGTAATAACAGTTGAAGAGGCTAAAGGAACTGAAACTTCTTTAGATGTAGTTGAAGGTATGCAGTTCGATCGCGGCTATCTTTCTCCATATTTCGTAACCGATACGGAGTCAATGGAAGCTGTGCTCGAAGATCCGATGATTCTTATTCACGATAAAAAAATCTCTGCAATGAAGGATCTTCTGCCAATTCTTGAAAAAGTTGCACAGCAGGGTAAAGCAATGCTGATAATTGCAGAAGACTTGGAAGGCGAAGCGTTGGCTACACTTGTCGTAAATAAAATTCGAGGCACTCTAAAAGTTGCGGCAGTTAAAGCTCCGGGATTTGGTGATAGAAGAAAAGCTATGTTGGAAGACATTGCAGTGCTTACAGGTGGAACGGTAATCTCTGAAGAAAGAGGATTCAAACTTGAAAATGCAACTGTATCTTATTTGGGAACTGCAAAAAAAGTTGTAATTGATAAAGATAATACTACTATTGTTGAAGGCGCCGGAAAAACTGAAGATATAAAGAAAAGAATAAACGAAATTAAAGCTCAGATTGATAAAACAACATCCGATTACGATAAAGAAAAATTGCAGGAAAGATTGGCTAAACTTTCCGGTGGTGTCGCAGTACTAAAAATCGGTGCTTCAACAGAAGTTGAAATGAAAGAAAAGAAAGCAAGAGTTGAAGATGCATTACATGCTACCCGTGCTGCAGTTGAAGAAGGCATAGTTGCAGGTGGTGGCGTTGCTCTGGTTAGAGCAGTAGAAGTTCTTAATAAGTTAAAAGGCGACAATCAGGATCAAACAGTTGGTATTCAAATTGTGCAAAAAGCATTGGAAGAGCCTTTGAAAATGATTGTCAACAACGCTGGTTTGGAAGGATCTGTTGTCCTGCAGAAAGTAAAGGAAGGTAAAGATGATTTTGGATTTAACGCTCAGACAGAAACGTACGAAAATCTGATTAAAGCCGGTGTTATTGATCCTACAAAAGTTACTCGAACCGCATTGGAAAATGCAGCTTCCGTTGCTTCATTGCTTGTTACCACAGAAGCAGTTGTTTTCGAAAAGAAAGAAAAAGAGCCCGCAATGCCTCCAATGCCTGGTGGTGGTATGGGTGATATGGGCGGAATGTATTAATCGTCCATCTTCTCAGAAATATAAGGCGAGTAAAAAATACTCGCCTTTTTTATTTTTTATTTCTTCTTTCTATTCCACTTCACTTATCTTAATTTTCAATAATAAAATCTCATTTCATTTTTTAATAAAGATGATTAGCAGTTACTTCCAATTCGAAGCAAACCAAACCAACTATAAGCAGGAAACCATCGGGGGAATTACTACATTTCTTACAATGGCTTATATAATAATTGTTAATCCCAAAATTTTGGAAGCTGCCGGTATCCCCTTCGGTCCTTCTATGGTTGCGACTATTCTTACTGCTTTCTTCGGTACCTTGGTAATGGGTGTCTATGCAAAACGACCATTTGCAATAGCACCCTATATGGGTGAAAATGCATTTATAGCATACACTGTCGTTCAGGTTTTAGGTTACAGCTGGCAGACAGCCCTAGGTGCAATTTTTATAAGCGGAATAATTTTTACAATTCTTACCTTATCAAAAGTCAGAGCCTGGCTTGCCAATGCAGTTCCCGAGAGCTTAAAGATAGGATTTGCAGTCGGTATAGGTCTGTTCATTACGTTTATAGGACTTAATAATACAGGTATAGTAAGACTGGGAGCAGAAGGAGCCCCGGTTCACATAGGAGATATTTCTGATTTAAATGTTCTTCTTGCAATTGCAAATTTTTTATTAATCGGAATATTAATGATTAGAAAAGTTAATGGTGCAATGATAATTGGCATCCTGACAGTTACATTTGTTTCAATTTTAAGCGGCAGCTCATCTCCACCTGAAGCTATTGTAAGTCTCCCGCCTGATTTATCACCGATATTTCTTAAACTGGACATTTTAGGTGCGATAAGCTGGGGATTCTTTGCGGTCATTTTAACCATCTTTATCCTTGCTTTTGTGGATACAATTGGAACTCTTTTAGGACTTTCTTATAGAGCAAATCTTTTGGATGAAAAAGGGGAACTTCAGGAAATTGAAAAGCCAATGCTTGCCGATGCACTTGCTACAGTTGCAGCAGCGCTTTTTGGTACAACAACAGCTGGAGCCTATTTAGAATCTGCTACAGGAATTGAAGCAGGTGGCAAGACGGGATTTACTGCAATTGTTGTTGCCGTTCTTTTCCTTTCTGCACTCTTCTTTGCCCCTCTTTTCTCTTCAGTGCCTCCAGCAGCTTATGGTCCTGCTTTAATAATTGTCGGGATGTTGATGATTTCTCCAATAAAGAATTTAAATTTTAGTGATCTGACAGATGTAATTCCTGTATTTTTTATGATCACCCTAATGTGTTTCTCATTTAACCTTGGAATTGGTTTAACCGCAGGTTTCCTGACTTATGCAATTGTTAAAAGTTTTGCGGGAAGATTTAAAGAGATTAGCGCGGGAATGTGGGTCTTGGCTGGTTTATCTTTGCTGTTTTTTATTTTTTATCCGTATTAATTTAGTGGATATGCTTTCGCTATCAGTCGGGATAGCATATCTACCAAATCAGTCTGTAAAGTAATTATGTTTTCGTCTTTTTAATTCATCAATACCGCACTAAGTTATTTTTAATTAATATATTTGCAACAAATCCTATTTAATGGATCCCACTCGCAATTCTACAGTTATTAGTAATAATACTGCATTCTCAATTATATAAAGTAAGCTGGGCTAATGTAAAATGATTTCCAGCAGAGGGTAATGCAGAGTTTTATCAAAAAATAAGAATTGGTACTTTAGTTGGATAGTAAGTCCGGCGTACGTAAATCCCAGGGGTAGAGTTTTCGAACTCAGACCTATTGCGAATTTCCCCGCACCTCCTTTATACGGTGATTGAAATCCCCAGGAATATCCAAAATCAACCTGCGGGTGAAAGAAGTCATAAACAGGAATGTTGATTCCAAATCTCATGTCAGTAATTATAATCCATTCACCATTATCACTAAATATATGCATTGCTGAAACATTGATTGATGGTTTACTAATTATAAAGAGAAATTCATCCGCAAATCCCCATCCAATTCCCAGAGAGGCACCGAAATTATTTTTATTGTTACTGAATACTATAGCACCAGCGGTACTAAATAAGAATCCTTGATAAGATGGCGGTAAGAATCTGTTTTGCATATATCGTACTGAAGCAATATCAGGATGATAACGAATCAAATTTTGCAGTGAATCATTTGGCAAAAATTCAGGTACCATCCAGTCAGGTATTGAATTTCTTGTGTAAAGAAATTCAGTATCAATCTCATTTACATCCGGATCGTGGAATCTTTCTTCACAGAGCTGTGGGTAATGTTTACGTTTATGAATACCATACCTGTCTTTCTCTTTGGTTCGTACGCTCCACGTGGCAGAAATTGGCATTGGAATACAAAGAAGAGCAGGCATTTTAATATCCGAATAACAACTTTCACCTTTGCATTTAATTATCCAATGTTCAGCCAATTCCCCGGGTTTTATTTCGCTATCGATTGATTTTACCCATTCACTTAGTGGCTTGGGTATTTCAATATTATTAGAGGTAAAATAAACAAGAAGGATTTCAAGTAGCGAAGTAATACAAGCCTCAAACACATGGTTGAAAGTAGGTTGATACCATTGCATTAGCTCATCTCCAAAAGTCCGCCAGCAGTCACCCCGCGCATTTAAAACATAAACCCCCTCAGAACAATAAAAGTCATGAGCGATTTGAATATTATAACCATTAAGCGGTGCTAAAAAATCGGAAAGGTATAGTAGCAAATGACCGGCTGAGAAAGAGTCGCTAAGATAGCTCTGGGCAACCGCTTCATAAACCAGAGAATAACGCAAACATTCTTCATTATCCTGAAACTCTTTACCAGAAAGTTCTGCAAAGCGTAAAGCAATTATATGATAAAGTAGATAATTAAAAACAACATTTTGAGTAGTGACCTCAACACTTTTAACATCATCCGGTGCATTTCTAATCCTTTCCCACACTTCATCAATGTATTTAGCAGAAAGTGCTTTAAGTTGCTGTTTGACAGTATTTTGTCTTATATGACATCGGGATTGTGAAATATCATCTGTTGAAAACGTAGCAGAGATTTTCCCGAATGTTTCACCGTTCCAAAACATTCTGCTAATTTGAATATTTTTCGTTTTCCCGGAAAAAAGAATCAAAGAGTCATTAAAATTTATTCCACAAAAAGATAATGTGGAATCAAATACTAAATCAGCCAGGATTTGATGCTCATACTTTTCCCAAGAGTATGTGTTTGATGTAAAAGATAGGAAAAGTATTAGTAAAAATACTTCAAAATTTAAACCCCACTTAATTTTCTCAGACATTCCTTTTCCAATTAGTGCTTATAAAGTCAATAACATTTTTAGCCAGTATGTATTCAACTGTTTCTTCAGAACCAAACTCCTCGAGTAAAAGCACTCGAAGCTTTTCTATCTGACAAAGGCGATTCATATCGCTGAGTCGTGGAATATATGCACCAAAATCACTTCCAATACAGATGTTTTTGAATGAATTGCTTATTTTAACTACATACCTGATAGTCCGAACCACTTCGCGGAGAGAACCATATTTTTCAGCCTCCATTACATTTGTATAATTTGAAAGCCAATACGGGTGAAAGATTGCGCCGATCATACCTCCGCGTTGTACTATTTCCTGAATATGCTCGTCATGAAACGAAATTGCATGATCACCGAGAGTTCTTGCAGACATATGCGTTGCGATAAGAGGTTTTGTTGACACACATAATATATCGTCAAGTGCAGTAGGCGTTGCATGAGTTACATCTACAATAATTCCAAGATTTTCCATTTCACAGATAACTTCTTTACCGAATGAGCTTAATCCTTGGTGCGGTCGTGAGCTGTTATCATCCGGGAAGAAAGGAAATGCATTTGGTGCAGATGCAATTCCTTTATTATAAAAATGTCCAATTGTAATTAGTACAACTCCTTTTTGAGCTAATTTTTTCAACGGTTCCAAACTACCTCCTAGTGCGTGTCCTCCTTCAAGGGAATGTAAAACAGCAATACGGAAGTTTGGATCATTTTTATCGTGTTGATTAGAAAAATGATTTTTAAATTCTTCTGGTGTCCGGATCATTTTTGCATATTTGGCTGACGGACCTTCCACCTCTTCTTCAAGTAAATCCATCATTCGATATGTATTTGAAGGAGCAATAGGATTAGGATCAGTTGGCATTCCTAACCATTCATCAAACAAATTGAAATGAGTTGCGCAAATTAAATCTATGCCAGCTTCGTGGGCAGTTTGCAAATTTGTGTCTGTTTTATCAAATATGGTACTTGCTAAATAATCTATTGCAGGAGATTTTACGGCCACTGGAGTTCGCGAATTCCAATCATTTAACACGAGATGATTATGAATATCGGCAAGTACGTATTTATGTTTTTTAACTGGTTGAATGCAATTGTTGGCTGATGAACAACCACTTAATGAACTTAAAGACATGCCTGATAATAAACCAGCGCCTGCTAAAGTTGACGAAAGAATAAACTTACGGCGTGATATCATTATTTTTTACAGTTTATTTTCATAAATAATCCCTATTTAGAATGAAGTAGTATTTACGATTATGAATTATATCTTTCAATAGTATACAATATATTTTTCGTTTTCTTTCCTTTAAGAACAACCTCACCAATAGCTTTTTCTAAATATCTATTTTCGATCTGAAGTAAATCCAATAATTTTTTGGATACCAAAAGTCTAACTCCATAGGTGTTACATAATTCCTCTATTCTTGCAGCAGTATTTAAAACATCCCCCGTAAATACAATTTCTTTTTTAATGACGCCAACTTCCCCAATAGTAACATTACCACAATGCATACCCGCCTTAAAATCGGGTACAAGACCGAATTTTTTCATATACTGGGCGGAGTTGCTTTCTATTTTATCTCCAATATTAAAAAAGCATCTTAAGCAATTTTCATTCTCAATTCCTTTTTCCATTGTCCAGGAAACGGTTATCTCATCACCTATATACTGGTATATTTCACCTTTGCTAAAAATGATAGAATCATTTATGTCATCAAAGAAATCATTAAGGAGATTATGGTATTGTATGTGGCCTAATTTTTCAGCGATAGTTGTCGAAGATTTTAAATCCAAAAACATAAATATTCTACATTCTTCTTTTGGCTTATTATACCTACCTAGAATAAAGTTGGGCAACACACCATAGCCAAAGTTATCGCGTACCTGCATGAAAATTTGAGTTAAAATTACAACGGCAGTCCAATAAACCACAAAAGCCCACACACCGGTGCCAGATAGAAATGTTACAACTGCTTTTGCTACATCAGGATGAAAAATATTTTTTTCGGTACTAAAACTTTGATCGAAAAATAAACCGGCTATTATTAGAAAAACCATTGCAAAAGAGTAAATCAGGCTTTTAATAAATACTGTATACCCAAAAGACTTTTTCCTAAAACGATCCTGGAAATAAAATATTTCAAAAGTGCCTATTGATAAACCGGCTAATATTGCTGCAAGTATAGTTTCGGATACTGAACGCCCAAAATTATAGGTTGAGATATGCACCACTGGTGTAAGATGTTGAATATTTTCTATTTTGGCAGCAGGATAAACAAGCAAATATTCTATGATTGTGAAGAAGATACCCGCAATTACCCAGGCAAGGGTTAAATTCAATACCCTTTTTAATTTAATCCTGAGTTTTACAGATTTTAAAATCATCTGTTAACCGAATTCATTTTTTTTCAGCAACATATAAGTCATTACTCAGATCCTTAAATTTGTACAGTTACCTTTTCCAGGTTGAAAAAAAATCACTATATCAACGCTCACTTTATTACTCTAAGATATTCTGGTTCCTCGTCTGGATAACGTGCAAGAGGTCTCAACAATGAAAAATCATAATCGGCTGGGATATCCTGTAATTTGACATCATCTGAGGAAAGTAAATAACCTACAACTCCCCCAACAATCGCACCGGTTAAAAAACCAATTATACCTAAACCAACTTTGGCACCCTCCGCATCCAGTCCTTTCTCATATTCATGACCTATCCATATTCCTATTCCTGTAAATGTGGCTGCACCTATTGCAAAACCAATCCAAACATAATTACTACCTTTAATATTTAATTCTTTTATCTCATCATTCTGAATATTGAAAATCGGATAAGTAAGACTAGTTAATTCTAAATCCGTGGCCGAATATTTTGTGCATATTATAATTGTGCTATCCCGAACGTATAATAATTCACCTTTATTTTCTGTCCCGTTCTTAAATGAGATTGTTACTTCAACACCGACTTTTTTATCCTGTGAATAGTCATAAAGTTTTTGTTCAATCTCTTCTTTATCATTTTTTGTTAAGCTCAAATAAGCAGTTGGATTGCAACCTACTGAGATTAAACCTGTCGATACAATTATTATAAAAATTAAAATTTTCATAATTCACCTTCGTAATATCTATGTGCATGTGTCGGCATAAAAACCCTTACTCCTCAAACATTGTCTGTGTGTTCCTCTAATTCTTTCATTGTATTGACATATCTCTGAAAATATACTTTGGCTAAGTATGTCATTATTGCAAATTCACTTTTGTTGTCTCTAATAATATGTAAGAACTTCTCAGCATCGAGTATCATTATTTTTGATGGTTTTGTAATCCGTGCGCGAGTCATATATCTCTTTAGTACAAACAATTCACCATGGTTGGTATTTTTCTCGATTTCAAGAGAGAAGTTTTCAATGCTTATATCCTTTTTACTTGGAATTCTAAGAGAAACTTCACCCTTCAACAGAATAAATAAATTTTTTACGATCTCTTTTTGAATACATACTATTTATCCTTATTCAAAATCCTTAATAACTGCAATCTCACCAATCTTAGCAACCTATCTAGAAGTTAGAAGTGAAAATATCTCATTTTCCTCCATATTAAATTTTTTTATTATTTCCCCCTTTTATTTGATTAATAAATAAGATTATTACTTCAATAGAATTCGTCTACAATAGATTTATCGAAGGAGGATCATCTTCTTTGCGTAAATGAAGTCTCCAGCTTTAAGTTGATATAGATAAACTCCACTAGGTAGATTCCGGACTTCGCCGGAATGACTATTGAATTCAACTTCATATTTGCCTGCTGGTTTATATTCATCAACAAGAGTTGTTACTTCATTTCCAAGCACATCATAAATCTTCAATGTTTGCCAACTGCCTACTGGCGACTGCCAGCTGATTTTCGTGTTTGGATTGAATGGATTGGGGTAGTTTTGTCTAAGCATATAATCTTCAACTATCAGGTTTTCCCCTGAATCATCAACGCCAACAATAATATCTAAATCATCTACAAGCATTGTACTACCAAGATGACCGGGTGTAGCGCATGAGGTATCAATAATTGAAATAGTAATGTTGGCCCAATTGGGTTCACCAGGCAGAAAATAAATAATATCGAATGAAAAAAGTGTGTATTCAGAAACTGCATCTCCAATGGCTATTGCACCACTACCTATAATTGTTGTATCACTCGGTGTTGTTATACCCATCTCGGCAGAAACGAGAAAATGGTCATCTGCCACTGGGGAAAACTGATAATATCCTTTTATCCTGTTAAATTTCTGATTAATTGGAAATCCCGGAGATATTAGCGAGCCGGTATTAAGATACGGCGGGATCGGAAACATAAAATCTATCACCTCACCCCTTACAGCCCAATTTCCAGAATGGCTGTTACTTGTTTGAGTTACATTAACAACTAAAGGGGGAAAATTAGTTGTAAACCATCCATCCGGTTCACTATCAGTCCACTCCTCAAATCCGGGATTGGGAATTTGTGCTTGTAAAGTTGTTATTAATATTGAAGTTAAAAGTAGAAATTTACCTAAACGGATAAGTGTTTTCATTGCAGCCTCCCTGATGTAATTGAAAGAAATTATTTCAATCCCGTTCACACCCTGGGGAAGCACTATATTCTGGAATGAAGATAAGAGTAACGGTTTCCTACAAGTTTCTCCTAAGGGGTGTAACTACTATTATAAACTTGCGTAAAAAATTTGTTAGAAGCAACTAAACTTGATGAATGGTTACTGTTTCTAATTGGCAAATAACTAAGTTATTTCGAGTGCCATTTATTCTCAACTAATGATTTAATTATTTCTTTTCCCCTTTGTCCGAATATCGGATGGTTTTCTTCGGATAGTTTATCTGCAATCTTTAATGCAATTTCTGATGTTGGCTTTTTGGATTTGTTTGCTTGATTGAGTACCTGAGTGGTTCGGTTATAAATCGAGTATTCCCAATCTTTACTGAAATGAAGTTCAATGAGTGGATCATTTTTAACATAACCATACTGTTCGTTCGCACAGGTTACAATTCCCATTCTGTTTGTGAGGAAATCCGGAACATAATTAATTTCTTTTTCAAAAAGCATTTTTCCATCCCTTTGCGTATCCTCAAGCTGGTTGTTGGCTGCACCACAGATAATCTTTGCCTTTAACATTGGAATTGTTGTATCATTTAGAATTGCACCAGTAGCATTTGGTGAAAAGATATCACACTCTTCAGAAAAAATAGAAAGGTCATTTTTAACAACTAACCTACAGTCAAAATTCTTTCCGCTAAATTTCTTTTTTACATTTTCAATATGTCTAGGGTTTATATCAGTCCCGATTACTCTTTTTACCCCCTTTTCAAGCAAGAATTCTATCAGCGGTTCACCAACATGACCTAATCCCTGGACTGCTACTGTTTTATTCTGTAAAGTACCTATTTTCAAAAATTCAAGAGCTGCTTCCATCCCACAAATAACCCCTCTTGCAGTAGGAACAGAAGGATTACCACTTCCTCCATACTCGGGTGGAATACACGTTGTGAAGCGGGTTTTTGAAAAAATACGCGCCATATCCTCGACGCTTGTTCCTACATCTTCTGCTGTAACATAGCAACCATTTAAGCTGGACATAAAGGATCCGTATTCCTGATAAATCATTGTCCTGATTTGTATATCGTTTTT
>WOR8_10006479_pt1 | contig 11226 bp, 5 predicted proteins | sample DeeMarSeWOR38_10_FD_19890 | JGI IMG/M metagenome (IMG submission 19890)
GCAGCCTTGCGTTTCTCGAAGTCCTCCAGTACCGCGCGTTCCCAGGCATCGGGCGCATTGTCCGGGTTGCGGAGCTTGAGTGAGGTGCGTCCGACCTGCCACCCGGTGCGCTCGGAAGCCTGGGCCGCGATCTGCGGCGCCCTGGTATTGCAGACCGCGACGGCCGCAATCGGTCCACCGCTCTGCAGGGCGGCGACCAGCTCACCTTTGAGTTCCTCGGCAAATTCCTTGGCCACGGCGCGGCTGTCAGTGGCCTGCTGTTCAAGGTCGGCACTACACGCCGTAGCGTTGCCCAGGATGATGATCGCTAGTACACCTGATACGTATTGCATGCTGGCACTCCTTTTGATCGCCTGTTGATGTTTATCCGGGACAACGTACATCACTTGAGCTGCCCGATCCTATTATGGCGGTTTCAGACGTAACAATGCATACAGTGCACATCGCATACCTCGACGCCGCACCCGTCAGGCGAATGAAGAATCCCTCGAAAATAGCCGCTCCTGCAACCCGGGCACCTTCGTGTACGACACAGCCGGCCTGTCCGCATGGATCACAATTCCCTGATACGGATATTGCGGAATTGCACAACTTCGGTATGACACTGAAGCCCGATATAGCCTTCGTCCCGTTTCGTTTTGCCAGCGCTGGGCGCGTGCGCAGACAACAGGTTCGAAAACTGCCCTTTGGACACAGGCAACCCGTTGAGCGAGACCTCCATGCTCCCGGCTTGCGCCTTGATCTCGTAGCTGTTCCAGAAGGTCGATCTACCTGAATCGCGTGGCTGCATGACCTTTGCAGCCCACAACCGCGCGGGAAATACTTCATAGACCGCGCCGGTCTTGTGCAAAGGAGACCCATGAATGTTGTTATCATGATCATGGCCATGCTCATCTATTTGCACTTCGATGGTCGAGTCATAGAAGTCATCGTCGAGAACAACAGGTTCCGGCATGCGCAGGAAGATGCCTGAATTCGCCGCGTTATCGAAGGCCCTCCAGTCCAGCTTAAGTATGAAATCCTTGAACGTCTTCTTTGAATACCAGATCACGCCCAATGAGGGCGTTCTGTTATCCACACCGGCCCCAAGCACAGGGTCAGCCTGATCGAAAACGTCAAAGAAGTTAGGACTCCCTCCGGCGGCAATTTTCCAGCCGTCTGTATCCAGGCTCCCGCTGTACAAGGTTTCAAACCCGGGCTCATTCGCCAGCAACTCAACCGACGTATAACGTTCGATAATTGATTCGGCGATCTTGCGTGAGAGGGCAATGCCGGTCAGGGCCGGATTGGCCGAACCCGCGGACGGAAAAATCGATTGATCGACACAATAGGCATTGCTGACATGATGGAAGCGCCCGTTGACATCGGTGACGGACTTGGCAAAGTCCGTACCCATCCACATGGTGCCCACTTCATGATAGGTGGTGCCAATCCCATCTGAGCCACCCCCTACGTATTCAACCGCAGACGTATCGTCTTGGGAACGTGTGATCTCCAAGTTCCCGTTCTGCACTCTGAAGTCGGGACGGTGCAACGGGGCTGGCGGTGGTCCTGAGAGATTCGAACCATCAGAGCCGAAGCGAGCGGTGTGACACGGACAGCTGAAGACGCCTTCAGGCCCAACCCAGTCGACGAAGCACCCCTCATGCGTACAGGTCGCATCGAGCACCCGGTATTGCCCGGCAAAGCGACCGATGAAAAAGCGCCCACTCGAGGTGTCTTCGATACGGAACGAATCATCCGGGATCACATTGACGGGAACCTGGGCGATCACCTCGATCATCGCCCCGGGTTGAGGGCTGGTTGATGACCCCCCTCCGGTGTTACCTTGCGTCTGAACGGCCAGGGCTTCGATGAAATCAAAGGCCGCCTTATCCTGCGCAGACCGCACCTCACGATCGTCGCCTGTTTCCACCAGGTGGACATAAGCCTTGGGGACTCGCAGCGGGTTGCCGTTTTCGATGTAGATGTCATCCCCCGCACCGCCGAAGGGATTAACATTCATCCAGCTGGCATCCGGGTTACTGCCAATCGGGCTGCTGCGGTCTCCGAAGGTCTCCCCGACCGTGCGAATTCCTATCACAACGCGGTCGTTGCCGAGACCGACCTGGGCCTCTCGGATAGACTCGATATCTTCGATATTCGGTGTCATCTGATACAGAAAACGTTCGGGATCCTTGCTGGCACCCGGGAACATAGGTACATCCATATTGGGTGCCGCATAAAATTGAAAGTGGAATTGCCCGACACCGCTGCCTGAGGTTGGTGCAGACCCGGTGATATGGAGCGCGGCAGTCTTTATTTTCGTCGGATCAGGCACCGGGAGATTGAGGGCGGAGCGCTTGACACGCCAGGTAAAATTACTGCGCACGTGATACATCAGATTACGCCCGATTAATTCTCCATTCTGATTCAAAGCCGCCGGACGCGGAAACGAGTTCAGGGCCAGCCGGGTTGAGTTAATGGTATTCCCAGCCAGCACGACCAGAGCGCTCGACTTGAGATTCAAGCGCGCCACCCGCGCCTTACTTCTGTCTTTCGGATCCGCTGGATCGGCTAATGCGACCACCACCTGGTTCACCCGCCCATTGGCTGTTTCCAGTTTCAGCACCTCGGCGTAAGGCACCAGGAACAGTCTGCGTAAGTAATTGTTCCCGCCACTGATTTCGCTGTCTTCCCGCACTGAGTCCAGCAGCAAAGGAACACTGCTGTATTTGTCGAAACTGAATAATCCGGACCCGGGTCCTTCCCCCTGAACCGCAATCGGTGGAGCCAATGCCGACTTCAAAGAAGGCACCTGATTGCTGTTGACGACATCTTCGGCTCGGCTTTTCAGAGCTTCGTATAAAGGTCCGTTGATGAAATCCTGCACCGGATAAACGCCGATTTCCCGCTCACTGTACTCATACCCGCCCTTCCACCCCGTGCGGAAAAGATAGTCCTCGATCTCTTGCGGCCACAGTCTGTCGCCGTCTTCATCGACCTTGTCCATATCCTGCTTCTGGAAACGCGGCGACCACCCACCCCAGAACAATGACTTGCCGCCAACGCAGCGGGAATGTTTTACGAACGACGCTTCGTTCGTCTGAGCGGGCTCGACCAGGTCCTCGCCGACCAGGGAACCGAGTGCGGTGCTGCGGCGGGTCACGTTTTGTACGTGTTCAGTAATCAGGAAAGGGCCTGACTCCAGAACCAGAACTCGCGGGGCGTCCACAGCCTCAGCCATTCTCCGGCCGCGCTCAAACAGTTTGGCTGCCGTATATGCTCCGTACATCCCTGATCCAACGATGACGATATCGAACTGCCCGCCGCTTTGTGCCGCGAGAATCTCGTCCCAGGTATTACAGGTGAACCGGGCCATTCCATCAACAGAGAATGTGGTCCTCTGAGTATCAGGCAGTGGTAATGGAACGCCGGAATCGACGAGTCTGTTCAATGGCATAGCGGTCCCTCAATTGAGATAGGCTCCAAACCGGTGTACCGATGTGGTGAGTCGCTGGCATATCCTGCGCATTGCGTACCACCAGGCTCATGACCCGCAAAGCAGCCGATACACCGGGGACAACGATACGATTGTTGAATTCCAAACGCCAGCCCCCTGGGACCGGGGCTAGAGCAGTCGATGGAGGCGGCGTCGAGGGTGGAGACCGCCCAGAGAACCTGTCAGTCAGCGGGTCTTGACTAACGGTGAGTTGCCACTGAAAACGGGCGCAGTCTTTGTCGCCTTCCCGCCAGGTGGCCTGGCACCATTCCAGATACTCCGTTAGACCGCTGTCAGCGTTGCAACGGAGTACTAGAAGCGGTCAATCGCTACACTGTTGCATTCTTGCGATGTTTCGTGTGACCAGAATTGATAATTGCCGGGTCCATATGCCTTTGCACGGTACATAGCAGCGTCCGCAGCCGTTATTAACACACAACCACTTGAACTGTCTGACGGACCAATAGCAATACCGATGCTCGCATGGACCGTTAATTCATGACCCTCTGTCTCTATTGGAAAGGATACTGCACTCATAATCTTTTTCACCACCTCTTCAACTCCCTCTCTGGATTCGTATGACTCCAGGAGGATTAAGAATTCGTCGCCGCCGAACCGAGCGATTGTATCCTCTTTCCTCAACAATGCTTCCAGCCGCTTAGCCAAAGCCTGTAACAGATGATCTCCGACCCCATGACCGTAGGTGTCGTTAATACTCTTGAAATCATCAAGGTCCATAAACAAAAGCGCCAACTCTGTACCGTCCCGCATACATCGTTGTAGCGCATGTGCAACCCGGTCATTAAACATAAGGCGGTTCGGCAGTCCGGTCAAAGGATCGTGGTGCGCCAGGAAATCCAGATCCTTCTGGTGTTGCTTGATTGGAGTTATATCCGAAAACACCGAGACGTAATGAGTAAGTTCATCGTCCCGGTTAAAGACTGCGCTGATTGACTGCCAGGACGGGTAAGCTTCTCCGTTCTTTCGTCGGTCCCATAGCTCCCCTTCCCAATATCCACTTCTCTCAATCTCTCCCCAGAGTCTGTGATAAAACGCTTCGTCGTGACGACCGGATTTAATAGATGAAGGATTCTTTCCTAAGACTTCTTGCTGCGTATAGCCCGTGATCGCCGTAAATGCAGGGTTAACGGATACGATACGATTGTCCTTGTCAGTAACCAACACGCCTTGTTTGGTAGACTTAAAGACCACCCCCGCAAGGCGGAGCTGGTCTTCAGCATGTTTGCGCTCTGTGATGTCCAGACCGGACGACAGAGTACCCACAATTTCTCCAGCCGGACCATGTTGCAAGGTGTTATGCCATAGCAGGTAACGGATATCCCCACCCGCCGTTACAATTTCGTTTTCATGATGTTCAACCGGTGCAATCTCTCCCGCTATTATCTGTTGAAACATTGCGTATACACTTTTTCTTTCAGGCTCCGGAATCGCGATATCGAACCAGCTTCCGCCAAGCAGGTCATCTTGCGATCGTCCAAGTATTTCGCAGCCGCGCTGATTTATCAGAGTAATGCAGCCCTTGGCGTCCAGCCCGACGATCATGGTTTCTGAAATCTGGAGGTAACGCTCAGCATTAGCCTTTGCCTGCAGCAGCTCCAGTTGAGTCTGTTTCTGCGCTGTTATATCTTCAGAGATACCCAAAAGAAAGGCTGGGTTGCCCTGCTCATCGAAAATAGGCATTTTCTTGGTATGAAGAACTCGTTTGCCGCAGCCCTGTGTATCAATATCTTCTTCCGGAATGTCCAGAGTTGCTCTGCTGTGTAAAACGTGTCGGTCCTTACGGGTGAAGAATTCCGCCTGCTCATGCGGGAAAAAGTCAAAGTCATTCTTTCCCAGCAGCACATCCCGGTCATACCCCAATAGTTTCTCACCTGCTTTATTGACGCGGGTAAAGCGCAGATGATCGGCATCTTTTATGAAAATCATGTTGGGGAGATTTTCAATAACCGAATCGAGGAATTTCTCTGAGGTGCGCGCTTGTTCGGTTGCAGCGTCGGCGCGATGGAGCATGATTTGCGCAAAAACCCCAAAGGCCAGCGACACCGCTATAACGCTAAACCGCATCCACAGTTCGATCGGATCAGGGTGCAGAAACTGATCAATCAGGTCACCTTCCTGAAACAGGTAAACATCTACCAGCGTATCAGCAAGATAAAAGCCGACACCTAGAAGGCCGCTTAACCAAACCAGCTTCCAGTCCTTACTCCTAAACACTGGTACTCCATGCCACTAAGCTTCGCGAACTATCAATACTATGCGGAGGGATTGGAACGATGCTAACCCTTATGACTCAAGAAATGAACCGGGTAGACTTCAGCTGTTCTATCAGTGTCTCGTTATAGCGACTGAACCCGCCCCCCCTTGATGTGCGAAAGGCATCTGGCCTGCGCTGGACGCAGGCGTAAAAGGCGCAGGGAATTTCGATTTCGAGCATTGGGACTTTCCGCCGCAACAGGGTAGAGCTCTGCGATCCTGCGACCGGGACATCAGCCGGCGTGTCGGCTGAACCGGTCAAGGCATTGCCGGCCGGATCCGTGGTGTGATCGTGTGGCGCGTCGGGCGTAACCCGTTCTACCTGCAGAGCTTTACTGGCACATCGTATCCTTGCCCCTCCTCCCTCAAGAACCACCCCACCGGACCGCTACACCCGGAGAACAGAAAAAAACTGCAGGGCACAGACAAGGAAGCGCGCAACATGGAACTGTCGGGAAACAACTTTCTTATCACCTCTCTGGAACTCCTGGCCGCCCTCTTCGTCGTCGCGATCGGCGCGCTGATACTCTGGGCACTGGGCGCCTATGTCATCGATATCACCCAGAGCAAACACGCGATCCGTCGCAACTACCCGGTCATCGGGCGCTTCCGCTATTTCTTCGAACATCTGGGTGCTTTCTTCCGTCAGTACTTTTTTTCCCAGGACCGCGAAGAACTGCCCTTCAACCGCGCCGAACGCAGCTGGGTCTACCAGGCCGCCAAGAACCTCGACACCACCGTTCCCTTTGGTTCCACCCATGATATCCGCTCGAGCGGCTCTGTCTTCTTCCTCAACTGCCCGTTTCCGAAGCTGGGTGAAGACGCCACACCGACAGCAGCGGTCACCATCGGCCCCTGTTGCGAGCACCCCTACACCACGGACGCGCTGATCAACGTGTCAGGCATGAGCTACGGTGCGATCTCCCGACCCGCGGTGCAGGCACTGTCCCACGGTGCCCGCATGGCCGGCTGCTGGATGAATACCGGCGAAGGCGGCCTGTCAGCCTATCATCTCGAAGGCGGCGCAGACCTTGTCTATCAGATTGGTACCGCCAAGTACGGCATACGCGATGGTGATGGCCAGCTCAGCGATGAAAAACTGCGCCAGGTCGCCCGACACGACAGCGTGTGCATGTTCGAGATCAAACTCAGCCAGGGCGCGAAGCCTGGCAAGGGCGGCATCCTGCCGGCGGCCAAGGTCACCGACGAGATTGCCCGCATTCGCGGCATACCCAGGCACCAGGACTCCATCAGTCCCAACCGGCATGCCGAGATCAACAGCGTCGATGACCTGCTGGATATGATCGACCATATCCGGCACATCACCGGCAAACCAGTCGGCTTCAAGGCCGTCATGGGTTCGCTTGAATGGCTCGATCATCTGTGCGGCGAAATCCATCGGCGTGGCACTGAGTGCGCCCCCGACTTCATCACAGTTGACGGCGCAGAAGGTGGCACCGGCGCCGCCCCGATGAGTCTGATGGATCACATGGGCATACCGCTGAGGGAAAGCCTGCCCCTGGTTGTGAACAAACTGCTCGAATACGGTCTGCGCGACCGTGTCCGGGTCATCGCCTCTGGAAAACTGGTCACGCCCGCCGCTGTGGCCTGGGCACTCTGCATGGGTGCGGACTTTTGCGCGACGGCGCGTGGCTTCATGTTCGCACTGGGTTGCATACAGGCACTGCAGTGCAACAAGGATACCTGCCCGACCGGGATTACCAGCCACAACCCGCGCCTGCAGAGGGGCCTTGATCCGCAGCTGAAGGCCGTGCGGGTAAGCAACTACGCGCATAACATGGTGCACGAAGTTGGTGTGATTGCGCATGCCTGCGGCGTCTCATCGCCCCGCCATCTGCGCCGCCATCATGCACGCACAGTGACCGAACAGGGGGTCTCCGTGCCCCTGAACGAACGCTACCCGGAGCCGGTCCCCACCGTCACTGATGTGGTCCCCTTAGGGCAGTCCCGGCGCGCTTAGCCGGCGCGGTTCATCCCGGGAAGAAACCCGGGACTTGCGAGACGTCCCGCGATCTTCAACTCCCCGACGATTGCGTGTCGACCGCTTTCGTGTAGACTCGACCAACAGCAGCGCCCCGCGTCTGCACGACAAGTATGCATTCCCGGCTGAGACTGACTCATGCGACTACTACTGAGCCTGCAACGTTTGCTCGATGCCACCCGGGTGTTCGATTTTCTCGGCCCGCTCGCGCTGCGCATCTACCTCGCACCCATATTCATCCTTGCCGGGAGCAACAAGCTCGCAAATGCGGAAAATGTGGCCTTCTGGTTTGAATCCCTGGGACTGCCGGCACCGCAGCTCATGGTCTATCTCGCCGGCATGACCGAACTCGTCGGGGGCATCTGCCTGGTCGCCGGATTCGCGGTACGCTGGTTCGCCATTCCCCTGATGGTCACCATGGCGGTAGCCGCAACAACCGCTCACTGGCAAAACGGCTGGCATGTACTGCCGGAGAGCGAGCTTACCGTCCCCTGGGAATGGCGCACGGACATGATCGAAGGTGCCGCGGAACGCAAGCAAAAGGCCGTCGAACTGCTTGAGGCGCATGGCAACATCGACTCGCTGACAGAATATGGCAATATCACCATCCTCAAGAACGGCATCGAGTTTGCGGCAACCTATTTCATCATGCTGCTGGTGTTGTTTTTTGTCGGGGCGGGGCGCTACTTCAGCCTCGATTACTGGATCGCGCGGGCCGTGCAACGGTGATTGTCAGTGCGGCGAAAGCGGACGTCGCCGATCAGTGCGTCGCGCCTATCAGCTCGATCTGGTAGCCATCGGGGTCTTCGACGAAGGCGATGATGGTCGTGCCTGCATTCATGGGCCCCGCATCCCGGATAACCTTGCCACCGCGATTGCGAATCTCCTCGCAGGCCTCGTAGACATCGTTCACTTCCAGCGCGATATGACCAAAGCCCGCGCCGAGATCGTAATGATCCGTGTCCCAGTTGTACGTCAATTCGATCACCGTGTGATCGCGTTCCTCACCGTATCCCACGAACGCCAGCGTGAACTTGCCATCCGGGTAATCCTTCTGCCGCAGCAGCTTCATCCCGAGCACGTTCGTATAAAAGTCAATCGAGCGCTGCAGATCACCCACGCGCAACATTGTGTGCAGAATACGCATAGCCTCACATCCTCTTGAAGTCAGTTATCAAACTGCAGGGGACGAATCGGATCAATGCCGTCGCCCTGGGCGTAGTCAATGCCAATCTCCCGCAGCCGGGCGAGAATCGCCGGAGTCTCGACAAACTCCGCAATCGTCTGAATCCCGACCACGTGGCTGAGCTGATTGATGGATTCGACCATGGCGCAGTCCACTGGATCATCAATGATATGTCTGATGAAGCGCCCGTCAATCTTGAGGAAGTCGACCGAGAGGCGTTTCAGATAGGCGAAGGAGCTCAGCCCGGTACCGAAATCGTCCAGGGCAAACCTGCAGCCCCGGGCCTTGAGTACGGTGATCAGGCGCTGCGCACTCCACAGGTTCGCAATTGCAGCAGTCTCGGTGATCTCGAAGCCAATATGTTCGGCGGCCACACCCGACCCATCAATGCCGGCACTGATGAACGCCAGGAAACCCTCATCGCCCAGTGACTGGCCGGAGAGATTGAAGGCATAGACCTCACCCTCGTACCAGTCCTGCTTGTGCGCCAGAATCGCCAGCCCCTGACGGATGACCCAGCGGTCGATTGCCGGCATCAAATGATAGCGCTCGGCCGCCGGAATGAAGTTCATTGGCGCGATCGACTTTCCCTCGGCGTCGAGCATGCGCACCAGAATCTCATGGTAGGGTCGTCGCCCCGCCGCGCCGCTTTCCTGCACCGGCGCCACGGACTGATAATGGAGGGAAAACCTGTTGTTCTCGAGGGCATCCTGAAGACGATACACCCATTGCATCTGGCTGTGACGCCGCGCCAGCGCCACGTCATCGGACCGGAATATGTGCACGCGATTGCGGCCGCGGTCCTTGGCGACATAGCAGGCCGAATCTGCCGCGCTCAATATCTGCGTGATCGATTCGCTATCGGCATTGATCGCGACCAGTCCGATGCTGGCGGCAATATCGAACGTTCTGTCTTCCCAGACGAACCGGTAGGCCCGGACCGCCTCCCGCAGCCCCTCGGCGATCTGTTCTGCCCGCGCAAGCGGGCAGCCCTCGAGAAGAACACCGAACTCGTCCCCGCCCAGGCGCGCCAGCGTGTCGGTCTCCCGCAGGCGGGGCTGCAGATAGGTGGCGAGCTCCTTCAACAGCTCGTCCCCGACGATGTGCCCGCAGGTATCGTTGATGACCCTGAACTGATCGAGGTCGAGATAACACATCGCATGTTCGAGACCCTGGCTGCGGGCCGAGGCAATCGCCTTGTCGAGCCGGATTTCAAACTCCCGGCGGTTTGCCAGCCCGGTCAGTGCATCGTGCGTGGCCTGAAAGGCCATGGCTTCTGCCAGGGCGCGCAGATCCGTGACATCGCGGAATACCACGGCCGTGCGGACGACCTCGGCACCTGCCAGCACCGGAGTCGCCGTTACCTCAACCGAGTGTTCGGTGTCGACCCCGTGTTGCAGAAGTATTGGATAGCCGGGGAGCGTCACTCGCTCGCGGGCACGGCCTGACACGCGCACCGGATCGTCAATGAGCTGGCGAGTCTCTTCATCGACAAGATGAAAGACCTCTGTCAGAGGTTTGCCCTTTGCCTGCGCCTGCGACCAGCCGGTCAGACGCTCCGCCACCGGATTCAGGTACTCGACGTTACCCGCTGCATCGGCAGTAATCACCCCGTCGCCGATGGATTCCAGTGTTACGAGCAGACGTTCCCGCTCACGCTGCAGTGCCGCCTCGGTGCCGCGGCGCTCGCTGATTTCCAGAGTCAGATCCGCATTGAGCCTTTTTGACTCCGCATTGGCGTCCTGCAGATCGGTAATGAGGTCCGCGTTCATCAGACCACAGCGCAGCTGATTGCGGGTTGTCGCATGCAGATACTGCGCCGAGGCAAGCAGTACGCCGAGCGAGATAAGCACGACGATGCCCAGCAGCCGCTGCAACGGGTCGCCGCTGACCAGCAGCTGCAGCGCAAGTGGCGCCAGCGCCGGGATGATGAACACCTCTGCGGTGCCTCTGAGTGGCGCATAGGCGACAACGCTCGCCGCGCCAATGCTGCTCAGCACTACCGCGATCAGGGCCACATGTACAATGGAATCTTGCGGCAACAGCGCGAAGCCGAGCACACCCCACAAAATTCCCGACGCAAAGGCACCCAGTCGAAAGCCCGTATCCCAGGCTGCGTCCTGCCGAACGGATTCGACCCCGGCGCGATAACGCCGCGTGAAAACGAAACGCATCAGGTAGAGCGCGACCGTAACGCCCGACCAGAGCATCAGCGTGGCCTGGGGAACCTTTTCGCGCAGCGCCAGGACCACACACAACACCACAAGCAGGCCCGCCGTGAAG
>WOR8_10009006_pt1 | contig 11216 bp, 9 predicted proteins | sample DeeMarSeWOR38_10_FD_19890 | JGI IMG/M metagenome (IMG submission 19890)
CACCTGAGCGACACGGCGATGGCAACATCCGGTGACTATCGCAATTTCTTCGAGCACGAAGGCCGCTTCTATTCCCATACCATCGATCCGCGCACGGGGTACCCCGTAGCGCATAATGGCGCTTCTGTTACGGTCGTCGCGGAAACCGCGGCGTTCGCGGACGCTGCAGCGACGGCGTTACTCGTGCTCGGCCCGGATGCGGGCATGAGACTCGCCGAACAGGAGAATATTGCGGCATACTTCCTGTTACGGTTAGGCAGCGAATTCGAAGAACGTATGTCGTCCCTGTTTGCAATGAAGGTCATGAAGAAATGAGCGTACTCGCCACCCTGATTCTGAGCTTCGTCATCGTCGCCCTGGCGGTGACGGGAATGGCCATCGGTGTGATGGCAGGAAGGTCCCCGATCAAGGGAAGCTGCGGCGGCCTCAACGGAGGCTCCTGTGAACTTTGCAGTGGCACCGGCGAGTGCCGCAGGAAAGCCAAAAACCAGAGGTAACGATCATGCCGGTCAAGTCGATCAAGGTTAAAGATTACATGTCGGGTAAGCTCGTGACCTTCAAGCCCGATACCGATATTCTCGACGCGATTCACACGCTCGTGAACCGCCAGATTACCGGCGCACCTGTCGTGGACGACCATGGCACCCTGGTGGGAATGCTGTCCGAGTTCGACTGCCTCGACGTCGTGCTGGCAGCCGCTTACCACGGCCATCCCGGCGGACCCGTGTCGCAACTGATGACGGCCGACGTCGAGACGGTCGACGCCGACATGAGCATCATCGACCTGGCCGAGCTCTTCAAGGCATCGGGCTTTCGCCGTTACCCCGTCGTCGGCCAGATCAGCCGCAAGGATGTGCTGAGAGCGCTCGGCAAGCTGTCGGTGGCCTCCTGATCAGGCGGGGTCAGGGGCTCGCACCGACGACGGGCAGTTCGACCCGTGTTGTCGAAACTTGCCAGCCTTGTGCGGCTATTCCACCTGCGGAGTCTCTGCCGGCTTGTCGCGCTTGATGACCTTCGCGACCAACAGCAACGCGCTGCCTACGAAAGCCAGTGACACGAACAATGTGGCAGCCTGGCCATGCGGGAAGTCCTCGGCGAACAGCTTGATGGCCACGAGAATGAGCAGCGGATAGGCCAGCCAGCGTGCCTCCGGCCAGCGCCGGTGCCGGCTGGACAACGCCAGCGTCACTGCCGCCACCGACAACACGGCGGTGCGAACGGAAGCCAGCACGGACAGGCTCGGTTCTCCGCTGGCTGCGCCCGCGAGGAGCGGCGCCAGGAACACGACGATCAGTCCGCCAACCTCCCAGACCGACAGGGCAAGCACGGTGAGCTGCGGGATTCCGGCCAGCTTACCCCAGCGCTCGGACTGCTGTGCCACGGGGATAAACAGGCACATCACGGTCGCGATCGCGACAACGACGTGGTTGCCTTGCAGGACAGGCCAGCCAGGCCCTGCATCGCCAGCCAGCGCCCGCAGCCCGGTTGCAAGTATCCCCGAGTGAACGCCCGCGGCGAGAAGCAGCAGTGTGCACTGCAGGCTCAGAGCAACACGGCCGGTACGACCGCTCGCTGCTGCCATCGTGATTGCAAGCAGCGCCCACAATATGGCAGCGGCATTGTTCGGCAGCATCAGGCCGCTGCCCGCGAGCACGTACACGAGGCCGAGCGTCGAATAGAAAAAGAAATTGCGGCCGCGTTTGCGGCGCGTTTCCGGCGAGAACGCAAGAGCGTAGGCGCTGCCGCCGACCACGATGCTCAGGATGCCCATCAGCCCCAACCCGAACTGGCCGGCCTGCGCCGCCATGATGGCGGCGGTGAAGGTTATGGCGGATGCAGCCAGGGTCTGCATTGGCTCGAAGAAGGCGACGCTGTGCCCGCTGCCGTGGGTGCGGTACACGAAGCTGACGAGGTACGTAAGAAGCAGGAATGTGGCGAACATCGCTGCGGTTTCCGGTTCGATCGGCCACTGGTCGGTCGTGCTCAGACCCACCAGGCCCAGGACGACGCCGTTGGCACCGACGGCGCCGAGCCATTGCAGGCCGATCCAGTCTTTCAGGTAGGCAATCCAGAGAGTCGCCAGGCCCAGCAGGATCAGTATTGTCGCAACGACGTAGGCGCTGTGCGAGACCATCATGATTCCCAACGCCGTCACGATACCGCCCGCTGTCGTCAGCCAGGCGAGGGTCCGCAGTTCGCGCCGCAGCGCGACGCCGAGAGCCAGCACACAATACACGGCGAGCGCAATCGCGCTTTGCGGCCCGGTCAGCAGCTTGAAATGCTGAACGGCCTCCAGGAGCAAGGGCATTATCAGCACGATAGACAACGCGCCCAGAATAGCGGCGGTAATTCGATGCGCCTCGACAGCACTCTTGCGCCAGGCCATGAACAGCCAGAACAGCGCGTACGTCGCACCCATGAGCAAGCCGATGCCCGTGGGAACGAACTGGAAATCGGTAATGGCGCGCAGCAGGTAGGCGCCCCCGAAAATCAGCAGCGTGTGGCCGATATGCGTCGGAGCACTCGCAACCACCCGGTCGGCGACCGTCTTTTCGTCAAGCGGCGCCGTCGCCGCCGCTGCTTTTTGGGGCGCCTCGCCCTCCAGTTTGCCCAGTCGTTCCTCGACCCTGGCGAGTCGGGATTCGAGTTCAGCGATCCGGTCTTTCATGACGACGCCCTCAGTACAAGTTCATAGCACGCCGGGACGTCGTCAGTACTTGGCTTCCTCGCCCCTCTCCAGCGACGGCACGAACTTGTTGATGATCCAGAACAGGACGAACGGCGTCACGATTACGGTCAGCGCACCGAACAGGCCTTCCTTGAAGGTCTCCAGGCTGTGCGGAATGATCGGGATGTGGTAGTGCATGTAGCCGGAGAAAGACAGCGAGAACGCCTGGCCGCCAATCACAACGTTCCAGCGCATCATGAATACGCCGAACAGCACCAGCAGCAACGCGACAACGGTGCGTTTCAGGGTTCGCCCCGGTAACAGCAGAATCACGAACGGCACCAGGTTACCCAGCGTGTACTGCAGCACGAAGATGTTGATGAAGTCCTTGCCGTACATGACCGAGCGCAGGATGTCCCAGGATTTCATTGCCGTGTAACCGCGGAAGATGAGATCGAGTATCTCGAGACTGATCGCCGCAACCAGGAAGCCCAGCAGGTATTTCGTAGCCGTATTGATGATGTCCGTTTCGGCGCCCTTAATCTCGATGGCCGCGGTCACACCTTCCGTGCGGCGCTTCCTGAAGGCCTTCCATTCCATGATGACGATGTAGGTCAACATACACAGCGCTATGCCGGAGACCACGGCCGACATGATGAAGATGACGGGCATCAGCGGTGACATCCAGAGAGCATTGGCCTTGACCGAGCCAAAGATGAAACCTGCGTATCCGTGCAGGAAACAGGCGACCGGAATGCCGACACCGGCCAGGATTTTCGCGGCCTTGTGGTCCACTTTCAGCGCCTCTTCGCTGATGTCGAACGCCCCCATCGTCAATACCCGGTAGACGTTGAGCCGCAGCATGTTCGAAAGACCTTCCTTGCCTTTCAGTTCGTGCACTTGCTCCACGAAATAGCGGCGGTAGACAAACCATCGGCTGCTGCAGGTGGAGCAGCAACGGCAGCGCCGCGACCGGCAGCAATGCCAGCGAGAACACGAGCGAGAACTGCGCGATCTCTTTGAGGCCTTTTTGGCCGAAAACGTGATACAGCGATGACAGGACGAATGCGCCTGCGACCAGGCCTGTCATGTACGGATACATGACGATCTGGATGCTCCAGTAAATGAATTCGTTCGGATAGACGAACAGTTCTTTGACGGTCCACTCGACACCGTGAACGACAGCTTCGCTCGTCATGACATCACCTCACATTCTCATCGAGACCGATATAGAACACATGCGGCTTGGTGCCGTATTCGTCCTTGAGTACCGCCACCCGCTCGGTCGTTATGATCTTGGTAACAGGATCGTCGGGGTCCCTCAGGTTCGCTATTCGGCGGGCGTCGAAAGCACAGGACTCGACGCAGGCAGGATCCATGCCTTTCGTGATCCGGTGGTAGCAGAAATTGCATTTGTCCGCGACCTTGTGAACCGGATGGAAGAAGCGCACACCATACGGGCAGGCCATGATGCAGTAGCCACATCCGATGCACCAGTCGCGGTCTACGAGGACAACGCCATCACCGGTCTGGTAGGTCGCGCCTACAGGACACACCTGCACGCACGGCGGGTTATCGCACTGGTTGCAGAGCTTCGGCACGAAAAATGCCTTCGCGATATTTTCCGGATCGATCTCCTCGCCATTAATGACGTTCTCGATGAAGCCGTCGCGGCCACCCATCGGCGAATCGATATGGGCCTGGCCGTCCTTGGTTATCACGTAACGCTCGACCCAGGTTCGGGTAATCGGCGCGTCGTATGGTATCTCGTTCTCGTTCTTGCACGCCTTGACGCACAGCCCACAGCCCACGCACTTGCGAGTATCGACCAGGAACGCCCAGCGGACGTTCGCGTTCTCCACCGCCGCCCTGGCTTCTTCGTTCGTCAGGAAGGTAAAAGCGCTGACCGGCAACACGCTCGCGAGCGTTCCGCCACAGGCCTGCTTCAGGAAGTCTCTTCGTGAACAGCTCATTCTCGTTCCTCCCTGGCTGGTTTTTCCCTGGGATCGTGCGGCACGTGGCAAGTCACGCATTCCCGGCGGCGCTTGTGGGTACTCCCTCTGACGTTCGGCAGTTCGGAGCGCGCGTGGTTCGGGTAGTCAAGAGACTCGTGGCAACGCAGGCAATGTTCCCGGGCTCGCTCGATCGGCAGGAACTCAATCTCGTCGGGATGGCCGACTGCGGGGCCGTGACAGTTCTCGCACTCGATCGGCGCGTGCGGCGATGCATTGAGCATCGCGACCTTTTCCTCGTGACACTCGATGCAGCTCTCGCGGCCGAGGTGCTTGACCGGAAAGTCCTTCCATTCCTGCTCGTTGCTCAGCCGGTGGAAGTTGTAGGTGAAACTCGGGCCGTGAACTCCGAAATCCTCCGGGACCATGAACTGTCGAGCTATGAGGATTACAACTACCAACCCGATAGCCAGCCACAGCGGGCGTAGGACGTGCCATTTCATCTTCGCTTCTCCCCCCCCGACAAGACAGGGCTGCGAAATATAAGCTCTTCGTTGTTGTTCTTTTCCCCTCGTCTATGGATACGTACCTGCAAACCGCTCCACAATACGTAGAAGCCGTATCGTTCTTCTTGTGCAGAACAGCAATTGGAAACGATACACCGGCGTCGCCGGCCTTATCGGTGCGACGGGCGCTTCAGGGAATGGCGGAAGAGATCAGCCTTGCTTTGAAAGCGCCGAAGACAGGGCTTTGCGGCGCAGGTAGCCGTAAACCTCGAGCAGTGGCAGTTCCTTCGGGCAGATGTCGTGGCAGGCCATCAGGCCGATGCAGCCGAACACGCCGTCCTGGTTCGAAACGACTTCAAACCAATCGTTGTCGTCACGTTCGTCGCGCGGATCCATCGCGAAGCGCGCGACGCGATTCAGCCCGGCCGGGCCGAGAAAATCATCGTTGACGTTCGCGGCGCCGCAGGACGCGACGCAGCAGCCGCATTCGATGCAGCGGTCGCTTTCATAGATCGCCGCGGCCGTATCGTCGTCCATGCGGGCCTCCTGCGCGTCGCGGTCGAAGGCTTCCTGCGCGTGAATCCAGCCCTCGGTCTTCTCCACCATCTCCCGGAACCAGGTCCCGGTATCGACGGACAGGTCGCCAACGAGCTTGAAGACCGGCAGCGGGTGCAGCCTGATGACCTCGGGGAGATCCGACGTCAGCGTACGGCACCCGAGTGCCGGGCGGCCGTTCACCATCATGCCGCAGGACCCGCAGATCGCCGCGCGGCAGGCAAAGTCGAACTGCAGGCTCGGGTCCTGCTTCTCGCGAATCTCGTTCAGCGCGATGAATATCGACATGTACGGCGTTTCATCGAGCTCGAAGGTCTGCATCTCCGGCCGGGACTCGGGGTCTTCCGGGTTGTAGCGGAAGATCTCGAAGCGGAGGCGTCGTCCGCCCTGTGTCGTTTTCGCGGTCATACGGCCTGCTCCCAGGCGCCCCACTGAATTCGGGTGCCGATAGGTTCAATCGTGTCGAGCTTGCCGTGCTCACGCTGTTTCTCGTCGACATCAGCATTGTAGTCGTCGACGGACACGGTCAGTTCGATGCGCTCGTCGCTACCGTAGCCCCGGTGTCCCGGGGGCAGATCGATGAGCCCGACAGGCTCGTAGCTGTAATTCGGCTCCGGTGCATCGACCGGCCAGCGGACCAGCGTCCGGTTCAGCCACTCCGCGTCGTTGCGTAGCGGGTAATCGGTGCGGAAATGCGCGCCGCGGCTCTCTGTCCTGGCCAGTGCGCCTTCCGTCGTAACGAGCGCCAGGCGCATCATGTTTTTCAGCCTGAGCGCGAACGTGAGCTCCGGATTCATGCCTGGCGCTTTCGAACGCAACACCGCGCGATCGCAATCGTGCAGAAGGCTGCGCAGAGACTCGACGCCCTCCGCGAGTTCCTCGCCTGTCCGGAAGATGCCGACCTTGTCCATCATCGTCGTCGCCATTGCATCGCGCAGCGCGTAGACGCTCGGACCGTCTCCTGACCGATCGAGCCACTCTTCTGCCCGCGCTTCCGCCTGGCGTACCGCCTCGAATGCGAGGCCCGTCTTGGCGTCCAAAGAAAAACCCTCGGCATGAGTCGCAACGGTACGGCCCACGATACGCCCGGCGACGATGGTCTCGGCGAGGCTGTTGCCGCCGAGGCGATTGAAGCCGTGCATGTCCCAGCACGCGGCCTCACCCGCGGCGAACAGGCCCGCCAGGTTGTAGGCCTGGCCGTCCTTGTTCACCCGAATACCGCCCATCGAATAGTGCTGCGTAGGCCGCACCGGGATCAGGTCGTGCGCCGGATGCAAGCCGACGAAGTCGCGCGTGATATCGAAGACCTCGCGCAGCTTCGTCGTGACGTGTTCCTCGCCCAGGTGGCGGATATCGAGCCACAGGTGCGGCCCGTAGGGCGTCTCAACGCCCTTGCCGTCGCGCATCTGCTGTTGCATGTGACGGGAGACGACGTCGCGGCTGGCAAGCTCCTGCTTGGCCGGCTCCAGCTCCACCATGAAGCGGTGCAGGTCCCTGTTGAGCAGGTAGCCGCCGTCGCCGCGGCAGCCTTCCGTCAGCAGGATGCCGCTCGGTATCAGCCCGGTCGGATGGAACTGCACGGCCTCCATGTTGCCGAGCGGTACGACACCGGTATTGAGCGCAATCGCCGCACCCATGCCCTCGTTGATCGTGGCGTTCGTCGTAAACTGGCCGTAGATTCGGCCGTAGCCGCCGGTGGCTATGACCGTCGCTTTCGCGAGAATCGGGTAGTGTTCGCCGGTGCGCAGGCAACGGGCGACGGCGCCCCAGCAGCGCGAACCGTCATGGATGAGCTCCACCGCTTCGGTCCGGTCGCGAACCTCGACGCCGAGCCGTACAACCTCGCTGTCGACGGCATACAGCACCGCATGGCCGGTGCCGGCTGCCGCGTAGCACGCACGCCACTTGGCCGTGCCGCCGAAGTCGCGGTGCATAATGAGGCCGTCGTTCTCCATGGCCTCCTCGATCTCGACGCGCTCGCCCTTGATGAAGTAACTGTTCTTGCCGCCGCGCACGCGCGTCCAGGGCACGCCGAAGTGAGCGAGCTCGCGGACGGCAATGCGCGCTTCCTCGGCAAAGATCCGTGCCACTTCCTGGTCCGCACCCCAGTCGGAACCACGCACGGTATCGAGGAAATGCAGCGTCGCGTTGTCGCCTTCGGCCTTGACGCAATTGCCGAGCGAGGCCTGCATGCCGCCCTGTGCTGCACAGCTGTGGCTGCGACGAGGTGGCACCAGCGAGAGGATCAGGACGTCGTGACCCGCCGCGGCCGCCTCGATCGCGGCGCGTTCGCCGGCCAGTCCACCGCCGATAACCAGTACGTCCGTACTGACGATTGAACCGCTCATCAGCCTGCACCTCCCAGGAGAAACGCCAGCGGCGGCGGCAGCACGCCCGCCAGAACCAGGAGCACGACGGCACCGAGGCCCAGGAAGAACCACAGCAACACACGCTCGATAGCGTGTATCGAGGTGCGTGACAGCATCGCGCCGGCACCCCACTTGGTCGCGAGCCTGTAGAGCCCGATGCTGGCGTGAAACTCGACACATACGAGGAGAATCGCGTACGGCAGCCACAGGCCCGCCTGCACGCGTTCCATCGTCGTCACGGCCTCGATACCGACGCGTACGCCGAACAATTCAGTCAACACGTCCATGGCCAGCAGGATGATGTGGAAGCTGCCCAGTACCAGGATGATCATTCCCGTGCGCACCTGCCAGATCCAGAGCAGGGATTCGGTGTGCGGATGGAAAGGCGAGAACGGGCTCGCGCTTGCCACCTTCTCCCGGCCCGAGCGGCTCAGCCCCTTGCCGAGTTCCAGCATCTTCTTGCGCTCCCGCAATTGCGCGGGAATCTTGCGGCTCGCCAGCACGGCATGCGCGAGGAACAGCACAAGGATCGCTGCTACCGTCGGCTGCGCGATGTAGTAGTCCTCGAGCATCGTGGCGAGCCAGTTGAAGCCGCGCTCACCCGTCAGTATCGACCCGACCAGCACCATGTGGCCCCACATGAACAGGGCCAGGAAAAGCCCGCTGCCACCGCTGATGATTTCGTAAGTGAGTTGGCGTTTTGCGGTGGTCGTCGGGCTTATCGTGTTCATTCTGATTGCAACATGGTAACGAGATCGGGGTTCTCTTCTTCCTCGGCGAGGACCAGATGACACAGGTCACAGTCGTTGCGAATCTGCTCTCGGTCCTCGGTGCGCATCTTGCGGTTGTGGCAACGTGTGCAGCCGTCCGATTGTTCGTGGCCGATGTGGTTAGGGTAGGTATCCCACCACACGTTCATCTGCGGGAAGATGTTGACGGCATAGGCACCTGCCAGCGCTTCGCCGGCGGCGACAATCGCGTCCGCTTTCTCCGCAGCTATCTCGGGATGGTTCTCGGCATAGTACGCCTGCAACTGCTCGAGAATCGCTTCGCGCGCCGCCTCATGCGACTCGAACTGCTGGTCGATGATGCGCAGCCCTTCACGTTTCACGAACGGCAGCGAGCGGTCCACGAGCCCTTCCCTGATTACGCGGTCGACCTCATTGCTTGCAGGCTTGTAGATGTGACTGGGCCGGTTGTGGCAGTCCACGCAGTCCATGTCCCGCCATAGTCCGCCGTCTTCCGGCGCCTTGCGATCCACATACTGCATGACGGTGCCATCGGCCCGGGTCATCTCGACCTCGTAGATCTCTTCGCGCGATTCGTCAGAGCGGTAGCGTATCTTTACGTCCGGATTGACGTGCCAGTGAATACCGGTACCGCCCGTTCCCTCGACACCGCCGACCCGCATCACCAGCGCCGTTGTCAGCTCCGTGTTGGCCTCGTCTTCCTTGTAGTGCTTGATCACGCGGAGCTTGTCGCCGATGTGCTTCGTCGGCCAGTGGCACTGCTCGCAGGTGTCGCGCGCCGGGCGCAACTCGTGAAGCGGGGTCGGCACCGGTCGCGGATACAGGTCGAATGCAACCGCCACCAGCTGCCAGGCACCGTCGAGCTTGGACTTCACGAACCAGTCGGCACCGGGGCCGATATGGCAGTCCGCACAGGCGACGCGAGAATGCGGTGAGCGCTGGTGTGCCGTGTGTTCCGGCTCCATCACGGAATGGCAGGCCATCCCGCAGAACTCGGTCGTTTCCATGTAATGGACGCCCTTGTACGTCGCACTGGCCAGGATGACGATATTGAGCATCGTTGCGCCCAGGAAGATCAGTGTCCACCGTTGGGTGGCAGGCTTGTTGAGGTCGAAGACCGGCATCGCCGCCATGGCCTCGTCACCGTGCAAACGCCGTAGCTTGCGCCGGTACAGAAGCGCGCCGATCGGGATCAGCAGCAGGCCGAGGACGAAAATCATCGGGAGTATCAGGTACGTCAGGATCCCGATATAGGGACCGCCTTCGAATCCGAACTGCTCCATTGCAAACAGACAAGCCATCAGCACCAGGCTCGCTACAGCAAGCGCGGTCCCGATCAGGCTGATCACGTTATGGGTAATGGAAGCTAGAAAGTCTTTGAACATGGCAATCCTCGAGTGCGTCGTTGGCCGGCGTTATTTCGTGTTCTGATCAGTGGCTGAGCAGAGCCCAGATTATACCGATCGCCAGTGCGATTCCGATGGTAAGGAAGATTGTGCCCCAAATATAGGCAGTCAGGCTCTCCGCCTGGGTCGGCGGATCGACGAGATAGTCCTCCAGTTCATTGTTATCGACCAGACGCTGGTACTCGAGTGGCCGTTCCGCTTTGAAACGGTGCAGCGGCATCTTGCCCGTGAACACCACGAGATCCATCGGGAAGCTCTCCGGGCGCAGGTGCGTGTGGAAGAAATGGAATATGAAAATAAATCCTGTGGCCAGCAGCGCTTCGTCGCTGTGGATGACGTGAGCCGCATTGAGCGTCCAGCCCGGCAGGAAGCGTGTGAAGAAATCCGGGAACCAGAGCATCAGGCCGGACAGGCCGATGATCATGACACCCCAGAAGACCGCCAGGTAGTCGAATTTCTCCCAGTAGGTCCAGCGATCGCCGACAGGCCTGTCGCCTAGATACAGGAAGTAACGGATGTTGCCGAAGAAGGCGCTCACGTCCTGCGGCTGCGGGGTCATCGAGTTCGGGCCCCAGAACATCCCCTTCTCCTTGCGGACCAGCCAGCGGATGAACACGTTGCCGACATGGAACGCCATGTAGCCGAAGGTGCCGATCGCCGCGAGCCGGTGAATGACGCGCGCAAAGTCGATGCCGCCGAGCATCCCGATGAGTGTTTGTGCCCACGGCGCACCGTGGAACTTCAGCGGCAAGCCGGTCAAAGCGAGCAGCAGGAACGTCGTGATGATCGTGACGTGCATGCTGATGTTCATCGCATTAAAGCGTCTTATATACGGGCCGTGCTTTGCGCGCTCTTCTTTGAACTCGCCGCGCGCAAGGGCAACCATCGAGCGCTGCAGCCACAACAGGTCGTGGAGACCGAAGAACGCGAACACGCCGATCAGGAGCCCGGTCATGAAGAACCAGACCACGTACACCCGGAAGTCGTCGTCCGGATCCGTCGGATCGTTGT
>WOR8_10008962_pt1 | contig 11213 bp, 13 predicted proteins | sample DeeMarSeWOR38_10_FD_19890 | JGI IMG/M metagenome (IMG submission 19890)
CCAAAAAAGTCGGCAAAGGTACGGGTCTGGGTGTCAGTATCAGCTATGGGATTGTCAAAGATTACAAGGGCTCGATCGAGATTGAAAGTGAGGTCGGCAAGGGCACCACCTTTACCTTAACATTTCCGCAAGCGCCTGAAGTTGAATAAAAGCGATGGATAAATTATTACTGATCGACGATGAGCCTGATATCCTGCGGGTTCTGTCAATGTCCTTAAAAGCGGACGGCTATCATGTGGTCACTGCCCAAAACGGACCCGAGGGTATTGCAGCCTTTGAAAAAGAAAAACCGGATATCGTCCTCACCGATATTAAAATGCCCGGTATGGACGGCATTGAAGTTCTAAAAAAAATTAAGGTGCTCAACGCCGACACCGAGGTCATCATCATTACCGGTCACGGTGACATTGAAAATGCCATAGAGGCCTTAAAGCACGGTGCTTCAGATTTTATTAACAAGCCGGTTCGAGATGAGGCCCTTGCGATTGCGCTGGGCCGTGCCAGAGAAAAATTTGATATCCGGCAGCAACTCAAAGAATACACGATCGACCTTGAAAAAAAGGTTAACGACGCCACCCGGGAACTGCGAAGACGATCCAATTTTCAAATTAAACTCATTCGCAGCTCAAATGACGGCATCATTGCTACCGGCGAAGACCTAAAGATCGTTATTTATAATCCCATCGCCAGAGAGATCTTCGGATACCCCCCCGCTGAAACGATCAACAAAATGCGGGCCGCCGATTTATTTCCGGCCGAGCTGGCAGCTGACCTGCAGGCCGCGCTAAACGGTAAAAATAATGTCAAAAACCTGGCCTGGAAAGAGACGACCATCAAGCGCAAAGATGGAGAAGCGATTCCGGTTCGGTGTTCAAGCACCATTTTGCAGGAAAATGACCAACCGGTGGGTACGGTAACGTTCTTTCAGGATTTAAGAGAAATAAAACGTCTGGAAAAGGAATTGCTCAAATCCGAACGCCTGGCCGCCATCGGCCAAACGGTCGCGGGGCTGGCGCACGGGATTAAAAATATTTTGCACGGACTCAAAGGCGGCAGCTATCTGGTGGATATTGGAATAAAAAAAGACGAATCTGAAAAGCTTAAAAAAGGCTGGGATATGATCAAGCGCAACATCGGCCGCACCTCGAATCTGGTGATGGATCTGCTGTCCTACTCCAAAGAGCGCCAGCCGGAATTCGAAGTCTGTTTGCCCAATCAAATCGCCGATGATGTTTGTACGCTGCTGCAGGATAAAGCCCGTCTATGGACCCCAACAGCGTGCATGAAGTCCTTTTAAATCTGATGTCCAATGCCGTAGACGGCTGCCTGTTTGATGAAGACACCAGTAAAAATTTTCAGGTTGACTTGAAAACCGTTATTGAAAAGGATAACGTTATCAGATTCGAGATCAGAGACAACGGCGTCGGTATGGACGAAGAGGTTATCCAGAAGCTTTTTACGTCTTTTTTCAGCACCAAGGGGCACCGCGGCACCGGTCTGGGTTTGATGGTCACGCGCAAGCTGATTGAAGAGCACGGCGGAACCATTGATGTCAAATCCAAACCTGGCAAAGGCACGACGGTTATTGTTCGGCTGCCCTATCAAATACCGGATGGCGCTTGATTATGTCTCTGGCTTCAGTAAAAGTAGGTTTCAGGTGTCGGGAGTCAGGTGTCAGAATCCGAAAAGCTGAAACCTCTGGGGATCGAATGCGGAACACTGAAACCTGACACCGGAAACCCGGTATCTGAAAGATACCTTGACACCTGAAACCTGGTTTTAACCAGTTTCTCAAGGAGGAACCACATTATGAGTAAAAAAGTTCTGGTCGTTGATGATGATCCGGATGTGCGGCTGTTTAGTGTAACAGTTTTGGAAGAAAACGGTTATACGCCATTGGAGGCAGAGGATGGTGAAAGCGGTCTGAAGATGATCAAAGCCGAAAAGCCGGATCTGGTTATCCTTGATGTCTTAATGCCGCGCCAGAGCGGGGTGCGCTTATATCGGGAACTGAAAACCGCCAAGGCCTTAAAAGACCTTAAGGTCATCATTCTGTCGGGGATTGCCAAAAAGACATTTTTAAGATCCCAGAAGGCGTTAACGGAATTTGGCGGTGCGGAAATACCGGAGCCGGAAATTTATCTGGAGAAGCCGGTCGAACCCGAAGAACTGGCGGATGTCATTAAGCAAGTTTTGGGATAACTTCCGGTTTTATTTTGACAATCGAGCAAGAGGTGCCAATCGCATGGAAATTAAAAAACTGCTTTTTGTGACCAAATTTGAAGAACTGGGCTTCGATGCCTTACGATCGCTGCTGACTCTGAGAAACAGCGCTCTGGAGCATGTGGTGTTTGTGAATGTGATCGAAAGGGATCGGGTGGCCATGCGCAGAGGCAAGGGCTACCAGAAAGATGAGGAGATTCGGCTGCGGGAGGCCGCCAATATTCGCTTTATTGACTGGGCCGAAACGCTTTTTGAGCAGGGGATGGAGGTCGGTGTGTATATCGTGGTCGGCAGCCTGGTGCCGGAAGTCATCAAAGCCACCCAAAAAGAGGATGCGGATCTGATTGTTATCGGACGCTCGCACAAGGGAGTTCTTGAACACCTCTATTCGGGCTCAGATGTGACCGAACTGCTGCGCCGGGCCTGGACTCCGGTGCTGGTATACAAACAGCTTTCGGAAACAACCATTTCAGTCGAAGAGCCGTTTGAAAGACCCCTTCTGGCAATCGACTGGTCACCCGGCAGCCTGCGGGCCGTTGAATATTTAAAAGTCTTAAAAGACACGGTTCAGGAAGTTCATATGGTGCATGTCGCTGACGAGAAAGAATTAAAAGGCCCTTCGGCCATGGCGATTCAAAAAACACGCAAAGAAGCGCGAGACAAGCTGGAAAAAATCTGCCAGGATTTTGAGGCTGCCGGGATCAAAGCCAGAGAGCATGTTTATATCGGCGATCCGGACGAGGAAATTGAAAAGGCGGCCAGAGACTGTCAGGCAACCATGATTGTTTTGGGATCTTCCGCCAAAGCAGCCTGGGTTGAAAAATTTCTCGGCAGCACGCCCCGTAAAATTGCCGAAGAATCCATTTATCCAACATTGTTGATTCCCCCTGAAAAAGGGGGGGAATAGCTTTTAAGTCAACGCAAGTAATTAAAGCGGCAGCGCGCAAAAATTTAACATACAAAAAATATGACCGATAGCTGGAATAATGGAATAGTGGAATGATGGAATATTGGTTTAATGAAGGATATTCTCGATTTTAATTTTCGTCATAGAACCATCGCTGCACTAACCCAAACCCAGTATTCCAATGTTGCAACATTCCAATTGGGGCAAAGCCCCAAGGTTATGGTTTAGGAGGATTTTATGGCCGTTATCACCATTTCCAGACAATACGGCGCCGGTGGCAAAACCCTGGGGAAAATGATCGCCACTGAGCTGGATTACGAATTTGGCGACAGTGAAATTATTGCAAAGGTCGCGGAAATGGCCAATGTTTCCACCCACTGGGTTGAAACGGTGGAGAATGAAGCCGGGGGCAAGCTCTCCAGATTTATTACCCGAATGGTTTCCAAACCATTGGTCGACCGCATTTTAAAAGACGAGCGCGGTTATATTGACGAAGAAATATATCTCGATTATCTGGTCTTGATTATCGCCCAGGTTGCCGATGAAGGCAATGCGGTCATTTTGGGCCGGGGAAGCCAGTATATCTTAAATGACCATCCCGATGCTTTTCACATCCTGATGATCGATGAGTTCGAAAACCGGGTGCGTTTCATGAAAAAGCACTATGATCTTTCTGATAGCCGTGCAGCCAGGGTTGTCAGAGGGGAGGACAAACGACGCAAAGCGCTTTATCAAAAACTCGGTAAAACGGACTATGATGATCCCTTCCTTTATCACCTGGTGCTGAACATGAGCAAAATCAGCCTGGAAGAAGCCAAAAATATGGTGTGTGGCCTGGTTCAGTCTAAAACCTGAAGCTGCTTTTCATATACGGCGATGATTTGATGATTTTATCCCATATAAAGCTTTAAAAATATATTTATTACTAAAAGCGCAAATATGGATGGAAGAATCATCGCTTTGGCTCTTGCATCAGGAACCGCCATAATCTCCCTTAAACCTAAATATCCTCTGCTCAATCCAAAATAAAGGCCGCACAGCAGGATGATCCCCTGGAGGATGGGTATGGATTGCGGATAAAACGGTTGAAAAGGATAAGCGGCAGTGCCCAGTATATCCCACCCCAGACCCAGCGGGTCAGACAATACATTGAGGATATAGCCATAGTTGACCATCAGCATCGGCAAACTGAAAGCAATCCAGGCAAATATGCCGATGGGTATCAGTATGTATGCCAGCCGCAAAATAACGGTCCGGCTGCTTATCGGGCTCCCTGCAAAGCGCCTGGCTGCTCGGGCGACAAGCACAAAAATTCCAGGAAACACGCCGAGAGCTAAAACCCAGATGAAAGCAACATAAATTAGAAAGGGAACGATCTGTCTGCTTTCGGTCACGTTGGCCGCATCTTTAATAACGCCCCAGGGCCCCGACATCGTCACACTGAAGACAATGGCCACCACCAGCATGATGATCACATTATACATTTCATCATAGCCTTTCAATTTGCGGTCCGAGCCGAAAGGCCGGAGAAACACTCCAACGTTATCTTTGGGACAGCTTTTAATACACTCCGTGCACAACCCGCAATAGTTGTTGCGCTTCATGGTACCGATATACTGTTTCCAGGGACAGGCCCATCCGCCGGGTCCGCCGGCATAGCATGACTTTTCCTTGTGTTTTTTGCACGTATCATAATCAACCGCCCTGAGCTCGGTCATCGAAGCCATGGAGTAGGTGCCCAGAAATCCCCCCACCGGGCACAGGTACTGGCAAAAAACCCGGCGCCGGTAAATCAGCGCCAGCAGCAAACTCGTGACCAGAATCATCAGAAACAGCAATGCCGTGGCAATCGGACGGGTGATGAGAATAATACCGAAAGAAATCAGCGCCAGAAATAGGATATTTTGCAGCCAGATGTTGCCCAATAGTCTGGGCCAGTCCTTTTGCCAACCGAGGAACCGATGGTGCAGCGTTTTAAACGGTTTTTTGATATAACGAACCGCTGTAAAGCTTTTGCGGCTCATCCACTCCGAGGGCGCCGGCAACGGGCATACCATACACCAGATTCTGCCGCCCAGCGGAACGATAATGGCCTTGAGAACAAACCACCACAGAATCCAGACGAAGATAATTGCAATGTTACGATTGCCCACAGGGCTGCCCCACAGGCTGCTGAGCATAAATAGATAAAATACGATAAAATTAGGCAGAATAATCAAAAATTGAAAACTGCGCAGCTTAAGGATTTTTTTAAACCAGGGGAATTTTTCCAGAAGATTGATATGTTGAAAGCCTGAAAAGCCGGAACCGCTGTCTGTTCGGAAATAGACCAGCAAGCTGAACACCAGCCAGATGGATAGGGAAATAAAAAGATAATAAGGTGCATTGGGCCTTACAATTAACTCGCCGGTCATAAAAGGATGAAGGTTTCCGCAGGTCTGGGTGCAGCGAAAAGTGAACTTGCCGGCTTTATCCGCCACAAATTCGACTTCAGAAACCCTGTCCCAGTCGGCCTGAAGGTTGCCGTCCTCGTCTTCCCAGGTGTACTTGAGAAAGGCCGCGCCTTTTCTCATGATAAATTCAATCGGATGTCCATCGAGCAGGAAACCGTGGGTGGCATCAAGGGAGGTGGGTTTTAAAACAATCTTATCGCCTTTATTTACAATGATCCTTGATGGGGAATAGCCGTACTTTTTGGCCTCCAGTGTAAGGGTGTGGGTACGGATATCGCTGGGGAATAATTGAAAAGACAGCGGAACGACCACTGCCACGACCAAAGTCAAAATAATTAAAATCCAGGCTTTTTTTCTGTCCATTTTTTGCGGTCATCGTTTCTGCAATGCAGGCAAGTGTTGCGTCCTACAAATAAGTTACAAAATGATTGTCACTCCCGCGCAAGCGGGAGTCCAGATCAAAGACGCCTGGATTCCCGCCTGCGCTGGAATGACGATTGGATAGCAGGCCTCAGTACTTAAAAATATTTTTGACAATATTTCGGGGACACTACACTCAAATCAGTTTGTTGATTTCGAGTTTGAGCTGGCAACATAGCTGTCAGTCAGGTACTCAAACAAAGCGATTGATTTTCTCCCTTCCCACTCTCGCGGTCCTAAAGCTTTGCCGAGTATTCTCCCATTCTTATCGAGAATAAATGTTGTCGGTATGGAGCGTATTGCCAACCCGGCGCCGACATCTCCGGTCGAGTCCAAAAGGGTTGTGAACGTCAGCTTATATTCCTTGTAAAATTGTTTTATCTTTGAAGCTGATTCCTGTAAATTTATGGCCACCATTACAAAATCTTTATCTTTAAACTTCTGGTGTAATTTCTCCATCGACGGCATTTCAATAACACAGGCCAGACACCAGGTCGTCCAAAAATTAATAAACACAATTTTGCCCCGAAGATCGGAAAAGCTGACCTGCTGCCCGTTTAGGTCTTTTAGCGTAATTTCAACCGGATCGGTAGGAAAGGGAAATCTAAGCACACCCATATCATTAAATAGCCGATGCAGTTCCTGGGTTTCGGTCTTTGCCAAAAGATCAATTTCCAAAAAACTGAATGCAACCAATCCCAAAACAGGCAGGATCAGAAATAATAGAAATGCTTTAAGGGCTGGTTTCTTTTTCATCATTTTTTTTGTTAAGGGTGAATTTATTGCAGGCTACCATGCAAACTTATTTAAAAACGGCAGATAAGCTGGAATTAATAAAAGCTTATTGGTAAAAATCATAAAACCTAAAATGACCATGATAGCACCGCTGGTGACTTCCAGAAACCGCATGTATTTCTTAATCCGATTAAAAAATCTCCAAAACTGGTTTATACCGATAGCCGTCACTAAAAAAGGAATCCCCAGCCCCAGGGAATATATTAAGAGAAGAAAAACGCCCTGATTTACCTTTTCCAGGGTACCGGCATAGGTTAAGATACCCGCCAAAATGGGGCCGATACAGGGGGTCCAGCCAAAAGCAAAGGCGGCCCCGATGAGCAACGCACCGACATACCCCAGGCGTTTATCTTTAATTTGAAATCGGGCTTCTTTATATAAAAACCGGGGCCGGATGAGGCCCATCATGTAAATACCGAAAAAAATAATGACCAGCCCCGCCAATTTTGTCAGGATGGATATTTTTGACGAGATAAACGCCCCGATCCAGGTGGCGGTTGCGCCCAGCAAAATAAAAACCGCGGAAAATCCGATGATAAAGAAGATCGAGCTGTAAATAATGATTCGTTTTTCTTTGCTCAGAAACGGCGTGCTTCCTTCTTTTTCCCCGATCTCTGCAAATGAGACGCCGGATATAAAGGAAAGATATCCCGGCACCAGCGGCAGGACGCACGGAGATAAAAAAGAGATCAAACCGGCGGCAAACGCCATGTAGATTGAGACATCAGGCAAACTTCATATCCTTATGTTCGGGCTGCAATTCATGCATTGATCGGCAACCACTTTCACCCCCACCTGTGCAACCCCCGTCAAGGGGGAGGAGTTGAGTCTTCCCTCCCCTGGCGGGAGGAATTTAGGGAGGGGGACAAAGTGACGCTTTCTTTTTTATAGGTCTCATGGATTCGCTATTTATAAAGAACACCGGGAGTTCCCCGGGCAAGATCCAGTTGAATCGTAACATCCCCATTTTCCGGCACAACAACAGCCTTTCTTAGAGTCTTTAATTTTTCATGCCAGGTTTTGATGAAATAATTTCCTGGAGCCAGATCCTTGACGCCGGTTAAACCGATTTGTTTGAGATGGTTTGAAGCCGGGATTATAAAATGACCCTGTTTATCGGTTACGGCAAAATACGGATTTTTCATCACGAGAATATAAGCGGCCATTTCCGCATGCACATCACAGCGCAGCTCGACAATTCCGGGTTTATCGAATACCACGGATTTGCTCTCGCCGGCCGGGTAACTTCCCAGGTTAAATTTTTTGGTGCGCGACATCGAAAATACGTTATGATCCACCTTGTCATTATTCGGAAAATCAACCGTGGCGCCAATTAGAACCGGCAATACGTGCGGCACGAATTCCAGGTTGCGCTGATCCATAATGAATTTTACTTTTGAAAGATCTGCGGCGCCCGGGGGTGCCTGGGTCAGATATACCAGGATATTTTCAGGCGTACGCAGTCCTTTTGCCGTTACCGTTCCTTTTATATCGCCGGCAATGACCGGATCCGAAAAAAGCATGATCGTTAAGAAGACGATTGAAAACAGCGGTTTTAAATACTTTCGCAATTTTGTTACCTCCCGAAACTACCAGACACTGCTGGTGATTAAGATGTCTTCTACATTCCAGTTTTTCATCTTTGCCAATGATTTGAAGGCCGGACGGTAGATGAGACTGGCTTCGGCCGTGGGCTCGTCATCAGGGTCTTCGACAAGAAATTCGAATTTAAGCGTGACGGTCTTTTTCGGTCGAATGCGCGTATCTGAAACAATCCGGGTGGCTTTCCAGAAGGGTACATTCAGGTTGCCTTCATCATCACCCAGTACCCGTGCAAAGACTGCCCCGGGTAGCCCGGCATAATTGCCGGTCTCGACATTCCCCTTTCCGGTCCAATCCGGAAGTGTGCCGCCCTTGATCATTTTAAGGGGGTTCCCGCCGGAGTTGGTGGCCTTGAGCAGCAGCATCACACTGCGCATGGTCTCTCCGGTGGGCACCCAGTGACCGCCGTTGGTATTGATGATGAAAACGGTGATCGTCAGTTTGCTGTCGGAAACCTTTCCTTCCAGCTCCAGAGCCAGCGCGGTTTTCAGCTGGGTTTCAGTACCCCCGTCAAAATGATGCGGCCGAATGTTTTTCGGAGACCTGAAGTTGCCCCACATGTTGCGCGCATTGCCGTCGACGACATAATTATCGTAAGGCAGCATCTCTTTGCGCCAGCTCATGTGGCAGTCCTGGCATTTCTTCCTGCCACTGTTTCCATTCCTGATAGGTCGTCTGGATGGGAATGAGCGTTTTGTCTTTCAGGCCAAATGCTTTCCATTCGGCAGCTGAATAAATCTTACTGCTGTCCCAGGTATTGCCGCTTTCCAGCTTTTCAGACTGGCTGTGGCACAGGGAGCAAAACTGCCCCTGATCGAAGACCGGGTTATACGATGCCGCCATCGGCGGTGCGATCACATCATCGTAAGGCCCAAAGACCAGAATGGAGTTGCCCTGAACCGGCGTTTGCCTTTCATGAACGGCGGTCGTTTGACTGGGTTTGGACTTGTCTTTAATGACTTTTCTGACCTTGTGACAGTAGTCACAGCTGATTCCGTCCCATTCTACCCAGGGAGAGGCCAGCACGCTCTTTAAGTCCTGGGACGCTGGGATAAAGCCGGCAGCCGATGGTGCATGGCAGGTCGTACAGTTGCCTTCGCTTTGGGGATTGTCCAGCCGGTATCCCGGCCCGACACCCGGTCGATTAAAGGCATCGGTTCCGTAATACATGTTCAGCAGCTTGGGATTGGAGGTGGTGTGGGCCATTTTGGATTGGTCGTAGTAACGGGTCAGTTTTACATGACACCCGGCGCAGGTCACCGGAGAGATAAAACGATAATCGGCGCGATCAGCGAGATACAATCTGCCCATAGTTAAACCAGCCCTCCTTGCCGGCGGTTATGATGACGCGTTCGCCCGGTGAATTCGTGGTCTGGAGCTCATAGCGCCCCTGGCGATCGGTAAGCGAAAAGCGTTCTTCACCGATTATCCTGACTCTGGCATTTTCCACCGGGCCATAAACTGAAGTCACGCGGCCCCGAATCGTGACGGAGGGTAGATTCTCACCCGCCGCGCTCGCAGCATCGGTTATCGCGTAATATCCCGCTGCCAGCATGATCAGCAACAAAATTAGACCCAACAATACAACATTTTTGGTAATCTTTTGCATACCTTTTCCTTAAATTCATATAAAAAACGGGGTTCAGATATCTTAAAAAAGTTCCAAAATCGATTAACCCCGTTTATTATGGCAATGTCGATCTTAATCGAGTCAACGACCACCCGCACGGCGGATGGCTTGGATTTTACCGCCAAAGGCGGTAAAAGACCGGCCCGCGAAGTGCCCCAGTCTTTGCGGGTGAAACCGGGTGCTTCGCACCCGGTTTGGAAAACCCAATCATATTTGGAAACAACCGCTCAAGCCCTGACGACCAATGTCCCCTGCATGTTCTGATGCATATCGCCGCAGATGGCATTGCAGGAAAACGTAAAGGTTCCTGCCTGGTCGGCCTTGAATGACACGTGAACGACCTTTCCCGGCTGGATGCCGTCTTTTAGATAAACGCCGAAGTCTTTTAGGCTGAAGCCGTGAACCACGTCACTGCTCGCCAGTTTAAAAACCACCATGTCGCCTTTTTTAACCTCAATGACCGGTCTTTCAATCGGCTGGCCCTGCTTTTGCCAGAAAGTGACGGCATCATAAGCCGGAACTTCACCCATCAGCCAGCCCCTTTCGGCGTGCCCGGTAAGCTCAAATACCCGGGCTTTCGGAGGTATTTTTAGAGATGATACATGCCGATCGTAATAGGCGATGCCGAAAGGCACCCCGACCAAAATTATAATTATCAAAACAAGAAAACAAAGATCCAGTATTCTATTGCGCCTGTGCATAAATGGCTCCTGAAATGATTTTTTTTGCAATTTCAGCGAATTCGCTTTCTAACGGCAGCATTCCTTGAAACCCTGATAAACGTCAAAACAAAAAAAACCGCATGAGCTAATTTTCTGAAAATAAGCTCTTTTTGATCATTGGAATTCTCGAAACAGGGTTGATAAAGGATCTGCCGAAATTTAATTCAGAATGATAAGGCGCCCGGATTGTTTATCGATACCCACAAGCTGGATGACCTCATTATCCTCAGCAATTATTTCAGCTTCGTAGAAGCTTCCATTATCTTTAACGTTTCCAACCGTAAGATTGGGATTCAGTCTTTTGACATAATTCGTGACAATATCTTTGGCTTGCTCTTGCGTAAGTGCCTGTTTTTGTGCTAAAAATCCGTTTTGATCCCGTCTCTGGGGCACATAGCTCTGGCCCCCACCCTGGCCCCATCCGCAAGCATTTGCGATGTCCAGGCCCACAAAATTAATCA
>WOR8_10006493_pt1 | contig 11211 bp, 6 predicted proteins | sample DeeMarSeWOR38_10_FD_19890 | JGI IMG/M metagenome (IMG submission 19890)
AATGGCTCAGGACTTGTCAGCTTCACAAGCAATCTGACAGGTTTAAGCCCGGGTACCACTTATTATGTACGCGCATATGCAACCAATAATGCAGGGACTGCCTATGGCAACCAGGTTACTTTCACAACCGGTGCTGTTCTGCCAACTGTGACAACCGCTTCAGTCAGTTCAATCACGGCAACATCAGCCGTATCAGGAGGTAATGTCACAAACGACGGTGGGGCAAGCGTAACAGCCAGAGGCGTTTGCTGGTCGACAACCACCAACCCGACAACAGCTGACAATACCACAAGCAGTGGTTCGGGTACGGGTATCTTCACCAGCAGCATGACCGGATTGTCTCCCGGAACAACGTATTATGTACGTGCCTATGCAACTAACAGTGAAGGTACAGCATATGGCAGCCAGGTTTCATTTACCACGGATATCCAGCTACCAACACTTACAACAACAGCAGTAAGCTCCGTTACACCAACCTCAGCTGTATCAGGTGGAAATATTACCAGTGATGGCGGTGCGGATATTACGGCCAGAGGTGTTTGCTGGTCGACAACTACCAACCCGACAACAGCGGACAATACCACGAGTAACGGTACGGGTACCGGCAGCTTCACGAGTAACCTGACGGGCCTGACACCCGGTACGACATATTATGTCAGGGCTTATGCTACCAACGCAGCGGGCACAGCCTATGGCAGCCAGGTTTCATTCAGCACGGATGCCGAGGTGCCTACGCTGACAACAACAGCTATGAGTGCAATCACGCAGACATCAGCAACATCAGGAGGAAATATCACTGATAATGGTGGCGCAAGTATAACAGCAAGGGGTGTTTGCTGGTCGACGAGCACCAACCCGACAACAGCCGATAATACAACAAGTGACGGTACAGGTACCGGCAGCTTCACGAGTAACCTGACAGGCTTGACAGCAGGTACCACTTACTATGTACGGGCCTATGCAACCAACAGTGCAGGTACTGCCTATGGTAACCAGGTATCATTTGCTACAGACCCGGTCGAGCTGGCTACACTGACGACAACAGCTGTAAGTTCAATCAGTTTTACAACAGCCTCATCGGGCGGGAACATCACTGATGCTGGTGGTGGAACAATAACGGCAAGAGGTGTATGCTGGTCGACAAGCACCAGTCCAACCACAGCTGATGCCCATACAACAGACGGAACAGGTACGGGCAGCTTCACCAGCAGCCTTACAAGCCTGTCTCCGGGCACAACATATTATGTCAGGGCCTATGCAACTAACAGTGCAGGTACCGCCTATGGCAACCAGGTTTCATTTACCACCGATGCAATAGAGCTACCTACTGTGACAACTGCAGTTATCAGTGCAATTACCCAGACATCAGCCGCCTCAGGAGGAAATGTAACTGACGATGGCGGAGCAGCTGTGACAGCAAGAGGTGTGTGCTGGTCGACAAGTACCAATCCTACAACGGCTAACTTTACAACAAGTAACGGAACAGGCACGGGCAGCTTTACCAGCAGCCTTACAAGCCTGACACCGGGAACCACTTATTATGTCAGGGCTTATGCAACCAACAGTGAAGGTACTGCATACGGAGACGAGCGTTCATTTACTACTGATGCTGTTGAATTAGCTACACTGACAACAGATGCAGTTAGTTTAATCACCGGAACCACAGCAGTATCAGGCGGGGATATCACAGATGATGGTGGAGGAACAATAACAGCAAGAGGTGTTTGCTGGTCAACAGGTACCAGTCCAACCACAGCTGATGCCCATACAACCGATGGTACAGGTATAGGTACCTTCACCAGTAATCTGACAGGTTTATCTGTTAGCACTACTTATTATGTCAGGGCTTATGCAACTAACAGTGCAGGTACTGCCTATGGCAACCAGGTATCATTTGCTACCAATACAGTACAGGTACCTACCCTGACAACTACTACTATAACCGCTATCACCGAAACGACAGCATCAACAGGCGGTAATATTACCGATGATGGCGGTGAACCCATAACAGCAAGAGGAGTATGCTGGTCAACGGATCCCAACCCGGATATAAATGATAACGTTACCAGTAACGGCACAGGTACGGGTACTTATATAAGCAGCCTCACCAACCTGAATATGGGCACTACATATTATGTGAGAGCCTATGCAACAAACGGTGTGGGTACAGGTTATGGCAACGAGCTGTCATTTGAAACATTACCGCTGATCGATGCAAGGGATGGTACTGAATATCAAACAACTGTCATTGGCACGCAGATATGGATGGCAGAAAACATGAGGTACCTACCAAGTATTGATACCGCCGGTAGGGAATCCAATTCAGTAGCTCATTATTATGTTTATTATTACGAGGACCCGACTCCGACCGTACCAGAAGCTCAGACCAGCTGGTATTATATTGAGTACGGGGTACTTTACAACTGGACTGCTGCGATGGATGCCTGCCCGGCCGGATGGCATTTACCCACTGACGATGATTTGAAAACTCTTGAAATGTACATGGGCATGTCATCGGAAGATGCCGACTTAACCTCATGGCGCGGAACAGACCAGGGTGACAGACTAAAGGAAATAGGTACCTCCCACTGGATCAATAATCCATCAGCAACCGACGAATACGGATGGACCGGTCTTCCCGGTGGCCTATATAGTTACTACACCAAATGGTTCAGTCTGGAAGGAGGCAATGGGTACTTCTGGTCCGCGACAGAAGAAACTGTGGATGCCAGCTGGAAACGTTTCCTTGGTGGAACCCAGACGGGTATTGCAAGGGATGTTGAGATCAAAGCGATGGGGTACTCCGTTCGTTGTGTGAAGGATTAGAACATCATGGTAAAGGTTGAATATATAAATTGCGAGTTAAAAGATAAATACAAAGAAGTGTAGTTTATATGTAACTCCGTTTATAATCCGGACCACAACAATATGACCGGAGAGAGCGTTAGTCCTGCAAGGTTCAGATAGACCTGCAGGACTAATTGCTTTTATTATTATCTGATTTCTATTTATATTTATATTGTACCATCCGAGGATAGTAAAGTAATGACAGGCCGTCTTAAAAAAAGCAGGATGAGAGTCTTCCTTATTTTATTTGCGTTATTGCCCCTGTGGTCTTTCGGTCAGCAGGATTATACACTGAGCGGGAAAATCACTGATGCGGAAACAGGAGAGGACCTTATAGGAGCTACAGTCACCGTTGTTGAATCACTTACGGGTGTCGCCACGAACTCATACGGTTTCTATTCCCTGTCACTTCCGGAAGGACGATATACTATTCGATTCAGCTATATCGGCTATGAAGAGGTCGAACGTGAGGTACAGCTCAATAAAAAATATATTATAAATATTGAACTTAAACCAGCCATAGTAGCCCTGGATGAAATAGTTGTTGCATCTGAGAGAGATGACAAGAAGATCACTGCAGCCGAACTGGGAGTGGATAAATTAAACCTTAAGGATATTGATAATATACCGGTTATCTTCGGTGAAAACGACATTCTGAAAACCATCCAGTTGCTGCCCGGCATAAGTAATGCATCGGAAGGAAGTACAGGTTTTAATGTTCGTGGCGGGTCAATGGGCCAGAATCTCATACTTCTTGATGAAGCTCCTATTTACAGCTCGGCACACCTGGCAGGCTTCTTTTCGATCTTTAATTCTGATGCTATAAAGGACGTTACCATATTTAAGGGAGGAATACCTGCAAGCTATGGAGGAAGGGCATCCTCAGTCCTTGACATCAGAATGAATGACGGAAACAATAAAAGATTCAGCAGCTCAGGAGGAATAGGACTGGTGTCATCCCGGTTGACTGTTGAAGCCCCGCTAATAAAAAATAAAATGTCGTTCATCTTCTCAGGGCGAAGAACCTATGCTGACCTGATAGCCAGGATCCTGTTCCCTGAAGATATAGTAAGGGATGACCTGAAATTCTATTTTTATGATTTCAATGCCAAGCTGAACTACAGTATCAATCAGAATAACAGGCTCTTTCTTTCAGGTTATTTCGGGAAGGATGTTTTTGAATTTGGCAGCGATATAGGTACATCATGGGGCAATACTACAGCAACTCTCAGATGGAATCATATTTTCAGCGATAAACTGTTCTCCAGAAGTTCCATTATCTACAGTAATTATGATTATGGATTTGTTTTCAGCCAGGCCAGCATGAAACTCAGAACAGGAATTCAGGATATAATCTTTAAAGAGGATGCCACCTGGTATATTAACCCTGACATAAACCTGAAATTAGGGATAAATATCACTTATCATAAGTTCAGACCGGGGGAAATCATTTTTTCCGAGAGTTCAGATTTCGAACTGACACAGGCAGAAAAAAGAGCCCTTGAAAGTGCTTTATATATACAGAGTGAACAGAACATCACCTCAAAGTTCAATATAAACTATGGCCTGAGATTCTCAGGTTTCAATCAATTAGGCCCCGGCTGGTTTTATGATTATGCCGGCGGGAGAGAGCCTGTTGATTCCACCTATTTCGGTCCGGGGAAGGTTGCTTTTCCTTATTTCGGTTTTGAACCGAGGGTTGTGGCAAACTATGTCATTAATTCAAAAAGTTCAGTTAAGCTTTCATATAACAGGATGGCCCAGTACCTGCACCTGCTATCAAACACAACATCAGGTTCACCGGCGGATGTGTGGATGCCCTGCAGCAATAATATTAAACCTGTTTATGTTGACCATGTCACTGCAGGTCTGTTCCGTAATTTCCAGGACAATAATATTGAAACCTCAATAGAGGTTTATTACAAGGACATGAAAAATAACGCCGATTACCGGGATGGCGCTGACATAATCTTTGATGAGCATGCGGAATCGCAGATACTTACAGGGAAAGGCCGTAGCTATGGCCTTGAACTCTATATTAAGAGAAAATATGGCACACTAACCGGATGGATCAGCTATACCCTTTCAAGATCTGAAAACTTAATTGAGGGGATAAACAATTACTTATGGTATCCGGTCAGGTATGATAAGACACATGAGGTATCTGTAATTACAATCTATAAAATCAGTCAGAGGTTGACACTATCCGGTGTCTGGACATATGCCACCGGTAATGCAGTTACTTTCCCCAGTGGAAAATATATATTGGATAATAATCCGGTGCCATATTATACTGAGAGAAACGGCTATCGTATGCCAGCCTATCATCGGCTTGACCTCAGCCTGACCGTAAACAGCAAGAAAGAAAGAAAATTCAAGTCGTCATGGGATTTCTCTGTTTATAATGCGTACAACAGGTATAACGCATACATAATCAGTTTCAGGGAAAGTGAAACTGTTCCGGGAGCGACAGAGGCAGTAAAACTGAGCCTTTTTGGCATTGTGCCATCAATCACTTATAAATTTAAATTTTAAAATAATGTCCGGGTACAAGACTATTCCAGTTTCATTAGTCATATTAATCATACTGTCTTCATGCGAAGAGGTTATTGATATCGACCTGAATTACTCTGATCCTGCATTTGTTGTTGAAGCTATAATCTATAAGGACTCTGTCTGCAGTGTGCGTCTGACACGCACTACAAGTTTTTTTACACAGGAAGAGCCGGATCTTATTGATAATGCAACTGTTACAATAAGTGACGAAACATCATCTGAAGAGCTCCAATATGTGGGTAACGGATATTATACCGGCAATACGATTACAGGCACTGAAGGAAGCACTTATGAAATTGAAATAATGCATAACGGAACAACATATACAGGCGTATCACATATGCCGGTTAAAACAGACATTATTTCAGTCAGTTTTGATAAATATGAAGTGCAGAGCACACTTAATCCCCTGGGGGAGACGGTGTTCACAATTATATGTGAATTCGGTGATAATCCTGACACAGATAATTTCTACATGATCAAATACCTTGAGAACGGAAAAATGATAGAAAGCAACTATTTCATGCTTACCGAATATGATGCCATAGGTGGCACTTTCAGTATTGAGGATAATATCATAACCTTCTCGGAAAGTATTTTTTATGAGGGAGGCGAGGTTGAAGTACAGGTTTTTTCGATTGATGAACCTGTATATAAATATTTTATGCAATTGAATGATATCCTTTTCTGGAAGAGAAGAATCATGCCCCCCACTCCTTATAATCCTTCATCTAACATCAGTAACGGTGGACTGGGCTATTTTGCGGCCTGGGCTTATGATTCAGCTATTATAGTACTTGAATAGAATTTCTAAACTCCAAAAAAACCGCCAGTTTTTCATCAAGTTTTTCTCACTATTCGTCAAAACGATATTTAATCATAAAAACCTTCCTGTGGTTATTTTATGCATACTATATTGTTGATTATCTTCAGTTTAAAATTCCAGTCACAATTTGAAAGCACTGAAAGTGATTTTAGCCCGTGTAATTCATAGTTTTTTTGATTAAATACAACCTGTAATACACGAGTCATTTGAAAGCATTGACGAATGTCAGAATAGACCTGATTTAGGGTCCTGAAATATGCCAAAAAACTGTCGCTACCTCCCATCCTGTGACTTGTTCCGAACTTCCAATTTGTGTAAATTTGGGTAAGCAAAATCAAATAGATTATAGTGTAAATACTGACATGAATACAATGATTAAGACCACTAGAATTAAAAATTCAGTTTATTACAAAACAAGTCCTGCCAAGGATACCTATAGTGGTTACCTGTATAAACAGCTATCAGGTGAAGGGTGTGAGGATTTTTACAATTATATAAACTGGCTGGATCTGGTTAATGATTTGAACGTTATTGTGCTCCCCGGCACAAGATATTTTTATTATCACCCTGAGGACCTGGTAAACACCAAAACTGTTATTAATCTCAAGCCCCTTAACCGTATAAAAAATCTATTTTCTTTCCTGGAGAACATATTTTCAATCCTCCCGGATTACTGTTACCTGACGGGGTGCTACGAAAATAACAGTATGAAGAAGGAGAGCGGAGCAAACCAGAGATATATAGAAAGAAAAAGCGTGAAGGGAAAAAACAGGGGGAATGGTCATGAGAACAGGTATCCTCTTTCATGGTTGTATAATCTGAAAAGTATAGTGAATTCAGGCACTAACCGGCAGCTTTCAAAAGAGAGCACTACTTCTCTTATGAAGAATGTAGGTTTTACTGTGCTTGATATCACAGCCTGGAACGGCCGGACATATTTCTGTGTCCAGAAAAGACCTTCTTTTGATATGCAATAACGTGAAATCTATTTCATTCTCAGGGATCATTCCACCTGTACACTGTAAATAATTAATTTTATTAATGAATATTTTTAAGGTTCTGCATAAGATTAAAACAGTACCATTCTTCAAGAAATGGAATTTGCTGGGTATTATCCTGGGATTTCTTGATATACTTGCCATAACACTTGCTTTTCAACTATCCTGGAGTCTGAACTATAATAACTGGAGTAACTTTTTCTTTTCAGATAAAACACTCCTGTATCTCTATATCGGAGTAATGCCTGTATGGCTTATCATACTGTATTTTATTAAGATTGCCGAGGTGCCCCGTACGAAAAGATACCGTATGCTCTTTTACGAATACTTACAATCGGCCCTGTTCATTGCAGTGCTACTTGTCTTTATCTATTTTGCACTAAGGCTATATATGGTACCCAGGCGATTACTTGCGAACATTTGCCTTTTTGGATTCATTCTTTTGTTCTCTTTACGCCTGGTTGAATATATATATTTCAAAAGCTACAGAACAAGGGGATATGACCGCAGGAATATTGTAATAATCGCTGATGAAATAGCACTGCCGTTTATTGAAAGTCTTCAAAGATATACAGAGTGGGGTTATAACATAAAGATAATATTCACCGAGTCTGATAAAATCAGGATGAAATATGATGAGGCAATAATCAGATCACCGAAAGACCTTATGAAGGACCTTAATAATATTATGGAGTCTGAGCTCATTGATGAGGTTCTCTATTTTAAGGATAAGATATTGTCATCCGAGACAAGGAAGATAATTCGTTCATGTGAAGAACTTGGTGTCACATTCCGTATTCATCTTAACAAACCAGATGAGAACCTGAGTAATGCTATGAGGATTAAACTGGGTACGGAATACTTTCTTACATTTTCAAACATTCCGTATAAGACTATTTCACTTGCTGCAAAAAGATTCATGGATGTTTCTGTTTCACTGGTTATGCTGGCATTCTTCCTTCCTTTCATGCTTGTTACAGCCCTGATAATAAAATTCTCAACATCAGGGCCTGTGATCTTCACCCAGGAAAGGATTGGATTGAGAGGTCGTAAATTCAATATTCTTAAATTCAGGACAATGGTTTTTTATGCTGAAAGTATGCAGGAAGAACTGGCATATATGAACGTGGTAGACGGCCCTGCTTTTAAGATCGAGGATGATCCGAGGGTAACAAAGATCGGAAGGTTTTTGAGAAAATCCGGCCTTGACGAATTACCGCAGCTTTTTAATGTTCTTAAAGGTGAGATGTCTCTGGTCGGGCCCAGGCCGCCACTGGAGAGTGAAATAAAGCAATACGAACGCTGGCAGTTAAGAAGACTGTCTGTAAAGCCAGGTTTATCAGGCTTCTGGCAGGTAAAACCCAAAAAAAATAGTATTAATTTTGAAGAATGGATTGAAATGGACCTGGCTTATATTGACAATTGGTCGTTTAGACTGGATTTGATAATTTTGGTGAGGACAGTAAAGACTGTTTTGCGAAGCATAATCAGCTAAATAAACTATTGGATATGCTAATACGTTATGAAACAAAACAATTAAAATTTTAAAGAATAAAGAAAAATCATATGAAAAGTGATATGACAGAAATTAAGGATAAGGTTAAGGTGTATATTCACCAGGCTGTGTATACAGATAAAGACAAGATCAAGGACGATTCCCTGATATTTAAGGAAGGCTTTATTGATTCAATGGGATTTATTACTTTAATAACCTACCTTGAGGAAGAGTTTGGTATCAGTACAGGTGATGCTGATCTTCTCGAGGAAAATTTCGAATCAATAAATGCAATATCAGATTTTGTAATGAGGAAATTAATGAATTAGCATGTGCGGAATAGCAGGCATAGTAGATTACCAGAATAATAATAACAGCATTGATACTGTCAGGTCGATGCTACAATCTATTTCTCACCGTGGACCGGATGAATGTGGTATTTATCATTCTGCAAGCGCTACCATGGGAAACGTCAGATTGAGTATTATTGATCTTGTCAGCGGTCAACAACCTCTTTCTGACCTGACAGAAAGGTACTGGATCATCTTTAATGGTGAAATATTTAATTTTAAGGAGTTACGACAGGAGCTTGAGGAGGACGGCAGTAAATTAAGGACACAATCCGATACAGAGGTCCTGGTTCAGTTATATGCTAGGTATGGAAAGGAATGCCTGGGTAAACTGAACGGGCAGTTTGCATTTGCCATATGGGACAAGAAAGAAGAAGAACTCTTTATTGCACGTGACAGGGTGGGTATACGTCCTCTGTTTTATAATATCACAGACGGTGTGTTCTCCTTTGCATCAGAGATAAAGTCCCTGTTCAGGCAAAAATCCATTGCCCGTGAACTCCTGCCTGAAAGCCTGGCACAGGTCTATACTTTCTGGACAACAATAACTCCCAATACGGTATTTAAAAATATCAATGAGCTCTCACCCGGCCATTATCTTATATATAACAGGAAAGGCCTCAGTATAGAAAAGTACTGGGAGTTGAATTTCAATGAAAAATATACAGACCTTTCTCTGGTCGAGGCCATAGAACAGTTCAATGAGTTGCTGAGCAGTGCCGTGCGTCTGAGGTTAAGAGCAGATGTTGAAGTAGCGGCCTATCTTAGCGGTGGCATTGATTCGAGTGCTACCGTTAGGTATATTAAAGAAATTGAACCAGGTGTCCTGAATACATTCTCGATCGGATTCGAGGACAAGGTATTTGATGAGAGCAAATACCAGGAAGAGGCTGTTCAATATTTAAATACGAATCATAAATCGATAAATTGCTCTTCATCAGATATAGCAAAATATTTTCCAAAGGTTGTCTGGCATTCTGAGATACCTGTTACCCGGACTGCACCAACCCCGATGATGATACTCTCAAAGCTTGTCAGGGACAATAATATCAAGGTTGTTATCACGGGAGAAGGTTCAGATGAAATGCTGGCAGGTTACAATATTTTCAGGGAAGCTAAAATACGCAGGTTCTGGGCATCACAACCAGGTTCTCAATTGAGGCCACTGCTTCTGAAAAAGTTATACCCCGATATTCCTCATTTAAGGAATGCTAGTATTAACATCCTAAAAATGTTCTTCGGATATAAACTCGATGATGTGGACAACCCGTTTTATTCCCATCTGTTGAGGTGGAATAATTCAAACCATATCAAGAAGCATTTCTCACCTGTCCTGAAGGACGTTCTTGGGGAATATTCCCCATTTGATGAACTATCAGGTATCTTACCCCAGGGCTTCGACTCCTGGGATCCCCTCGCAAAATCACAGTGGCTGGAAACCACTATATTCATGTCGGGTTACCTCCTGTCGTCCCAGGGAGACAGGATGGCAATGGCAAATTCCGTTGAGGGCAGATATCCATTCCTTGACTACAGGGTAATAGAATTCTGTGCCGGACTTTCACCTGACTATAAGCTTAAGGGGCTGAATGAGAAATTCTTACTGAAGAAGTTAATGGAAAACAGGATCCCTGAAAGTATTATCAAGCGGCCCAAGCAACCTTACCGTGCTCCTATAAGCAGTGTCTTCATGTCAGAAAATACTCCGGAGTACGTAAAAGAAATGCTATCTGATCGATATATTAAGAAGGTTGGTATATTCAATCCGGAGACCCTTTCCCCTGTTCTTAATAAGATAGGAAAAACAGGAACAGCGTCGGAAATGGATAATATGGTGCTTGCTGCTGTAATATCAACACACCTGCTCCATAGCCAGTTTATTGATAATAATAGTGAAGAATTTCGGCCAACAGAATTGAAAAATATGAAGGTAATTGAAGATATGAAGTATGAAGAAGGCTAAGGCTAAGGCTAAGGCTAAGGCTGAGGCTAAGGCTGAGGCTAAGGCTGAGGCTAAGGCGAAGGCGAAGGCTGAGGCTGAGGCTAAAGCTAAGGCTAAGGCGAAGGCTAAGGCGAAGGTGAAGGCTAAGGCTAAGGCTGAGGCTAAGGCTGAGACTGAGGCTAAGGCTAAGGCTAAGG
>WOR8_10007462_pt1 | contig 11211 bp, 9 predicted proteins | sample DeeMarSeWOR38_10_FD_19890 | JGI IMG/M metagenome (IMG submission 19890)
GGGCCATCGGCATGGCCGTGGCATTGGCATCGTCTTATGCCCATTTTCTGATCGTGGGGTCTCCCGCCAATGCGCTGACATTTGCACTGGGGGTGTATCCGGATACAAATAAGCGCGCCCTTGAAGCGGTTGATTTTGTAAAATACGGTTTTGGATTTTTTATTCTGTCCATGCTGCTGCTCTGGATCATTGGATTTCTGGTGATCTATCCTATCGTTGGTTTTCCGGAGGGGATTCTCGAGCAGGCAACCCAGGTGCTTCGAAGTACGACGAAGTAGACTCAAAGAATGACGGAAATCTTGTCAATATTCGAATTGAATTTTTCGGAATTAAGTTTTGCAGCGCGCGGATTTTAAAATCGCCGAAAGCATGAAGGGGAAAAATGACGGTTTTTTATTCAGGAAGAACAATACATCATCAGTTAGTCCCGGCATTATTCAGATATGCAGCTCTACAAATCTATGCACAAGCATCAGATGGCATCGCCAAGGAGGGATGGATATGAACGCGCCATTCATTATGTTGGTGGACGATGAAGTTTCTTTTGTGGAAACCATGGTCAAGCGGCTGGCCAAAAGAAACATTAAAACAATTACGGCCTTCAGCGCTGAAGAAGGCCTGGAAAAACTGGCAGCAAATCAAGATCTCGATGTTATTGTCCTGGATATCAAGATGCCTGGAATGGATGGGATAGAGGCGTTGAAGGAAATAAAGAAGGTTTCTCCCCTGACAGAGGTCATTATGCTGACCGGACATGCCACAATAGAGTCTGCCATCGAAGGAATGAAACTGGGGGCTTATGATTTTCTGAGAAAACCGTGCGATTTTGAAGAACTGGTCGGTAAACTGGAGGACGCGGCCAAAAAGAAACAGACGCATGAGAAAAAGATAGATGCTTGGAAAAGCTTTATGAAATCCTCCACCCTAAAAGGACTAATGGTTCCACTGGAAGAATATGCGACTGTTTCTGAAGACGCAAACATCCTTGAAGCCATCAATGCGTTAGAAGAAGCTCAGAAAGCTTTTGATCCGAAACGCTACCGTCACAGAGCTGTTCTGGTGATCGATAAAGAAAATCGTGTCGTCGGCAAGCTAAGTCAGCACGATATCATCCAGGCTCTGGAACCGCAATACAAGGAATCCAAAGCGCATAAAAAAGGCGCCCTTGACCATTTAGGATTCGGCCGGAAATTCATAGAAACAGTTTCGCTTCAATACAGCCAGTGGGATAAACCCCTGCAGAATCTATATAAAAAAGCGCTCGAACAAAAAGTTAAATCCTTTATGTATAAACCCACCGAAGGCGAATACATTAAGGTGTCGGCAAGCATGAATGAAACCATTCACCAACTCATTATCGGCAAACATCATTCGCTGCTGGTAATCGATGGTTCTGTCATCGTGGGAGTCGTGCGCCTGACAGATGTTTTCGAGTTTATTTGTCTGCGCCTGAAAACCATGCAGCTTGCAGTTGGCAGTGAAGAAAAGGCGCACAGCGATGAAGCTCACCATCAGGAAGGAGGGGGAGGAGTCTAAGGGGTATCAACGCCTTGGGAACTTGTGATGAACGTTGTGAATGTTGTTTTTTCTTTTAGCTTTTCGGACCCATTCGGATTGTGAGGTAAAACAGAAAATATGGATGATCAGATTTCATCAAAAAGTCAAGCCTGGCATTCAACTCTCAAAGCATTGCTCTCGGATGAGCATACGATCATGGTCCTGCTGGGTATTATCGTTGGGGTGGCAGGTGGTTATGGAGCGGTCGGATTTCGCCATCTTATCAATTTTATCCAGTCGATTGCATACGGATCATCGGCTGAATTGCTTGAGGTCATTCAATCGATTCCATGGTATATGAGGATTGCTATTCCTGCCATCGGCGGATTGATAGTCGGCCCCATCGTCTATTTTTTTGCCAGAGAAGCCAAGGGACACGGCGTTCCGGAAGTCATGTATGCCGTCGCCCTTAAACAGGGAATCATAAGAAAGCGCATTGTTTTCATAAAGGCTCTGGTATCTGCTGTTTGTATTGGAACCGGTGGCTCGGTTGGAAGAGAGGGCCCCATTGTTCAAATAGGCTCTGCCGTCGGGTCTACTCTGGGGCAATTATTTAAGGTATCCAGCAATCGAATGAGAACCATGGTCGGATGCGGCGCTGCCGCGGGTATCGCGGCCACTTTCAACGCTCCTATTGCCGGTTCCATTTTTGCCCTTGAAATCATTCTCGGCGAATTTGAAATTACCAGTTTCAGCCCCATCATCATCTCTGCCGTTTCGGCCACGGCGATTTCACGCCATTACCTTGGGAATATCCCTGCATTTATCCTCCCGGAATATATCCTTCACAGTCCCCTGGAATTTCCACTTTACGCTGTTTTGGGGATGGTGTGTGCTCTGGTGGCCGTCGGTTTTACTTTGATTCTCTATCGCAGCGAAGATGCCTGGGACAGCATAAAGTTTCCAGAATATTTAAAGGCTGTTTTAGGGGGATTGATCATGGGAACCATGGGGCTTGTTTTCCCCCAGGTACTAGGTGTCGGTTACGGCGCAATTGATCTGGCGCTAATGGTAAAGCTTTCCTGGTGGTTCATGGGCCTGCTGGCTCTATTTAAAATACTGGCAACCTCCATTACGATCGGGTCAGGCGGTTCCGGCGGAATATTCGCTCCTTCACTTTTCATGGGAGCTATGGCGGGAGGCGCTTTTGGCAGCGTTGTTCATTACTTGTTTCCCTCCGTGGCGGCCTCGGCGGGCGCCTATGCTGTTGTCGGCATGGGGGCGGTTGTGGCTGCGACGACCCATGGCCCCTTGCAGGCGATATTGATTATTTTTGAGATGACAGGCGACTACAAAATAATTCTGCCACTGATGATAACGTGCATTATCAGTTGCCTTATTGCGCGCAAACTATGCGGTGAATCTATCTATACCTTTAAATTAATCAGAAGGGGGATAAACATCAGAGGGGGCCAGGAGGTCAATATATTAAGTTCAATCAATGTAAAAAACGTAATGTATCACACAGTGGAAATCATACCGGAGAATTTTCTCCTGCAAGATCTTGCAAAAAAACTGCCTCAAAGCAGATCTAACAATTTCGTGGTCGTGGATGAAAAAGAGAAAATTACAGGTGTACTCACATTTCTAGACTACTATGACAAGCTATTCAATGAAAAGTTAGATAATCATATGATGGTAAAAGATATCATGACCAAAGATGTGGTCACGGTATCAATAGAAGATAATCTCAGCACAGCGATGGCCAAAATCACAAAGGGGGATTACTCTATCCTTCCTGTCGTTTCAGTGGAAGATCCCTTAAAAATGGAAGGTATCCTGACACGTAGGGATATCCTGGAAGCCTACGACCAGGCTGTGATTAAGAAAGCGATTAATTAAAGCTGAGCGTGCTTTATCTAAGACCCAGGTTGAGCGGTTCCGGGTTCAAGGTTCCCAGTTAAAATGTCGCAACTAACCTCTAACCATCGTATTACGCGTTAAGCGGGTTAAATTCCATGTTTCACCCATTGGGTGACAGCGGTCAATACAAAAAACGGGTATAACGTTCTGAAAATAGCCATATTATAACCGTTGAACCCTGAACTTGGAACCTGGAACCGATCAGTTTAGGTAAAAATAAAACCCTGACCGCGAACATATATTCATACGCCTACTCAAAAACAGTCGAAGCGCGAATTAAGTTGATAATATCGGTATCCGGATTTATTTTTTAGGATAACGGCGGTAAGGAGGAAGACCTATGACAGCGCCATTCATTATGTTAGTGGACGATGAAGTTTCTTTTGTGGAAACCATGGCCAAGCGCCTGGCCAAAAGAAACATTAAGACCATTGTGGCCTTCAGCGCTGAGGAAGGCCTGGAAAAACTAAAGGAAAACCAAGACCTCGATGTTATTGTTCTGGATATCAAGATGCCGGGCATGGACGGGATAGATGCACTGAAAGAAATAAAGACGCTATCACCATTGGTAGAGGTCATTATGCTGACCGGACATGCAACGATTGAATCGGCAATTGATGCCATGAAATTGGGGGCTCATGATTTTCTGATGAAACCGTTTGATATTGAAGAACTTGTCCTCAAAATGGAAGAAGCTGCTGAGAAAAAACAGCGGCACGAAGAAAAGATCAAGGAAGCTTTTAAAGCAGAGACCTTAGCGAAGTATGGTCCGTTCTATTATACATAAACACTGTTTTAACCTGCGGTTTTTCAGACACAATTCAGAACGGGAACGGTCACAATGCCCTTTTATAATTTAAAAAGAGCAGCAGATTATCAAATGTTGCGGACAACATTCACGTATGGATTTCTGAAAGAAGACCCACAGGCATTCGATAGCAGCGGTAAGGAGGGATAGTCATGACGGCACCTTTCATCTTGTTGGTGGACGATGAAGTTTCTTTTGTGGAAACCATGGCCAAACGGCTGGCTACAAGAAACATTGATACAATAACAGCATTCAGCGCTGAAGAAGGCCTAGAAAAATTAAAAAAGAATCAAAACCTCGATGTTATTGTCTTGGATGTCAAGATGCCGGGTATGGATGGGATTGAGATGCTAAAAAGAATTAAAGCTGGATTTTTCAGGACAGAGGTTATTATGCTGACCGGCCACGCCACGATAGAATTGGGCATTAATGGCATGAAACTGGGGGCGTATGATTTTCTCACCAAACCGTGTGATATCGAAGAGCTTGTCAGCAAAGTGGAGGAAGCTACCAAAAAGAAAAGGGCACATGATGAAAAGATAGAGGATGCCGAGCGCAAGAAACTTTTGTTGAAATATGAACCGTAATATTATTTTAATTTTCCAAACTATAGGGCATATTGCAAACCATTTTTAAACGAATATCTTTTAAACAGATTTCAGCATTACCGAAAACGTCTCATGGTTGAAGAGCGGCCATCCAAAAAACTGTATCACAGACATTTCACCAGAAATATGGTGTTGTTTGTTATCGTGGTTTCGTTTGTGCCCATGCTCTTGGTCAGCGGTTTGCTTCTGTATGAATACAGTATATCTTACCATGAGAAACTATATGCCCACCTAAAAGAGGTGGTTCACAGACACGCTCAAGACATAGATAGTTTCTTAAACGAAAGACTAAACAACCTTCAGTTTTTGTTGGATTCCTGCCAAAATGAAAACCTCCATGATGAATCCATTCTGCAGGAGAAGCTCTTCCAACTTCAACAAAAATATGATGGTGTATTTGAAGACTTAGGCCTTATTAATGAACAAGGCGTGCAGGAAGCCTATGCCGGACGGTTCAGTCTGGAAAAAGCAGAGTACTCAGATGCGAAATGGTTCCAGGAGGCACGCGAAAAGCCGTATTACATCAGCGATGTTTTCCTCGGCCTCCGTTCAAGACCTCATTTCATCGTGTCCGTGAAATCCTTCCATCAAGGCAGATATTTTCTACTGAGGTCCACTATCAATTTTGAAGCATTCAATTCGCTTGCGGAAAACCTTCGTATCGGTAAAACCGGGTCTGCCTATATTCTGAACCGCAATGGAGATTTCCAAACAAAACCTCATTACGATATGTTCTCAAGCAACAAATCGTATATGGATTTTATAAAAGCTGGTAAGAAAGCCAAGCACGGAATATATATTGGAGAAATTCAGGATGCCTCCGGTTCCGAGAAGGCTATATATCTGGCGGCTCTTCTTAAAAACGAAGATTGGATTTTAGTGTACCAGCAGGAAAAGAAGGAAGCCTTTTCAGACTTGATAAGCACGCAAATTGTTGCAGCAGTGATTCTTTTATTCGGGGCGTTGCTCATTGTCATTATGAATGTGTTATTGTTCCATAAAGTGATCAACCATATTACGGAAGTGGATCGGGAAAAAGAAATGATGAACCGCCAGATAATCGAAACCGGAAAATTGGCATCCGTAGGCCGGCTGGCGGCCGGAACTGCGCATGAGATAAATAACCCCGTTGCCATTATGGTTCAAGAAGCAGGATGGATAGATGATCTGCTGAAGGAAGAGGAATTTCGAGAGGGAAAAAATCTGAAAGAAATCGAACGGGCGCTGAAACAGATTGAAAACCAGGGAAAACGCTGTAAGGAAATCACCCATAAACTATTGAGTTTTGCCAGAACATCGGACACACCAATACAGAATCTACAAATAAACGAAATAATCAAAGAGGTCGTCGCGATTTCTGACAAGACGTCTTACACCGGAATCTCCATCAACACGTATCTGGATGAAACAATTCCTTCGATTTACGGATCCCAGACCGAGATACAACAGGTTCTTCTGAATCTAATCAATAATGCCCTGTATGCCTTGAAAAAAGATGGTGGTAAAATCGACATCTCCACCCGTTTGGCAGGCCGCCATGTTTTGGTCTCTGTTGAAGATGACGGCCCTGGAATACCGGAAGCTAACCTCGACCGAATTTTCGACCCATTTTTCACCACCAAGCCCGTCGGAGAAGGTAACGGACTGGGCTTATCCATCTGTTTTGGAATCATCCAAAGAATGGGTGGCGAAATAAAAGTCCACAGCACCATCGACGTGGGAACCCGGTTTGATATCCGGTTTCCCCTGAAAAAACCAATGGCCTTAAAATCTGAAAACCTGTCAGCATAAACATCGCTAAGTTCCGGAGAATGACATTGCCTGAAAGCCAAGACGTTAACGAGAAGAAGATTAAAGTTCTTCTTGTGGATGATGAAAAAAGCTTTGTCGAGGTGCTCAATAAGAGATTGAGCAAGAGAAACATTGACGTCACAATGACTTTCAGCGGAACGGAAGGCATCCGAGCCCTTCGCAAAGTGGATTTTGATGTGGCTATTTTAGATTTAAAAATGGAAGATATGAACGGATTGGAAGTGCTCAAAATATTTAAAAAAATATACCCTAAAATGGAAGTCATCATACTAACCGGCCATGAGTCGGAACAGACAGCGCGAGAGGGGGTGAAATACGGAGCCTTCGCCTACCTGACTAAACCATGTGTTTTTGAACAACTGTACGATACAATTAAAAAAGCCATTTCTGATTGAAGATAAACATCACGGGGTCGCACCGAACTGAAAATCAGCCCAATTTGAGTCTTAGCCGGTCCATTTTGGGGTCAAAATTATCCATCTGAGAAAAAAGCAGCTGCATCATTATTCTATCTTGAATGAAAAGGACCACTCCTTCCGTATTGGCTTGCTTGATCATGGCCTCGGTAAAACCGCTTTTGTCTCGTTTTCACGTACTGAAAGCTTTCATTTCTCATGATTGACTATGTTGCATTCATCAGATCCGCACCAAAGCTAAATAGGCCATCAGAAGCGATCAGAGCAGGCGAACCTCCCCAAAACTGCATGCGGGCAATCTCTTCTTCACCTTCACTCATCTGAACCACATGGTTTAATTTGCCTTCACGCCACCATTTTTCAAGCTTTAACAAATCAGCCCAGAGGTTGGTACTGTATTCCTGCAATGCGGCCAGTTGTCTCAGGCTGATGATACGGGGCCTTAACGTGGTGGGAGTCGGTCCCTCCAGGTAGGTGTGCTTTAATTCAAGACCCTTTTCGTCTACCGCTTGCTGAATCTCCATGATGGTCGAAAATCCCAGTTCAATAATAGTATGGTTGATTCGGCGCACGGCTTCTCGAATCGGAATATCTGTTTCGAGAATGGCCACACTCTGTCCACCACCGCCGGCCCCTACATTAGTGGGTATACCTCCGAAACGAGCCAAAAATCCGATAAGCCCCCTATCATTGACAAAACAGCGAAAATCCGTCTGCCACTGCTTTAGCGTCACCTTTTTATTTTTCTGATCTAACCATGGATATTCTTCCGCCCAAAGCATTTTGGGAATAAATGACTGTACAATATAAGTTTCCGCTTCTAAAGCTGTGCGAATATCCTCGTCCCGTGTATCTCTCTGGGGACCTACAAATATGCCTCTGCCGGAGTAGCCATTAACAGGTTTTAGTATAATTTCTTTCCAATGGCCGCGTACCCATTCAACGAGATCACTAATCGATTCCCCATTCGGCCCCGACGTTTTTCGAGGATAAAACAGACGCGTCCAGGGTGTATAATTTACGGTGGAAGCCGATAAGTTGGGGCTTACGTCTCCGGTCACAACCTCGAAAACGCCTTTGGCACCCACCGGCTCCATACCCCTGGGATTGATCACAATTCCCTTTTTAATCGCGGACAATAAGGGTCCGATATGATGCTTTTTGGCAGTTCTCAAAAGAACATCAGTGTTAATATCCAAAAAAATAACCGTAACCTTCTGCCCGTTGAAGATGACGTCATCGCCTTTTTCTTCCAATTCCTGGGGACATGTCAGTGCGGCATTTACGCCTTCCATGCGGTTTAAAAACTCCACCAGATTTATATTCTCTGTGACTTTGTCCAGGGTTTCCTCTTCGGCGACAAGAAGGACAAAAGGTTTCTGCTGGAGGAAATTAATGCGATGGGCTCGTAGTAACATATCGATGAATAATGGAACGGGATTTAAGATTGGATGCTCAAAATCCAATTCGATCTCAATTCCGGTGATTTTTTTTATCCAGTTCCAGCACAGCTTTCCCCGCACCTGGGCCATCCGCTGATATTCCCAACCCCCAGGACAGCCCAGATTCCATTCGGCATGGTATCCTTTAAAGTTCTCCATAAGATCCACATTCTACTGAAAATCAGATATGATTCAATTTAAACACCAAAATTTTCCATAAAGCCGGTACTGAATTATTACCCTTTTTTTTTATGTGGCAAAGTAGAACTAATTAGCAGTTTTCAAATTGATACCGCAAGGGTTTTTAGAGCCTAAAATAGTCAGCCCGATACACGCATCTTGTTCTTAAAATTAATACTGAAACGGCAGCTGATTCCAATCGCATATTAAGCAATCACTTATGCATTGTTTTTTGCGCCTTTATTTTTGTTGGGTTTCGTCAATAAAATTTTAAACTTGGACATGAATTTGTTATAAATTTGGTCAACCAATCCAAAACAAAAGCCTCATAAAAATTGTAATATGAGGCTGTTTGATTTTAATAGCCCAAGAGGAACTTTTCTAACTCCTTAAAATCAGATATAATCTCTATCATTATCACATAATTTCTTTTAGGCGATGGTTTATAAACTATTAGCAGATTTAGTATTATTGGTGCATCTTGCCTTTATTATTTTTGTTATATTTGGCGGATTGCTGGCAATAAAGAATATGAAATGGGCCTGGCTGCATGTCCCAGCGGCTGTATGGGCGGGGTTAGTTGAGTTTGCCGGTTGGATTTGTCCTTTAACGCCTCTAGAAAATTGGTTGTGCTTCCGGGCCGGTGCCAGCACCTATCAAGACAGTTTCATTGCACATTATTTATTTCCTCTCATCTATCCCACCAAGTTGACACGTAATGTGCAGGTTTTAATAGGCACGGGCGTTGTCCTGATTAGCTTGTTTATTTATTCGCTTGTGCTTTATAAAAAAACTAGAAGATCGTGAAACCATATACGTTGGAGATGCCCCTTGATTACTATTCAAAAAAATTCAGAAAAAAGCGATAATAAACAGGTCTGCGGGTCTTACTATACAAAAAAGCGTTTTGTTAATATAGCGTTTCAATTTGTGAAGGGTAACTTTACTTGTTTTGAATAGTGTTCTTTTATCTTTTTTATCATTAATAAATTTTGAATAGTTGGATGTACATGTGAAACCTCTGTGTTTGTAACTAACAAAATTGCGTTTTTAGTCTTGAGATCGGCCAACACCATGGCATTAAAAGCAAAACCTCTCCCACCATGATAGATCAAATCGTAACCCTTATCTTTTTCTTTGGTAAACCATCCTAATGCATAGTTGGAATTCAAATAACCGTATCCAAAAAATTTGGAACTCATTCTTTCTTTAAAACTAAAATCCCATTCTGCTGAATCAGGCGGTGTATGTAGAAACTGTAAAGAACTTGATTTAAGCAATTTGGTTTTATCCGATGGATCGGAATTTAGGTGCACAATAATGAATTTAACCCAATCTTTTATAGACATGTGTATACCACCGGCAGGTGATAAAAATTTTGGATAATCCGCCTGGTAGGCCACAAAGGATTTTGTTGACTTATCCCAATAATGTCCCCAAGGTTGTGATGTCGGTTCTAAGGCAGCAGGTGGCCCATATCCAGTGGTTGCTAAGTCCAAAGGAGTAATAATTTTTTCTTCCAATAGTTCTTCATATGTTCGCCCTGCAATTTTTTCCAGTATAGCACCAGCTAATATATACCCGCTGTTAGAATAGTGAATGACTTTTCCGGGAGGGCTGATTAATTTGTTCTGCACGGTCTGTTCTAAATATTGCAACCTCAGAATTTCTGGTGCAGAGCCACGTTTTTTATCAAATCCATAATCGGTAAGCCATGTCGTACCCTCTTTCAAATTTATTGTGGAAGTATATTCAGATCAGGAAATGCATCTCTTATAGTGGTTTGCCAGCTCAAACGCCCTTCTTCCACTAAAATTGCTGCCGTGGTGGCTGTAAATGCTTTTGCACATGAGCCAATCATAAACTTATCATTTACTGTCAACCAATTATCCGTACCAGATTCTCGGAAACCCACAGCAGCAGCTGAATGAAGCTTGCTGTCAATTATGATGGCTGCGGCCAATCCGGGTAATCTTTCCTCGAGCCGGATAGAATTGAGCAATTCAGCAAAATCAGCATCACCAGATTCCTGCGTGACAGGTGAAGGAATGGCATTATAAGGTGGTGATGTTTCGCATGCCAACAAAAATCCAATACACACAAATCCCAAAAGAATCGGGGCTAATCGTCTATTAGTATGCATGCCCATAAGGATGTTTTCCATAGTATATTTACCGGGAGCCGGGTTGCAGATACATTGAGTTTTCATGCAAAATGGCCAAATTGCATGTAAGTAAGATGATGCCGATAATTTCGACCCTCCAGAAACCTGATAGGTATTGGAAGCACTGCAGTTTTGAGCGGCCAAGTTTTTTGTTAATCCATTCCATTATTGATTGTGTATTCAGGGCAAGCCGCAAAGTGGTATGGAGGTCCCGATATTTTTAGGTGCGATCCGGTTCTGTTTTATCCCATGCTTTACGAAATTCTGGATAGTGTCTGAAAAAAGAGTCTTTTACATCATCAGGCACTCTGTTAATCGGACACGACAGATTATAGCAGCGGTTGCATTGAGTTCTCTGCAT
>WOR8_10006496_pt1 | contig 11210 bp, 13 predicted proteins | sample DeeMarSeWOR38_10_FD_19890 | JGI IMG/M metagenome (IMG submission 19890)
CCCCTCTCAGAGGTGAGTATTATTTCATTGACAGCGTGACGCAACCGGGTTTTCGTGAAATCATGACCGGCGCCAACGACGTAATCGCTAATTTCGGTGTGCTGTCGGAACGGGTCCAGGATATCGCGGCCAAAATAGTTCCCGATAACATCGGAACGGACATTTCCGACACAGTCAATATGCTGCACGATACAATCCAGGCAGCCAATAAAACTTTTTCTGAAACAACCGCCCTTATCCAGCAACTGCATTCGGGAGAAGGCACTTTCGGCAGAATGGTCAACGATCCCGCTGTCTATGTCCGTCTAACCGAAGCTCTGGAAAAGTTCAACACTATTGCCGAAAACATCCAGGGCGGTTCCGGGACACTGCCCAAACTCATCAACGATCCATCGCTGTATGATTCTGCAAACTCGACTCTTGCCAATACGGACAAAATCATGGAACGAATGGAACAGGGTGAAGGAACACTGGGAAAATTATCGACAGACGAAGCGCTCTATGAGAGAAGCAAGCGTGCGCTTGAAAGCTTCGCTTCTCTTGTCGAACAGATAGAGCGCGGAGAAGGAACCCTGGGAAAGCTGCTGAAGGATCCCGGGCTTTATAACAACCTGGAAGAGTCCTCTTCCGAAATCACCAAATTTATGTATGATCTGAGGCAGGATCCCAAAAAATTCCTGACAATCCGTTTCCGTTTGTTTTGACCTTGACAAGGATTTTGAATCTGTCTAGCCTTACGCCATGTTAAGCAACGCTATAGGTCGTGGAGGAAAGTACATCCTCGATAAAATTGTCTCGCTTCTGACTCTGATCAAGATCAATCCCAATATTCTCACATTTATCGGGGTTCTGATCAGCCTGTGGGCGGCCTTTATGTTCGGTTACGGGAGTCTCCTTGGAGGCGGTCTGGTTATTATCCTTGCCGGCCTTTTCGATATGCTCGACGGAGCGGTTGCACGAGTCAGTAGATCAGAAACACGGTTCGGCGCTTTTTACGACTCTGTAATCGACCGCTACTCGGATGTCATCATCCTCGAGGGACTCCTGGTTTACTATGCCCGGCATCAAATGCTGGGCTATGTGGTACTCGTCGGCGTGGTTATAATGGGTGCTGTATTGACCAGCTATACAAGAGCCCGAGCCGAATCCTTGATCCCATCCTGCAAAGTCGGTTTCATGGAGCGACCTGAAAGGATCGTACTTTTGATTATCGGCGGCCTGTTCAACCGGATGGAAGCGGTTCTGTGGATACTGGCCATTCTCGGCAATTGGACCGTTATCAGCCGGATATACTACACATGGAAAGAATTACCGAAACCGAAGCAATCCTCCGATCCCGCATAAGAGCAAACAAAGCAAATATTGATCCTGCCATTCTGACAAAGCCTGTTCGTCTGTCTTTTGGTAGTGTTTCTATATAAAGGCAGGGTAACGCCTTTTAGGATCTTACCTTTGTCGGGAAACAGGGGGACAGTTTCTCTAACGGGACGTTACTTCAACATCCCCGGGCAGGTCCTGCTTGAATATGGAATTGTCGATTTTACTATTCAGCTTCTCGTTTGAAAAATTCACAAGTAGATAATCTTCGTAAGGCTCCACTAGCTTCATCTGTGTTGAGATACCGGAAACGTCTTTAACCCAAACAGTAATGGAAGAGAACGTCGAGGCGACTTCGGGATCTTTCGGCCTGAACTCAAGAATCGAACAGGCATCTCCGTTTATGGTCTCTCCACCCTTAAAGGTTATATGGTACTTCTCCTTCAGATCTGATGGAGCCTGTCCGAGACCCAAGGCCAGATATTCTGTTTTGTTCCTGTGTTTTCCAAGCTTGTAGATATTTGCGTATTTGATCTTCGGCTGATAAATCGTTACTTCATCATTCCGGATGGTGGTTATTTTTTCAGCGGGATCCTTGATCTCCCAACGGACGAGGGCGGATCCGTCTCCTGCACGTTTATAAAAGTATAGTCCGTTTTCAGGAGGATCGAACTCTTCCAGAACCGCCGTATATTTCCTGGTTGAAATATCCGCCTTAAAGCTTTCGAAAGTCCGGCTGGCTTTGTCCATCTTTTCGAAAACCAGTTCCAGCTTTTCACTCTGATCCTCAAGTTGCGCCATAACAACAAACACAGGAATCAACAGCAACAGGACTGCGGAAATCAACAGAATTCGGCTAGTTTTTCTCATGATGGAAATCCCCTGGATCCTCAAAGGTATCCTCATCTGCAGGCTGAGAAATTTCGGAAGGCTTGTTCAGCGATCGTGTCAGGACGTCGTGTCGCTTATTGAGCCAGCGGGGGGGAACAAAGAAAATAAACGCCAGGATCAAGGCACAGATGATATCGTATTGCAGCGTACCGCGTTCGTACGTCCATATAAGAATTTTTTGCGTAACCGGGCTGGATTTAGTCATGAATTCTTACTGCTGTTCTCAATTCCGATTCATATTCAAATTTTGACACAGGAGTACGAATCTGCCCGTCCTTCATTTCTATCACACGGCCGGCAGTCGAAGCCGCTTCCGAGTCGTGTGTAATCATAACAATTGTCTGTTTCAGTTTTTCATTCAGAGCCTTGAGTTTCATAAGAACGATATGGGCATTCCGCGAATCCAGGCTTCCGGTCGGTTCATCCGCAAGAATGATTGAGGGTTGATTGATCAAGGCACGCGCTATAGCGACACGCTGCTGCTCCCCTCCGGAAAGCTCTGACGGATGAGCATTGATTTTTCCAGCGAGTCCCAGCATTTCAATGATCTCCCTGATCCCGTTTCTCTCCAGGCTGCCGTTCCCGTGAATTTTTTTTGCCAGCTCGATATTTCCTATTGCCGTCAGTGTCGGTAACAGATTGAAACGTTGAAATACAAAACCTATCTTTTTCCGCCGAATTGCGGTGCGTTCCGAATCCGGAAGAGAGGAAATGTCTATGCCGTCAATAAGAATCCTTCCACCGGTTGGCTTCATCAATCCGCCCAAAATGTGCAAAAGGGTGGATTTCCCGCACCCGGAAGGCCCCATCACGGCAATGAATTCCCCTTGTTCCACCGTAAAACTGACGTTTTTCAGTGCCGGCACCTCTATCTTTCCGGTGCGATAGGTCATACTCAGGTCGATTGTTTCAATAGTCCTGTTCGACACTTTTTCTATCATTATTTATAATTTCCTACTCGTAGCTTAATGCCCGGACCGGATCCATACAAGCCGCTTTGTATGCAGGGTAAATAGCGCCCAGAATTCCCGCCAGCACTCCCAGTAATAAACATGTCATCAACTCCCTCAAGCCCATTGCAATCTGAAGTGTTGGAAACTGGTTAATGATAGCTCCTCGAATTATTCCGCTTATGCCGATTCCGACGATCGCACCCAAGCAACATATAATAGCAGATTCTTTTAAGATTATACCAACTATAAATTTACGGGAGGCTCCCAGCGATTTCAATATTCCGATCTCACGGGTGCGTTCGAATATGGTCGTATACATCGCAAGAAGAATAACCATAAAACTTAAAAGCATGGAGATCAAGATAAGAGTGATACGAAATTCCTTCAGCCCGGGCAATTGTAAGGAGGACAGCAGATATTCCGGGTCATCGGATCGGATTATTGAATAACCCGGCAATCTCTTTTCCAGTTCCAACTGAACCTGATCCAGATCGGCCGTCGGCGCTGCCTTAATGAACATGGTGCTGACATGACCGGGGGATCCGTTCAATTCCTGCAAGGTTTTCAACGGCAGGAAAACCCTTACTGCGGCGCCCGGCCTGCAGATACCCGTTACAGTAAAATCGTGATCGAAAAGGTTATAAGTCTTCCCTGGTGTCAGCTGGTTTGCATCCGCATACTTTTGATCAACAATGACTTCATAGCCCTTCAACGAACCGTTTCCGGAAATGATATCAAGACCTCCGGGGAATTTATTGAAGCTCTCCGGATCGATCCCGAATACCACGCTGAGGCTTTTATTTTTGGCGAGAACCGGTGCAACCATTTCCACGCCGGGCACTTCCCGAATCCTGTCGGCGAGCTTGATGCTCAGTCCCGCGTCGCTGAAAGCAAACAGCGCATCAGAGCCTTTCTGCTGCAAAATAAGATCGGATCCGATGGAAATAGTACGGTCCAGGTAGTCATCGAGTGTTCCCTTTGTGATCCCACCGATTATCAAGAGTAAAATAATACCCAGCGCGACAGCGAGGATACTGATGACGGCACGCGTAGGGCGGGATTTAATATTTGCGGCTATCAGATTTTCCATCTAGGAAATATTGCTCCTTCAATTATTTAAAACGTATTACCTGCATTCCGGGCAGTGGCTGCAATTCAAATGTTTCATCTTTGATATCGGTATTGACAATCCAGTCTTTAAATTCCAAATCAAGAGTATACCCATCCAACGATCTTTCAATGTATATTTTTCTTGGCATTGCAAATTCTTCATACTTTACCGTATCTGCATACTCTATTTCGCTCATAATCTGACCGCTGTCGTTATAGATCCTTTGCCGGGAAATCGTTAAACCGGCGCGTTCTATCCAGAATTTCCGGAGCGGATAAAGACGGCGTGAAGTATCATCACGAAACACCTCCACTACGTAATATTTCGTATTTTCATCTTCCTCCTCTGTTCTTGCAATAAGGATTTCCGGATCTTGCAGTGGAATCGTTTTCAGAAAAATGGCCTCCAGAATATGGGAAGCACGGATGGGTATCTTGGGTTTTTCATCCAGATCCTCAGAAATCAATTCTTTCGCACTGTTCTTCCCTATGTAGAAGGTCATGTCCCGGTGATACAGCACCCGGAACTCGTCGCCGACCGACACAAGAGTTAGGATGCTGGTCTTGGTCACGGGTGCCTGTATTCGAAAATAAATGGAATCCGGTCGCTTGAGTAAAACAAATCCGGGAGCTTTCGGGTACTTTTCCAGTTCAATCAGGCCGCTTTCCTGCTTTTTCGAAATATATTTCGCCTCTAAACTGTTAGATTTTAGTGAGGTAATTTCATCGAAACGATTCACGATATCCAACAGTTCATCCAGGGTTGCATCCTTGGCATGCAGGATAGCCTTCGGAACCTCTATAGTTGCCCTCTCCTTACAACCGGTGCAACTCATTATTATTGCAACCAGGAGAAGGATCAGTCCGAAAGAATCGGAGGATTTTCTTAGAGTTGCCGTAAATATCGGATATTTCTGGTTTTGTTTCATCCGTTCAGGGTCCTGCCATAAGAGCGGTGAATCTAACAGAGTACACCGGTCTTGTCAACAAACCTAGCAGCCCCATCCAAAATTATAATAGGTCGCCCTCATGGGGCTTGCGAGGCAAACCTAAGAAGCTGGGAGCAGTCCAATGCTGCGCAATGTAAGCATTCTGGTGACATCGTCGACGACTAGCTGCGATAAAGCCAGCAGGAACATGCTGGTTCGATTGCACCGCAACCTCATACACCCAAAGTGTTCGGCGGCGCCGGGGCGTCTGCTGCGGCGCTCGGAACTCGGCTTGTTATACTTTTTCCACAGGCTGCTAGCCGGCATTTCTCTTCTGTCGATTCTTCTTTCGCTGGTATAAAACTACAGTGCCAATAATCATCAAAATAACGATAATAGCCAAGACGGTCCCGATTATGTTTAAATTATTTTGCAGAAAGAGTTTTACGGAATTTCCATAGAGAACGGCAAGAATACCCCACATGGAATAACGGATGCTCCTTCCTATTGCAACGGCCGATAAAAATCTGGAAAGAGGCAATCCGAAAACTCCTGCACTTAAAACAAATATCTTAAATGGAAGTGGGGGGGGGAGAATGCTGGGGATCAAAACCGCCATGATGCCGTATTTGTTGTAAATGTTCTCAGCACGTTCTATTTTTTTAGTGGGAAATTTTTTCTTTAAGATCCCCCTTCCCCCTTTGCGGCCGACTGAATACAGAAGGAAGCATCCGATGACGGATCCGACTACCGTCATGGAGACAAAATAAACCATATTGCCCCAAGACTTCCCTGTTGAAAGAATGACAATCAGGAGATCGTTCCCTTCCGGAACGCTGATAAAAGATGAATCTCCAATGGCCAGCAATAGTACAGCCAGACCTCCGTACCCTGAAATGAAATCACTGAAACTATTGCCCAGATTAATCATCCATAAAGATTCGCCGATTAGTAATGTAGTGATTGCGTGTAGAATTGGCATGGCTAAAATATACTATTTCAATGCTTACAAGCAATTGACACATCCGGAACAGAAAAGTAGAATGTACATTGAAAACTAACAAGAGGCTAAGATAAACCTTTAAAGCGCTATTAAATAAGAAATTCCAACCACCTATGGAATCCGCAGCCGTAGACCTTAAAACTGAGCGTGAAAAAAAGAATATATCTCTTGCTCAAATTGCGGCTGATACCCATATCAGCCTGTATTACCTGCAATGTATTGAAGAAGGCCGCTATGGCGATTTACCCGGAGGATTGTACAATCGCGCATTTTTAAAAGCGTACTGTGAGAGTATTCATCTCGACTCCAGAGAAATTCTGGAACAATACGAAGCGCAGATCTCCGTCTCCCAACCAGAAAAAAAAACAAAATCAAACATACCATATTCCCCACGACAGAACACTTTTACGATTTCCGGTCCGATCCTCATCTGGACTGTTATGCTTCTACTTTCGGCTTTTGGAATTTATTTCAGCAGGGGATGGATCTCTGAAATTTTTTCACCCTATTTTTCCGAGAAAACCGCCACCGTAGAATCCTACCAAAGGCCGGGGGAACCATCTTCCGATTCCATATCTGCATCGACGGTTTCATCTGCAGCACCGATACTGAAACCGAACGATTTAAAACCCTCTCCCGACATTCCTCCAACCGCTATGGAAACGGTTGATTCTTTACAGAAAACCCAGTTGTCTCCTGTTGAAAAAAAGCTTACACCAGAGTCAGTCGCTGATCAGAAACTCCTGTTGGAAATTACCGCGAAGGAGCCATGCTGGATAGAGATAGACATAGACGGCATTCGTTCAACCAGAAAACTGATGGAACCTGGAGAAACACAAGAATGTAATGCAAACGACCGTATACGTGTAAAAATCGGCAATGCTGGTGGTGTCCAGATGAAGATCAATGACAAGCCTATAAAATCGCTCGGTAATTCGGGAGACGTTGTTACTTTGAATATCGATTTGGAAAGCCTACAGCAATTCTTCGATCAACCTACGGGCTAGAAAATGTGCCCGACCGTACTTGATATTCTGCTTTCCGGCAAAGCACCCGACACAGTTCGCACTGCCATAGCGCGCGGCATGGCTCCGCTTCCCCTCAATGAATCTTTAAGGGCTCTGGTTTTCCTGACGGATGATTCCAATCAAGAAATCGCTTCTACCGCTCAAAAAACGCTGTCTGAGTTGAAAGAAGATGAGACACTGCCGCAATTGAAATCGGAAGACTGCGGACCTTCGGTACTGGAGTATTTCGGGGTTATCAGCGATTCCGATAGGATCCTCCAGGCAATTATCCTGAATCCAGCAACTCCGGGAACTCTTATCGAATCGCTATCCCTGTCTCTGCCGCCACAGCTGTTGTCCATTGTTTTGGATAACCGTGTACGGATCCTTGAATATCCGGATATCCTGAAGAATATAAAATTAAATCCTCTTGCTACTCCGGATATTAAACGTCTCGTCGGTGAAATAGAAACAGAATTCTTCGGAGACAAGAAGAGAGAGTATTTCGTAGAGCAGCGCACGAAGAAGGAGGAAGAAGTTTCGATCTCTCTTCCCGACCTTGAGTTTGAAATTCCCAAAGAGGATCTATCCATTGATGGGCTTCCCATAGACGATCAGACCCGCAACGCCGTTTTAGGAAAAAACCTATCCAACCTTCCTGTCCGTGAAAAAATCCGCTACGCCCTTTTCGGTACTCGCGAAATCCGGACATTACTGATACGGGATACCAACAGGGAAATCTCGCGTATGGTATTGCGCAGCCCGAAAATTACCGAATCAGAAATAGAATCCATCTCATCTATGCGCGGTGTAAATGAAGACATTCTGAGAGAGATAGGAAACAACAAAGATTACACGAAAAATTACAATGTCGCTCATAATCTGGTTAAGAATCCCAAAACTCCGCCGACAATTGCACAACGGCTTATATTTCACCTCCGCTCGCATCATTTGACGATGTTGACCCGAGACAGGAGTATCTCCGATGCCATCCGGTTCCATGCAACACGAACTTTAAGCCAGCGTGCCAGAAAGGGATCCAAGTAATGGATACTCGTTCTCCTGAAAAGAAAGACTCTGTTTCCCGAAGAAACTCCTCTACGGTTCCGTCACCCTTTATCCAGAACAATAAAATCATGCACCGGAAGATTTTGGCCGTATCCCAAAGCCCTGCCGAACTCCAAGGAGGCCTCATTGAAGTCTATCGTCGTGAAGTTCTTGCTCAAAAAACGCGCACCGTCCGTCTTCTCGGGATAAAAAGCGATGCAAAGATTATTCAAACACTTCTAGGTTATGAAGTACAGGCAAGGCACAAACGTATCAATTGTCCTGATTTGGCTACAGCCAGGTATTTGAGACTATTTTCGGCACTGGGGTGTCATTCGATTAGGATGCCCTATGATCCTACCGCTACAGCCCGGCTGATCCCGCTTATGGAACGCGCACTTCAATTTATCAAAGACACAATCGCCGGGATCTTTCCCAAAGATCATAAACGCCAGCATTATGTTCTTCGGCGAATATATTCTATCGTTCGGAATGAACTTCGAAATGTATCTTAATAGTTCTAAGTTCTGAGTTCTAAGTTCTGGATTAAAAACTCAACGCTTATCAAGAAGATTTAAAGTTTTACATTAATTTTCTAGTGTGATGGAACTCAGAACTCAGAACTTAGAACTTTTTTAGCGGTTTGCGGGAAGAATATCGTCACGAACGACTTCCAAGTTTTCATCGGGCATTTCAAGGCGGACAAGCCGGCCGTTGCTGTCCGAAGTGATTGTTCCGCTTCGGATTCCCGCGAATTCAACCCGATACTTTTTTACAGGCAGCGTTCCATTTTTATTCGGCAAGTTCGAAGCTCCGATAAAAGTCAGAGCGACAGGTATATGACTGCCTATTACGGGAATGAAATCGGAAAATAACTGTTGTCCCCCAATTTTGCTGTCATATTTCTGCAACACGTAGTCGTACTGGTGATAGACATTAAAATCAAGAATAACTGTATCGGGTTGAAATGAAGCCGTTGCAACACTCGCCTCCCCCCCCCTGTACAGGGTGCGGGTAATGGAATCCCCCTGTATCGAAACTTCATAGGAATCGCCTGTATTTCCAGTAGCATACTTATATACGTATGATTTTGGCTTCAGAGATTTCCCATCAAGAATCATTCGTGTGGTATAAGCCATCCGGTTTGTCTCAAGGCCGTCTGTAAGGTATATCTCACTTTCGGATTCTACAATTCGGTCACCTTTATCGTCCGTTCTCTCCGTAACGGTTTCTTTTCCGGCACGGGCATCATCAATAAAAATGATGTATGTCTGCGAGTAACCGACTTCTCCGTCATCAGCAATCCCTAATCCGTAGAAGCCGTTAAAGACAAGTATAAGCATGAATAGGATTTTCATCTGAATCACCGTCTAGTCCGTACTATTTTTGATCCGGGTACGCGAACAAGTCCGTTTTGCATTTCTCCTGCCATAGTGGCGGAAACATGGTCACGGACAAAAACGACCATTTCCTCAACTTGCTGCTGAAGCTTCTCCATTTTTTCGCGCATATTAAGAATAACTTCAACTCCGGCGAGGTTGACGCCGAGTTCGCGGGTCAGCGTCAGGATAACCTCAAGCCTTTTCATATCTTCTTTGGTGTACAGCCTTGTATTCCCCTCGCTCCTTGAAGGTGTCAATAGTCCCAAACGCTCATACAAACGGAGGGTTTGCGGGTGTATCTGATAGGACTCCGCTACTGCGCTGATCATATAACCTGTTTTTTTGCGCGGACTCATAGTCCTCCCAATGTTAATGATCGGCCCTGCGGGCCTTCTTACTAAGAAACTTTGTGAAAAACGCCGCCCAGACTTGATCTCGGATTCTCGGGATTCAGATGTTCAAGTTCCCGGAGAATCTCTTTTGAGCGTTCATCAGCCACTTTGGGAACTACAACACGAACCTCAACGATCTGATTTCCAGGCGCTTTTCCCCGCAATGAAGGAGCGCCCTTCCCCCGCAAGCGAAATTTCTGGCCACTCTGTGTACCGGGGGGAATTCTGAGCAGTGTTTTTCCTCCGATTGAGGGGACTTCAATTTTCGTACCCAATGCCGCTTCGGTAATGGTTATAGGAACAGTACAGACAATATCATTTCCTTCTCTTCGAAAAAATTCGTGAGAACGTACTGAAATGATCAGGTAAAGATCTCCCGATTGTCCACCGTTTTTCCCGGCATTCCCTTTATTCGGAACCCGCATTCGAAATCCGTTTGCGACACCGGCAGGAATGCGCACAGTAATTGTCTCCTGTAACGGCACATTCCCGGTTCCTCTACAGGCTTTGCATGGATTCCCAACGCGACCTGTTCCGCCGCAACTACGGCATGTGCTGGAAAATCTCATAAAGCCATGAGCTTTTGCTTCCTGGCCTGATCCGTGGCAGCTCGGGCAGGTTTGCTTTCCGGCAGAACGATCGAATCCGGATCCTCCACAAGAGCCGCATGAATTATTCCGCCTTAGCGTCAAACGCGTAGACAAGCCTTGAATGCTCTCCAAAAAAGAGATATTCAGATGGTGCTCAATATCATTTCCTTTGATCGGCCCTGAATGGCGACTCTGAGCTGTCCCACCGCCGAATAATTCGGAAAACAGATCCCGGAAGCTGGTTTGGCCCGATTCTCCAAAATCCATTCCGGAAAAATTTGGAAAACCGTCGGCAAATCCTCTACCCTGCCCTCCTTGCGGTTCCTTGAAATTTTCAGAGTAAAATCCATATTTATCGTAGATCGCACGCTTTTTGGGATTACTTAAAACATCGTAAGCTTCCTGGATGCTTTTGAACCGTTCCTCTGCAGATGTATCCCCGGGATTTACATCCGGGTGATTTTTCCTTGCCAGATGCCGGTATCGCTTCTTGATTTCCGACTCGGTTGCTTTTCTGGAAACACCCAGGATAGCGTAATAGTCTTTATTTGCCATACATTAGCCAATGTTCGCGACAGAAACAGGATCC
>WOR8_10006497_pt1 | contig 11209 bp, 14 predicted proteins | sample DeeMarSeWOR38_10_FD_19890 | JGI IMG/M metagenome (IMG submission 19890)
TAAGTCATTTTTTATTGATACCACATTATGTACGGCCTGCAGGGGCTGTCAGGTCGCCTGCAAGCAGTGGCATGATCTTCCCGCAGAAGAAACGTCGAACCGTGGGACTTACCAGAATCCGGCCGATCTCTCCTTTGATACCTACAAGCTGGTCAGGATGAACGAGAAGGTCATCGGCGGGCAACTCAAATGGCTGTTTTTTCCGGAACAATGCCGGCACTGCATCGAGGCGCCCTGTCTTGAGACCGCCGGCGATCCGGCTGCCATATACTATGATGAGCCCTCCGGGGCGGTGATTTACACCGCTGCAACCAAAAATCTGGATGCCGCCGAGATCATCGAATCCTGCCCGTACAACATTCCGCGCAAGGGACCCGACGGCGCCCTGGCCAAGTGCGATATGTGCTTTGACCGGGTTGGGGCCGGGATGCAACCGGCCTGTGTCAAGACCTGCCCGACGGGAGCCATGAACTTCGGGGAGCGTCAGGAGATGCTGGATCTCGCCCAAAAGCGGCTGGCGGTTGTTAAAAGGACCCAGCCCGAGGCCCTGCTACTGGATCCGAATGACATTCGGGTCATTTATATGGTCGCTTATGACCCCGGCCTTTACCATGAGTTTGCAGTTGCTTCAAACACGCACTTTGGTATTTCTCGGCAGGCGGCGTTAAAAAGAATGTTACGTCCGCTTAGGAATTTTGTCTCACACCTGGCTTAAAATTATCAAAGCCAACTGAACAACAAAAAGGGGAGACGGTTTTACCGACTCCCCTTTTTTATCAACAAAAGGTGTGATAGGCTCATCAATGATTGAGGAATTCCTAAATTGCGTGCTGATACCCGACATCTGACGCCGAATATAAAATGAATTAACCATGTTAAAATCAATCCGTGTGTTGTAAACTATTCGTGCGATGCAACTCTAGCAGCATGCCAGAACCATGTCGCAGGACAATCCGGCAAAAGGAGAACACATGACCGCTGATCTGGCCATCACCTCACAACAGGTTAAACGGGCGGCGGCAGCCCTGAAAAAGCTGCGGCCGACATACGCAGACCTTTTAAATTTTTACGAAAAAATTTTTGCGGCCCAGGAGGAGTCCAAGAGCCAGATAAAAATTGATCCTCTAAAAATCAGTGAAGAGATCCTGGCACTGAAGAAAAAGGAAAAATTTTCACTGATCGATATGTCCGAATTCGAGCTCGAGACCGATGCTGCGAAGGCCCTTTTAGAGCGCATCTGCCGGATTGTCGAAGCGGCCAACCCGGAGATGGCAGATTCGGCCCGGGTCATCCGAGAAGCTGTCATTTCCCGGGAGCTGGAGCCGCAATCCCTTTTTGCAGCGCTTTTAAAAGCAGAGGATGCTTATTTTAAAAAGGTCGAAAAAGATCTTGGCATTGAAAAAAAAGCTTTGGCCTTTGTTGCTTACAGCAGCATTAAACCCTCGGTGGCCCATTGCGCCGAGCAGCTTGCAGCCTATCTGGATCCAGACCAGCCGTGGGATAAAGGATTTTGTCCCATTTGCGGCAGCGCTCCCGGGTTTTCGCTGTTTGAAGACGAAGGGCAACGTGTTTTATTTTGCGGATTCTGTTGGCATCAATGGGCGGCCCAAAGAATCTATTGCCCATTTTGCGAGAATAAAGACAGCAACAGCTTGCATTACTACTTCAGTGAAACCGAAAAAGATTACCGGATCGATGTATGTGACAGTTGCAAAACCTATATAAAAGCCGTCGATAGGCGCAATACAGACCGTATCATTTATCCGCCCCTGGAATTTGTTGCAACCTTGCATCTGGATATAAAAGCCCAGGAAATGGGCCTAAAAAGCGGTATTCAGCTGGAACTTCAGTAAGTCAGATTTCAAAATAAACAGGTGTCGGGTGGGGGGCAGCTCGGAGGTGTTTCATCTGTTTAATTGGTTCGATTGGTTTTATTTGTTCAATTGGTTCGGTTTAAAACAACCAATTCAACCAATGAAACAAATAAAACCAATCGAACAGATCTTAAATCCTGACCTTTGAACTTTAGAACACTGGAACTCTTTAACCCATATGAAGCGCGCGATCTTCAATTACGGATTCGGGCTGTCCCTGATCGCAATGATATTGGGCGCCTCCGTCGCAGCCGCCCCAAAAGATGCCGCGGATGCCTTTCAGTCCGATTCCCCGTCGGCTGCAGAAGTGGTTCAAGTCAAGACCGCCTGGTCGGTTGACCGAGGGCGTCCCGGAGACCCGGTTGTCCTGGCTGTTGTGATTGATATCAAAGACGGCATTCACATCAATGCCGACGCAAGCCAGGTCCAGCCTTTTGACGATTTCATACCCTATCCCACCAAAGTTCAGGTTGTCGCTGCCACCGAAGGTGTCACCATCGAGACCGCTCGCTTCCCGCAGGCCATACCGGTTAAAGTCGATTATGCCAGCGGCGCGTTGATGTCGTTTGAAGGTCGGACCATCATCTACCTGCCGATGAAATTGGATGCGCAGATAAAACCGGGGATCATCGAACTGGAGTTACAGATAGAATACCAGGCATGCGCGGACACATACTGCCTGTTTCCGCAAAAAAAGCGATTAAAAGAGACGCTTTCCGTAGTCGAATCCGGGGCAGCCACATCAAAAATAAATAAGGAACTGTTTGCCAATCTTTTCTCCGGAGCGATGGCTTCACCTGCCGGGGTGGTTCGCTTTAATCTCTTTGGATGGCATTTTTCCATCAATACATCATCAGGATTTGGATGGATCGTGCTGTTGCTTACCGCTGCTTTAGGTGGTTTGCTGCTGAATTTTACCCCCTGTGTTTTGCCGCTTATACCGATTAAGATCATCAGTTTGTCCCACGCAGCCGAGGATCGGAAAAGGTGTTTTCTTCTGGGGTTGGTCATGTCTTTAGGGGTTTTGGCGTTTTGGATCGGTCTGGGTATTTTGATCGCCTGGGTCAGTGATTTTACCGCCACCAATCAATTGTTCCAATATCCGGTTTTTACCATCCTGGTCGGCAGCATCATCGGGATCATGGCATTGGGAATGTTTGGCTTTTTTTCAATTCGTCTGCCCCAATTCATCTACCTGATCAACCCCCAGCAGAACAGCCTGCGGGGATCTTTCGCACTGGGTATTCTGGCAGCCGTTTTATCAACGCCCTGCACGGCGCCTTTTATGGGGGCGGCCGCCGCCTGGGCAGCGACGCAAAGTCCCCTGACCACCGGGTCTACTTTTGCCGCCATCGGCGGGGGCATGGCCCTGCCGTATCTGTTGCTTTCAGCGTTCCCGCATCTCGTCAACCGGATGCCGAAAGCCGGATCGGCCAGCGAGCTCATCAAACAGGTGATGGGCCTGTTTATGCTGGCGGCGGCTGCCTATTTTCTGGGAGTTGGCATCAGTGCCCTGCTGAGTTCTGCACCCAACCCACCGAGCAAAATTTACTGGTGGCCGGTAATGGGTCTGGTATCGGCCGGCGGCACCTGGCTGGCATTTCGGACACTGGCACTGGCTGGAAAAAAAATAACCAAAACTGTTTTTGTCAGCCTCGGTTTAATTTTGATGGTGCTGCCGATCTGGGGTGCATTGCGTTTGTCGGACGAAGGACCGATTCACTGGATGTATTACACGCCCGAGCGCTTTGAAGCGGCCATCGCCCAGAGAAAGACGGTCGTAATGGATTTTACGGCCGAATGGTGCCTAAACTGCAGGGTGCTCGAGGAAGGGGTTCTGCATAATCAACGGATTATCAATCTTCTGGCACAGGAACACGTCGTTCCGATGAAAGTCGACATCACCGGCAACAATCCCGCCGGAAAAGCCAAACTTAAGGCGGTCGGCAGTCTGACCGTGCCCCTGCTGGTTGTCTTTGCGCCGGACGGCAATCCGGTCTTTAAAAGCGACTTTTATACGGTGGATCAGGTTTTGGGTGCGGTGGAGCGAGCGCTCAGTAGTAAGGAATCCGTGAAGGGAAATTAGCTCATTAATCTTGTAAGTCCGTTCGGGGTTGCGTGTTACGCGTTGCGGATCGAGTATGTCTGCAAGCAATGCAACTAAACGTTTTTTTTAACCCGCAGTAACGCACAACCCGAAACGAAACGCGCAACCCGTAACAGCTATTCCGCCAAAAATTTCCGAATCTTTTTGTCCAGCTCCTTGCCGGATCGCCTGCCTGGCAACTTTTCGACAATCCGGCCGTCTTTCACCCAAAAAATCATCGGTATCGCGTATATGGAAAATTTCTGAACAGCGGATTCGCCATACCAGTAAACCGGAAAACCGACCTTCAATTTATCCACAATCGGCTGCATGGCCCGGGGCCCTTCCAGATCGATGCTGATACCGATCAAATTTAGGCCCTGAGCTTTATATTTTTGGTATAATTTGTTTAAAACGGGCAACTCGTCAATGCAGGGTCCACACCAGGCCGCCATAAAGGTGACCACCATTTTATGGTTACGGGTATGGATTAACTCATCAAACGCTGATTCTGAAATCTTTTCAATAGTGACTGCGGCCCTCGCATCCGTATGAATAATGAAGAAAATAATTACGAGCAGGATTGCTAGAGATATAAGCGTACGCCGAATCAGATCCATTAAAGTCATCCTGTGGGAGGCAGCTTAGAAACGGTCTCAAAACCACTTCTATTATTTTTTATTCATTTTTTCCAGGGTCGTCGCACACTGTGCCAGATCGGGTCTGACATTGATATCCGAAACCTGAATATCCTGAATGATTCCTTTTTTATCAATGAAAATCAACGCCCGCTCGCTAACGCCGCTGGACCGCAGCACACCGTATTTTTCAGCCACCGCGCCGTGGGGCCAGAAATCCGATAGCACCGGAAACCACAGGTCCCCCATCTGATTGGTCCAGGCATACAGTGTCGGTATATTATCGACCGTGATGCCCAGAAGCACGGCATCGTTTTCGTTAAAAATTTCTTTGACGATATTATAGCCCGGCCACTGATCGGAACAAACCGGGGTCCAGGCTGCGGGGACGAACGAAATGACCACATGTTTTTTGCCCCGATACTGGCTGAGAGAAATTTTTTCTCCGGATACAGACGGCAGCGTAAAGTCCGGTGCCGCTTCGCCAATTTTGACTTTTAAGGTGCTGTCAACCGGTTTGAGTTGTCCCGGATCATAGATATTATCCTTAAATGCCTCTGAGGCGCCAAAAGCAGTTGCGACAAATAGCACTAATATCAGAGCGGGCACCAGATTGATGATTAGAATTTTTTTCATCGGATCACCTCCTCATAGCAACCCCGAATTCTGGAGAAGTTTTTTGAGGAGTTGATCGGCGTCTTTGGCGCCGCCAACTTTAGAATAAAAAACTTCATGGCTGCCATCCTTCTTTATGCGAATACAAATAAAAAAAGGCGTTCGAACTTCGCCGATCTTCTTGTGGATTGAAAAATTGCCGTCCGGAAAAAGGGGGAACGGTATATCGTAAGTCTTTTTAAAATAGCCGACCTCGAAAGCTGAATTTCCGGCACCGATGCCCAGCAGCTTGACCCTTCCTTTAAGTCGATTATCGCTTTGGATGATACGGTACATCTCATTGATAGAAGGAGCCTCCCTCTGACAATAGGGTCAGTACATACTGAATATCTCAATGATGACGACCTCGGCGCTTATCTCAGAAATTTTAAAAGATTCTTTCCCGGCCAGGCCTAAATATTCCTGGTGCTCATCGCTTTTGGGTGCGGGAAGCGTAAATTCGGGCAACTTCCCGCCCACGGCAGGCGGTTGAGAATCGGCCCAGGCAAACCCAACGGATACGAGCAGTGCGCCGAGAAATACAGCTAAATACTTATAGATCCTTCCCATTTTAAATGCCCTCCTTAAATGTTAAGGTAATAGGATTCAACGGGAAAACAAATTAAGATAAGGCAATGATCATCGGAGTGAATTCGTCAGCTAACCCCTATATGATTATAGGAACACACCTGCTGCTGTCAAGGTCGGTTTTGTGATCGATCTGCCGTGGAAATTCACTTGCAAAGATGTTGTTGCTATGCTAATCGAATACGTTTTAAACGTGTTCTTTAGGTTCTAATGAATCTTTATGCATAATGGTTTTTAATTATAAAAAAAACCGAGCCTGGGCCGAAAACCTTACAATCGTCATGCAAATCGGCCTGACAATGGCCGGTTGCATCGTTTTTTGCTTTTTTATCGGATTGTATCTGGATAAATGGCTGGGAACCCGAGGAATATTTGTCACCCTTTTTATCATCTTAGGCATCGTCGGCGGTGCCGTCACGGTCTACCGGCAAATTTCGGAAACCCTTAAAGCACCGCCGGAAAACAAAAAAGATTCAACAAATGGAAACCGTTAAGCAGGTTCAAAAAAAATACAGCTCACTGGCATTAACCTTCTCCATCGGTGTCGCGATTTTGTTTATCCTGATGGGCCACAAACCGCTGGGGAAAGGGTTGATCCTGGGCGCCATTTTCAGCGTGCTCAATTTTATTTTAATGGGCAAATCCATCGTGCTGAATTTTGGCCGGTCAAAGGCCAAAACCTTTTCGATTTCCATGGGCTCCATCATTATTAGATACCTTTTGCTGGCGATCCCGTTGGTCGCTGCCGTCAAATACGAGCAATTCAATCTGGCCGCAGCCATCCTGGGCATCTTTATGATTCAGCTGGTTATTCTGGCCGAACACGCATTATCCTTTATTCCCGCGATGCGGAAAAAACAGGTTTAAGCGGAAATTTTTATGGGCGAGCTTGGGAGATTACATCAACTCATCATTCCGGTCTTCGGGCACAACATCACCATTAATCTTGAAGTGATCATCATGACGTGGATCGTCTTTGCCCTGCTGATCGTGCTCGGGCTGTTTGCCAGTTACAAAAGAAAAATACTTCCCCGACCCCTCCAGGCCCTGGGGGAGCTGATTGTATCCCTTTTATACGGCCTCACGGAGGACGCGCTGGGCAAAGATCTGGCCAAAACCTATGCCCCCCTCATCTGTGCCCTGTTCATGTTTTTGCTGCTTTCCAACTGGCTGGGCATCATCCCGCACCTCGAAGAGCCGACCAAGGATCTGAACACCACCTTCGGTCTGGGTATTATGGGGTTTTTTATCGCCCATTACGCCGGTATCAAATCCAAAGGGTTCAAGGCCTATATCAAAGAATATTTCCAACCGATTTTTTTTATGATGCCCTTAAATGTCATCGGTGAACTGGCCAAAATTGTGTCCATTTCCTTTCGTTTATTCGGAAACATTATGGGCGGATCGATTATTATTCTGGTCGTTTCTTATTTAACTTACAGCGTGGTGCTTCCGCCTTTTTTATACGGTTTTTTCGGCCTTTTTGTGGGCACCATACAGGCTTTCGTTTTTACCATGCTCACGATTGTTTATATCTCGGTTCAGGTGAAGTGACAGATGGGATTTGAAGTTGAAACCGCTGTTAAAATAGCCGCCTATACCGGCGGCGGCATTGCCATGGGCCTTGGCGCCGTTGGCGCCGCCATTGGTGAGGGGTATACCGCCGCCAGAGCCAATCTTGCGGTCTCAAGGAATCCCGAGATTTCAGGCGATATTTTTAAAAACATGCTGGTCGGACAGGCCGTCGCCGAGTCGGCATCCATTTTTGCGCTCGTCATTGCCATCCTGCTGCTGTTTATGAATACCGGCACCGCCAGTATATTAAAGGCCGCCGCGTTTTTAGGCGCCGGTTTGAGCATGGGGTTCGGTGCCATCGGGTCCGGCATCGGTTCCGGATATCCGGGCGGTGAGGCCTGTTATGGCATTTCGCAACAACCTGCCGTCAGTTCGCAATTAACCACCAACATGCTTATCGGTTCCGCCGTCTGCCAGACACCGGCGATTTTTTCGATGGTTGTGTCCCTGATGCTAATTTTCATGAATTTTGGCAACGCGCCATTGACGCCCACCTGGGCGGCTTTTGTGGGAGCCGGCCTGAGCATGGGCCTTGCCGCCATCGGATCCGGCTACGGCGGCGGACTGGCAGCCGGTGCCAGCTGCGAGGGCGTCGCCAGGACGCCGCAATCGGTCGCCAACGTCACCACCATCATGCTGGTAGGACAGGCAGTGGCCCAAACACCGGCTATTTTTGGATTGTTAGTCAGTTTTATTCTGATGTTTAAATCATTTCCCGAATCCAGTGCGCTGGCAACCCCCATGGCGCTTTTGGGCGCCGGTCTCTGCATGGGGTTTGGCGGCATCGGGCCCGGAATCGGCAATGGAATGGCTGCCGAAGGTGCGGTAAGATGGGTGGCCAGAAATGTCGAACATGCAAACGACCTCATGCGGATCATGTTAGTCGGACAAGCGGTTTCACAATCTACGGCGATTTATGCCATGGTTGTGAGTCTGGTTTTGATATTTGTGGTTTAATATCGATGGATTTTATTTTGTCTTTTGACAGGATTTACAGGATTAACTGGATTTAAAAAATTAAAAGAAATAATACGTAAGGAGGTAAAAATGGCAATTGAAGGTGCAGAAATTGTAAAAGCAGCAGGTTATATCGGAGCGGGTTTGGCAATGGGGCTGGGCGCCATCGGCCCCGGAGTCGGCGAAGGTATGGTTGCGGCCAAGGCCTGCGAGGCCATCGGCAGAAACCCCCAGGAAGCCGGCCTGTTGACCCGAACCATGCTTGTCGGTCAGGCGGTTTCCGAGTCAACCGGGATTTACTCCCTGGTTATCGCCCTGTTGCTCCTGTTTGTTGTCTAAAACCAAACGCCCGGGGATGAAACCGCTGGGCCAGGCATTTGTAGAACGACCGGCGGCAACCCGATTGGAAGACTGGCAATGGAAATTATCAGCACTGTTGCGCTCATTAACATCAATGAAACGTTGATCTTTCAGGTCATTTCTTTTCTGATTTTCCTGTTCATTATCAACCGGATCATGTTCCGTCCGCTGCGCAAGGTAATGAATGAAAGAGAAGCCTATATTGAAAATTTCCAGAAAGATATCGTCACGGCTGAAAGCCAATTTGAGGAATTAACGCAACAGATACAGGCACAGGAAAATGCTGTCAGAGACGAAGCCTTTAAGCAAAAGGGTCAGCTGGAGACATCCGGCAGCCAACAGGCTGCTGAAATAATGGTATCGACCCGGGAAGAAATTAACGCATTAAGGGCCGAGGCGCAAAAGGAAGTCGATGCCCAAATTTCAGCAGCCAGAAAACATGTACAAAAAGAATCCGAGGACCTGGCAAAGCATATTATCGAAACGGTTCTGGACCGGAGTCAAAATTCATGAGGCCAAATAACCCCATCGTATTTTTCGGCTGCTATTTGATCGCCGTTTTTGCTGTGCTGCTTATAGGCAGCACAGATGCGCTGGCAGCTGAAACCACGAATAACTGGCGCTCCACTTTTGACCTGGTGATGCGCTGGGTAAATTTCGTGATCATCGTTTTTATCCTGGTAAAGTTTGGCAGAAAACCGATCAAAGACTTTTTTTCGAACCGCAGAGAAAAGATCGATCAGCAGATCAAAAAATATGAGCAGCAAAAAGAAGCGGCCGTAGAAAAAATTGAAGAAGCAAACCAATTGCTTAAAAACAGCATCGACCGCTTTGAACAAATAAAAAAGAGAATTGTTGAGGACGGCGAAAAGAAAAAGCAACAAATCATTGAAGATGCCCGGCAGGAAAGCATAATCTTGCTGACGGGCACCCGACAGAAGATCGAATACCAGATCGTGGAAGCCCGAAATTTAATTCGATCAGAGCTGATTGAATCCGCCATCTCGCTGGCGGAGCAACGCCTGCCAGAAGAAATCACGGCAGCCGACGAGCAGAAACTGATCGATCATTTTATGGAAAGCACGGCAGGCAAATAACAGAAAATGGTCACAAAAGAAAATTCAATCGCGCAGTTTGTAAAGCAGCAGATCAGAAAATGGGAACGCGGTCCTGCATTGGAAACAGGCAAACCGGAAGTCCGCGTTCCCGTTATCACCGTTAGCATGGAACCCGGAAGCGGCGGCAGTCTCGTCGCCCAGGAAGTTGCCGATCGATTAGGTTTTGATTACTTCCACCGGGGCATTATCCAGGGGATCGCCAAAAGCGCCAAAATAAGGGACTCGGTCATCGATACCCTTGAAAAAGAACGGCTCTCGGGAATTGAGGATTTTATATCCTCTCTTTACAAAGACCAATACCTCTATCCCGGAATCTACATGCAGCATCTGGTGAAGGTTGTCAACACGATTGCAGATCATGGGCGCGCGGTAATTGTCGGCCGGGGCGCCAATTTTATTCTCCCGCCTGAAGAAAGATTCAGTGTGCGCGTCGTGGCCCCATTAGAAATAAGGATTCAAAATGTGTCCCGCGCCTATAACGTATCTGCCGAAAAAGCCAGGAAGCGCGTGATTGGAAGAGAGTCAAGGCGCAGCGCTTTTATCAGACAATCCTATAATGCCGACATATCCGATCCTGAAAATTATGATCTCACCATCAATACGGGCAGAATGGGTATCGAAACCGCTGTGGTAGCCGTCATCGCTGCTGTAAAAAGTCTATAAAATGGAAGAACTCATAAAGCTGACAGAGGATCTCATTCGCTTTAAAACCATGCATTCCCAACCTGAAGAAATTCAGCGCTGTATGGCGTTTATTGTAGATTATTTAAAGCAGTGCGGTGCCAATTACAAGCGGCTGGATCATCATAACAGTCCATCTGTTATGGTTATGCCGCAAAACAACTTTGCACCCATATTACTGATGTCACACATCGATGTGGTAGACGGCCCTGATGACCTGTTTAATCCTCGCGTAAAAGAAGACGCCCTGTATGGCCGCGGCAGCATCGATGACAAGTATGCAGCTGCCCTATCCCTGGTTTTCGTGAAAAACTACCTGCAGCAACTGCAAACAGAAGGCAAAGACCAGAACGATATGCCCTTCGGTATTATCATCACAGCTGATGAAGAGATCGGCGGTGCGAACGGGGCCCAGAAAGCGCTAAAAGAAATCAATGCTGATTTTTGTATTGCTTTGGACGGCGGCGGCTTAAACAAAATTGTTATCAAAGAAAAAGGCATTGTTAAATTAAAGCTGATTGCCAGGGGCAGGACCGCTCACGGCGCAAGGCCCTGGCTGGGAGACAATGCCATTGAAAACCTCATCAACGATTATCAGGTGCTGAAGACACATTTTGAGTTTTCGGATCCGGATCACTGGCACCGCACCTTGAATTTCAGCTGGATTCAGGCCGGCAA
>WOR8_10008822_pt1 | contig 11201 bp, 7 predicted proteins | sample DeeMarSeWOR38_10_FD_19890 | JGI IMG/M metagenome (IMG submission 19890)
AAGTTTTCCTCAAGTCCGTTTTCTATTTAGGTATCGTGGGAAATGGCATATCCCAATGGTACTTTTGGAAAATGTTATGTAAATCTTTACTATTCCATCGAAAGTTATTACCAGACGCCGTCACCTTAATGATCTTCGGATACCACTTTCGCAAAGTCTCCAAGAGAGTCTGAGCACACTGCCCGCACAAAGAAATAGCAGCTAAAATCCTGCCAGGATACAAAACCCATATCCACACTCACATACCAGGCCGCGACAAAAGAGCGCCTATCCGCGCTCCAAAGCCATCTCTTCTCCTGAGAAAAAATAGGCTCTATACACAAATCGGCAGTGTGGCCAGTCTCGGTTAGCAGTGAACTAAGCTCAGTTACCGTTGGAAGCCGCCAATTGCTGCGGCCAGCAGAGCGCTCACTCCTAAGGCGCTGGACATATACCTGAGCTTCATTCCAGGTCATGGGATAATCCGAGCCATCCTGTTGCCAGACCAAGCCGGTAACCCGATCAGTGACAGTGGCGTCACCGTGTTCTGTAAAGTCATTATTCACATAATGGCGGGGCCGCCACAGTTGATCGAGCTGGAACACCTCGCGCGCTTGCCGTGGTCTGACTTTAATGCTTTGGGCTCTCAGTATTCGTTTTGAATCTGGTTTGTCTTTCTTTTTTGCCGGAAGCGTTGGCGCTATGGAACAAATCTGCTCTTTGCTCTCCTCCCAATCAGCGGCGAGCTGGTCCAAGGCTTTCAACATCTCCGCGCTGCTGGCAAACCGGTCTCGCCTCTCTTGGGCCAAGGCTCTCGTCAGAAAACTGTCCCATTCCACGGTCAGATCGGGATGAAAATCACTGGCTCTTATTCCCGTCTCCTCTGGGAACGTCCCCATGAGCATTCGATGTGACATAACACCCACTGAGTATATATCTGCTCTAACATCCACTCCGTCCGGATCCTGCTCTTGTTCCGGCGCAGCATAGCACGGAGAACCTACCATCACAGTGGGCGGGGGCTTCCAGATCTCTCCCCTCAGTTTAGAAAAAGCGAAATCGCTTATCTTGACGGTATCCTCATCTGTGATCAATATATTGTAGGGTTTGATGTCCCGATGTATGATTCCGGCCTGATGCAAGCGTATGAGTCCTGCCAGGATTTGGCGCAGGTAATGTAGTGTTTTGTCCAGCGCCAAAGCTCGGGAGGGGTCTTCGAGTCGGTAGGTTTCGCCAATGATAAGACCCAGGTTGTTGCAGTAGTACTCCATAACCAGGAAGGGTCTTCCCTCGGCCTCGTCAAAATCCCATATGGACACAATGTTGGGATGTCGCAAAGAGGCCATGGTCTTGGCTTCAATGACGAAGCGTTTTTTGAGCTCCTTGATGCCAAGCGACCCGACTAAATGAGGATGAGGTGACAATAGCTTCAGGGCCACTATCTTGCCAAATTTTGGCAACCGCACCTTGTAAACGGTGCTCATAGCCCCCTTGCCAAGGAGACCACAAATCTCGTATTTCCCGATCTTTTTCATTGGTCATCTGCTGCTGGTTGGCCGCTGGCTCTGCCTTACCACAAACGGTGCGCATGAAACTCGGGAAAACCGAGTTCAAGGATCTTCTTTACTGTACTCGCAATATCATAGGCAACGTATCTGAGATCCACGGTCTGGCGAGAGGAATCCCAGATCACATATTTGGCTCTATTGTTGCCATCTCGGGGTTGGCCCACGCTTCCTACGTTGATGATGTAAACATTTCCGTCTTCTAGACTCCTCAATCCTTGGTGCAAAGGACTACGGCTGAGCTTGTCGCCGTCAAAAACTACAATCTCCGGAACATGGGTGTGCCCGACAAAACAGATGCTTTCCTGCATATCCGAAAATGCCCGAACGCATTCGCTCTCGGAGACGTCCAGCAGATAGGTGGTTATTGACTCAGGGGGAAAACCATGCACCAACCGGCATCCCTGAAAGACCATAGCTGACTTCAAGTCCTTGATGAATTCCAGTGTATCTGAGGATAAAAGCTCTTGAGTGAGCAGCAGAGACCGCCGGGTCGGTTCATTAAACCAGCCCAGGTAGGATTTGTTCACCAGCCCTAGTTCGTGGTTTCCCATGACAGACGGAATGTTTTTCCGGCGAACCAGGCTCACCACTTGATCCGGCTCAGGACCGTAACCGATGCAATCTCCCAGACATACCACTCCATCCACTTTGGATCTATCAATGTCGAGCAGTACCTGTTTGAACGCTTCTAAGTTGCCGTGAATATCAGAAACAACTGCCAGTCTCATCGTTTCTGAATCTCTCTTCCAACGGAAAATGCCTTGCCCAGATATTCACCGACACCATGGTAGGCCCGGTTTTCCGGAGCAAAAAGGATCGGTTTGATCTTTTCAATTGCAGGAAGTTTGTCTTCGCCAAGCAGGGACTCGTCAACCTTGACGTCCATGATTTCACCAATGAATTGGGTGTGAAGACCCAGCTCGAAAGTATGAAGTAATGTGCACTCCACAACAAAAGGAAATTCTTCCACGTACGGTGCATTTACCAGCTCACTCTTAATGGGAGTAAGTCCGGTAGCTGCAAATTTGTCCTCGTCCCTCCCGGAAGCCATACCGAAATAATCAGCCTCTTTGACGTAATTTTCAGATGGTAAGCTGATGGTAAATGCCTTCTGCTCCACGATGCTACCGTAGCTGTAGGTTGCCTTCCTCAGAGAAACTGCAACACATGGTGGTACCGAGCAGGAAATGCCGCCCCAGGCGGCGGTCATCACGTTAGGTTTTCCTTCTTTGTCATAGGTCCCCACAATGAGGACCGGTGTTGGATAAAGGATGGTTTTGGCGCCAAGCGATTTCTTCATGAGCGATCTCCTTGCTAGCCCGGATATTTCATGAATTGCTGTCGCGAGACCACGAAGATGGGCGTGCCACCGGGTAACCGCAGGGTGTTGGATCTGAGGCGTACCTGAACGGTACGTCGCAAGGTGCGACACCCGAGGACGCCTGGAAGGACGGCCATATCCGTGGTCGGTTCTTCCTCCCCTTCTACTGAGTGATTGTTTCTCCTTTATATGGTTCGAAGTTCTTCATAAAAAGGTAAAAAAAGCCCACCAACAGAAAATTTATCACCGCAGTCAGGTGAAAGCCTTTCTCAAAGCCTATTCTCTGAATTATACCCCCCATGAGAGCAGAACTAAGCATCATACCAAAATAGATGCAGGTGTTGTAGCCACCCATGGCAAGCCCTCGCGACTCCTGGTCAACAACCTCTGCGATAAGCGCACCGACAGAGGTAAAGGCCAACCCCATACTGATGCCAAAAAGAGTTGCCGTTAAAATGAAGTGAACCACATTTTCCGATACCGCAAAGCCAACCATAGCAGCAGAAAACCCAAGGAGTCCCAGAATCACCAGAGATCCACGTCTGGCAACTCTGTCGCTGAGATAACCGAAGGGAATCCGACAGAGGGCGTTCCATAACCCTTGCACCGCAAAAACCAGTCCGATCTCAGCCACATTCAACCCCCGATTCTGAGCATGGAGTGGAAAGAAGGTTACAAACATCCCCAGCCCAAAACAACCCCCCAAGGTAACCAACCAGCAACCCACAAGAGGACGATTGTGGAACAGGTTCGCCGCTACAGCAGCTTCATTCTTTTTGGCCCTCGTCTCCAGAATATGGCGAGCCCGGGGCAAATAGAAGAGAATCAGCCAGAAGGTGATAAAGATGAGAATGCCTGAGATAAGAAATACCTGAAGAAACCCCAACTCCTCAGCCACAAACCCTCCCAATGCCGGGCCAAGACTCATGGAAGTGTAAAGGGCCGTGGTATACCATCCATAGGAACGCCCAAGGTGAGTGGCTGGAGAAATATCAGCGACCAGTGACATCATTGTTGGGCCAAAGGCAGCCAAGCCAGTACCAAAAAAGAGATAAATCCAAACCATCTGCCACGGGGTTTTGCTGAAGTAGAGCAAGAATGATGTGGCCGAGAGGATGAGGGCACCAATACAGGCCAGCCGTTTGCGCCCCAGGCGGTCGGACATCATACCCAAGGGAAAAGACAGCACGGCCGCCATAAGTAAAAAGGCGGAATTGATGATTCCCACTAATACGGCATCAGCACCAAGAAATCGGGCGTAAAGGGGTACCACTGGAAGTCGCATGTGCGACCCCAAAAAGCCACCGAAGGCGACACCGCAACAAATCAACAGCAGAGTTGTATAGGATGGGATAGCTGATTTGTTAGAAGCAATGTTCGTCATTGTAAGTATAGAGGTAGTCGTGGGCCCAGCTGTCAACACACATGGAGAGCATACGACAAAGATGCCTTGGACACCAGTACAAATAAGGAAACTCATAGTCCTGAGGAAAGAATCAGGTTTTCGATTTTGAAATCTCCCACCGTCCAGCTTAAAGTATTGATCGGTGTTTCTTGCATTTTGTAACTCTGTTTTGTAACCTGCCTTGGGAAAAACAAATACTTTGATCAACATTTCAATGGAGTAATTGAAAAATGACTTCCACTGCCACTGAGGCCGAGATACTTACTTTGGCCAATATAATGACGAGTCTCCGCTTAGTATGCACCCCATTGCTGCTCTATTTTGCTTGGATCGGCGACTCTACTCTCTTTATCTCCTTATTTGCTCTCTCGCTCGTCCTCGGATTTACTGACGGTTTGATTGCCAGGAGGTTGAACCAGGTTACTGAACTGGGTGGCAAATTAGATAGTTGGGGAGATCTTGCCACAGTCATCACTGTTGCACTTTGCGCCTGGTGGTTATGGCCGGAATTGGTTCGACAAGAGGCTCCCTTTGTTATTGCGGTGTTGGTAAGCTATACAGTCCCCGTCATACTGGCCTTTCTAAAATATGGTCGCCTCACGAGCTACCAGACGTGGACTACCAAGCTTTCATTAGTGCTCACTGGCATAGGTGTCCTTTTGGCATTAATGGGTGGGCCCCAATGGCTCTTTGAGTTGGCCGTTCCCATTTTGGTTTTCGCCGGAATCGAAGAAATCGCTATCACTACTATTCTGCCCCGATGGCAGTTCAATGTACCTACTATCTGGCATGCAATTACAATCGAACGGGAGAGAGCAAAAGAAGAAGTGATGGAGAGCGAGGAAAAACTTCGAACAGTTCTCACGAACATTGAGGACGGCTACTTCGAGGTAGACCTCACCGGGAACCTTACCTTTTTCAATCCTATCCTCAGCAAGTATCTCGGCTACAGCGAAGAAGAACTGCTCGGTATGAACAACCAACAATTTATGACTCCGGAAACCGCCGGGGAGGCTTACAGAGTGTTTAACGAAGTGTATCGCACAGGTAAACCCGCGCAAGCATTCGATTGGGATGTGATAGCAAAAGACGGTGAGAGAAGGTTTTTCGAAACCTCGGTGTCTCTCCTTCGTGACTCGGAAGGTCAGCCTATCGGTTTTCGAGGAATTGCTCGCGACACCACCGAGCGCAAGCGAGCCGAAGAGCAACTCTATCACGCCAGTAGAATGGTGGCCGTGGGAACCCTTGTCTCCGGTGTGGCCCATGAGATCAACAACCCAAATAACTTCATTATGGTAAATACGCCGATATTGAGCGAGGCCTGGGACAGTATCTTGCCCATCCTTGAGGAGTACTATGAACAAAACGGTGATTTTGTCTTAGGGGGAATGAATTATACTGAGATGAGGGCAAAGATCCCCGTGTTGTTTTCGGGGATATCAGATGGATCCAAGCGCATCAAACAAATCGTGGAAGACCTGAAAAGTTTCGTCAGGAAAGACATCCCTGATGTAACACAGCCAGTGGACATAAATACTGTATTGAAGTCAGCCTTATCACTCGTTGCAAACATGGTCTATAAGTCAACAAAACATTTTTCTGTCCGTTATGGCAGAAACATCCCGGCAATAAAAGGAAACTTTCAGCGACTTGAACAGGTCATCATCAATTTGATCCAAAATGCTTGCCAAGCACTTCCAAACAACAGGAGAGCAATACGAGTCTCAACATCAATTTACGAAGAAAATGCCAGCGTCGTGCTGAGAGTTAAGGATCACGGGAAGGGTATCCCATCTGAAAACCTGCCACATATTACGGATCCATTCTTTACCACGAAACAGGATTCCGGTGGAGTTGGCTTGGGTCTATCAATCTCTGAAAGAATTGTTGAAGAGCACGGAGGCAGAATGATTTTCACCTCTGAAGTGGGAGAAGGCACCCAAGTTGAAGTTATCCTGCCCATTGACAACAACCGGCAGTAATGTGAAGGAGATGATGTGATGGCCACATCCACGTATCCCCACCTACCTGTGATGTTGGTGGATGATGAGGTACAGGCCCTGGATAGTTTTGAATTGGCGCTCCGTTCGGGAAATGTGAATAACTTCATTCGTTGTCAGGATAGTCGGGATGTTATCCCTCTGCTGGCGGAGCAAGAAATCGAAGTCATGCTGCTGGACTTGAGAATGCCCCACCTGTCGGGTGAAGAGTTGCTCCCGATGGTTACAGCTGATTTCCCCCATGTTCCAGTCGTCGTCATTACGGGAGCGGACGATGTAGAAACTGCGGTCAGGTGTATGAAGGCTGGCGCCTTTGATTACATCGTGAAGCCGGTTGAAAGGAGTCGACTTGTTGCCAGTGTTAAAAGAGCTATAGAGCTTGGTGAATTGAGGCGGCAAAACCAGTTGCTCAAAGCTCACGTCTTATCTGATCAGCTGCAGAATCCCGAGGCGTTTTCAGAGATAATTACCACCAGCAAAATAATGAGATCCATCTTTCAGTACATTGAGTCAATTGCCACGAGTCCGCAACCTGTGCTGATAACGGGTGCTACCGGCGTGGGCAAGGAGTTGGTGGCCAGAGCGGTTCATACTATCAGCAGACGCCGAGGAGATTTCATTGCCGTTAATGTTGCTGGTCTGGATGACAGCGTCTTTGCCGATACTCTTTTTGGACACAGGAAAGGTGCTTTCACCGGTGCTGACCAGACCCGCACCGGCTTAGCGGAAAAGGCATCCGGGGGTACTCTTTTCCTGGACGAGATCGGCGACTTGAGTTCTGCTTCCCAGGTAAAACTCCTGCGTTTTTTGCAAGAAGGCGAATTCTTCCCCCTGGGATCAGACGTTGCCAAGCGTTCAGATGCCCGGATAGTCGTGGCCACCAATCGAGAACTCGAGACATTGGAAGATTCAGGTACGTTTCGGAAGGACCTCTATTACCGGCTTCGCATCCATCATGTCCATATTCCACCACTTCGTGAGCGGACAGAGGACTTGCCTCTGCTTCTGAACCATTTCTTGGAGAAGGCAGCAAAAATACTGGGCAAAAAGAAACCAACCCCGCCTAAAGAGTTGATAACCCTACTCGGTGCATATCATTTTCCTGGGAATATTAGGGAGTTGGAATCGCTAATTTTCGACGCTGTAAGCAAGCATAAAACTGGTAAAATTTCAACCAAGGTGTTCAAGACGTACATCTCCCAGAAACATCCTGCCTTCCCAACAGATTCAAAGGAAATGCCGCCGAAGGAGACTCCTTTGCTATCCTTCTCAGAGCAATTACCCACCCTTAGACAAGCTGAACAGTCGCTGATTTCTGAGGCCATGAAACGCTCCGACGGCAACCAGGCCATCGCTGCCATGCATTTGGGCATATCACGCCAAGCGTTGAATCGACGTCTGAGACAACGTGGGAAGTAAAGAATTCGGGTCCTTGGAAGATCCCGATACGCGCGGAATGATCCCGGCGATTTTAGATTTAAGAATGCAGATTTAAGATTTAAGAGCTCACTACCTCGCCGGTAAGGAATGCATGGACCTCAATCTACAATCATAAATCTGAAATCATAAATCATTATAGACTGGCCCACAGGATCAGGTTTTCCCAGTCCGATAAAACATTAACCACGGTGCAACCTATTTTGCAGTGTAAACACTCTTTGCATGACTTTCTAACTGCACTGACTCACACCACCTTTCTCCTCTTCCCCTCCCCTGCATGTCAATATTTGTTGCACCCTTCCATATATCGGTTCCCCACAAAAATCTGCCCCCAAGAGGACTGATTTAGAAATTTTTCCATCTCGCCATCTTATCCAGTGAAAAGATCATAACCAATTGAAATCTATGTATCTCTTCAAGACTGCTCGGCCCAGCATGAAGCATGCTCACAGTGAGCGCTACCAAGGAACCATCCTTTTGTGGAACAGTGATTGCTCAAGAGGGCAACGAACGGGCAGCAGATGAGGATGGAATTTTAGCCCGGATATTTCATGAATTGACGTCACGAGACCGTGAAGATGGCTGTGATACCGGGCAACCGCAGGGAGTTGGAGCCGAGGCGTACTTGAACAGTACGTCGCAGGGTCCGACACCCGAGGACGCCCGGCAGGACGGTCAGATACACGGTCGCAGCAGGCAACTCGCGAAATATCCGGGTTAGGCATGAATGGTAACGCACTGCTTCAGGAAACGACCCCGGAGGGTAAAGAAATGGCCTACAGTGAGATACTTTCTCCGAAACATTCAGGTGATACTTACTATGTAGGTATTGATGCCGGCTCGGTTAGCCTCAATTGCATTGTGATCAATCACAACAAGGAAATCGTCTGTGAATTCCCGTATAAACGTCACTTGGGCAGGGTGGAAGAGTATACTGCCGAGTTAATTCGAGATCTTTACCAGAGATTCGGAGAGAGCGCGATTCGTTCCATTTCCTTCACGGGAAACCACGGCAAGAAGCTCAGCGAAAAGTTGGGAACGTTTTACGAATTCGAATCTATCAGCCAGGTTCTTGGCGTCCTCTTCTTAATGCCTGATGTACGAACAATAATCGTCTTGGGGGGCCAAGACACGGCCCTCTTTCAAATTGCCCACGCCCCTGAAAATTGGGAATTGGAATATTTCAGTAGCAATGGACCCTGCGCCTCAGGTACCGGGTCTTTCATCGATCAACAGGCCCAAAGATTGGCAACGTCCATCTACGCAGACGAACAGGATATTTCTCAAGATCAGATCGATACAATATTAGCCGACTTCATAGAACTTGGCCTCACCAGTGATATGCCCGCCAACGTGGCCTGCCGCTGCACTGTGTTCACCAAGTCTGACATGATTCATCTCCAAAACAAGGGAGAAAAGCTAGCGGACATCATTTATGGGCTCCATGTAGGAAATGCTATGAACTACATGAGCACTATCGTTTCCAATCGAAGGTTGAGAGAACCGATGGTCTTTGTGGGCGGGCTATCATTGAACAGGCTTCAAGTGACAGCCTTTCAGGGTTACCTGCCGGAGTTAATCGTCCCCCGCTACAACACTTCCACTGGGGCCCTGGGCGTAGCATTGCGCGCCCTTGAACTGGAGAGTGAAGACAGGGTGGACTTAGTTGACCTTGTGAGTTCGAAATCTAGCCAAGCACTTACAGTGCCTTCTGCTCCCAGATTAACACTAACGAGGACTCTCTTTCAGAACACCAATCAGGTCCAAAATAAGATCTTTCGAAAAAAAACCAAAGCTTATCTGGGAATTGATATCGGATCCACAACAACCAAATACGCTTTGGTAGACGAAGAGTGCAAAATCATCCACACAACATACGTCCCCACCCAAGGCAGGCCAATAGAAGTGACGAAAAACCTCCTGGAGTGCATACGGCAGGACCTGGGTGAGAGGATTGAAGTAGCTGGAACCGCAACTACTGGATCGGGCAGGAATGTGGTGGGTGATTTTCTCAATGCGGACCTGATAATTGATGAGATAACGGCTCACGCCAAAGGGGCAGTTGCAATAGACCGAGAGGTAGATACCATCTTTGAGATTGGCGGTCAGGACTCAAAATACATCCACATTGCCAATACTTACCCTCTCGATTTTGACATGAACAAGGTGTGCGCTGCAGGGACAGGCAGTTTTTTGCACGAACTGGCAAACAAGTATGGAATCAATATAGTGGGCGAATTTCAAGAAATTGCCCTCTCTTCAAAAAGACCCATAAAGCTCGCCGAAAGATGTACTGTTTTCATGGAGTCGGACCTAGCCTCATATGACCAACTGGGCTTACCCCTGGAAGATCTCATAGGGGGTTTGTGCTATGCGATTGTTCATAACTACCTCAACCGGGTGGTGGGGAATAGGAAAATAGGACAGAGGGTGATGTTTTTGGGAGGCCCCTCTTTGAACAAAGGGGTAGTGGCAGCCTTTGAAAATGTCCTTGGCAAAGGTCTCATTGTCCCCCGCCATCGAGAGGTTCTCGGTGCCTACGGCGCAGCCCTTAGTGTCCAAGAAGGAATGCGACTGAGAACCATAGGCAGGAGCAAGTTTCGTGGCCTCGTAAGTGCCATTGAAGACGAGATGAATTACCGGGAAAAAACATGTCAGGCGGATCCTCACTGCCACAACCAATGTAAACTCAAGATTTATGATTTCGACGGTCGTCGGTCCACTTGGGGAGGTGAATGCGGCCGCTATGAACATACAAGAAAAGGAATCTCAAAAAAAGAAAACCTTTTCCAAGTCAGGCAGAAGCTGTGGGAAAAATACATGGCCGGACTTTTCCAAGAGTTGACTGAGGAGCCTCTCATGGAGATAAGTGGGCGTCCAACTGTTGGAATGCAACGGGCCCTCTATGGCCACCAGAGCGCTATTATCTGGGCTCATTTTTTTGACCACCTCGGCTTTCGGCTCGTACTTACTCCACCAACCAATACACGCATATCTAGAATTGGCATAGAAAGCGTGGCGGCTGAGACCTGTTATCCCGTGAAGATCTCCCACGGTCACATCAAGGAATTGATCGGCAAGACCAAGTACCTCTTTATTCCTAGCATGATCGATATGACCACAGCAGAGCAGTCGGAAGTGGGGTCATATTGTCCCATGGTTCAGACCAATTCTTATACCGCTCGAATGGCTTTGGGACTAGACAAGTCAGCCCTTTTGAATCCAGTCATCCATGGAAAATATGACCCGGATACCCGTGCGGTGGAGATTGCCGACCAGATAGGAGCGAAGCTGGGCGTAACCAGGTCGGCCATAGAGAAAGCTCTCTACTGTGGCCTGGCTAGACAGAATGAATTTATTGAGGCTCTTGAGGAAATCGGGCGCACGCTTCTGTCGGAACAGAACCAAGATGAACCAATTGTGGTGGTCACGGGCCGACCTTACAACCTCTATGATGAGCGGTTGAATCTAAGACTTGGTCAGAATCT
>WOR8_10006507_pt1 | contig 11199 bp, 8 predicted proteins | sample DeeMarSeWOR38_10_FD_19890 | JGI IMG/M metagenome (IMG submission 19890)
TAGCCATGTTGTTTCATAACCGGAACTACTGCCTGACAACAGAGAAAGACACTTTTCACGTTCAGATCAAAACACTCATCCCACAGTTCTTCACCAACCTCCATGATTGCCTTTCTTTCCAGAAGCCCGCCGGCATTATTAACCAGCACGTCAATCCGCTCCCCGAAGAATTCAATGGATTCTCGTATAAGTTTCTCGACGTCATCAGCCTTTGAAACATCAGCCTGAATATCAATCGCTTCCCCGCCTTCTGATATGATTTGCTCGACGACCGCTTTTGCAGCATCAGGACTATGAAAATAATTCACAACAACCTTTGCACCGCATCGTGCGAACTCAATGACTGTTGCCCGGCCAATTCCGGTACTGGCCCCGGTGACAATAACATTCTTATTATCAAAACGGATATCCATTTTCCCCTCACTGTTATTTGTTGCTTCAGAGTATTTGCAGAAGGCAAAGAGCATAGTGCTTAGCGTAAATCATTCATTCGGCAACTCTGTGCTCTATGCATTTGGAATCTGCACCATTTTGAATCTAACTAAATGGATCATCTTTCAACCGATAAAGCCACTCACCGGCATTAGGTACATAGAGGATTCCCTCATCCTCACGATTTTTCCATTCGTCCACATTGATTGAATTTGGATCTCTGTATCCCAGATTAATTTTCTCACATACCGCTTCTGGTATACCTGTGGCTAAAACAACTTCTATCCGCGGTCTCTCAACACCATTATCAAAACTGCCAATCCCTTTGACATGTGTGGAGTGTGCCATCACGCCACCAGGAATATCTTTAAATCTGTCCATCTGTTTTAAATAATAATCCCGGGTGTGGTACCCGATCTTTTTAATAATCTCTCCATGTGCAAGGGAAATTTCTTTGATATGTGGTGCATAAATGATCAATTCCCCACCATCGGCAACCACCGGTTCAAGTTTATACATCCCTTTTCCACCCGTCCATAATTCATCATACATCGTGGGTAAACATGACAGCACTTTTTTAAAAGGATGGTCTTTATAAATAATATGAATTTTGTCGGATAATTCAGCAGCAGATCGCCATGCCTCCTCCGGGGAGCCAATATATAAACCTGCTAATCCTTCTTGTTTCACAACCAGACTGAGACACAGTCTTTCCATTGGCAAGAACGTCACTGCTCTATCTACGACTTTTCGCACAGGTGTATCCGCATGACCGATAATATTCGGATTTGAAATGAGGGCACCAAGCCAATGGAACATATCAATTATCTCTTGCCCGGCAATTCCCGGGAACAAGTACTTATTTCCCCCGGAAAATCCAACCACTTCATGGGGGAAGGTCGGTCCGATGATCATTAATACATCATAGTTAAATACCATTTTATTGATGGTAATATTTACATCTTCTTCCATCAATCCATTGGAGATCTCAGAAACTTCAGATTTTGATATGGTCCCGATGGATGTTAACTGATCGGGATCACTCCAATGATGGTTGAAAAACCTCGATTTAGAATAGATATTTTTTCTTTCCTCAGACGTTATCCCAACCCGATGGTTAATCGCTTCATCACTCATCGGTGGATGTGTACCGGCTGCAATGATAAAGTCCAGAAGTTCCGCCTTATCAGCCAACAGTTTATATACTGTCCTGAACATAACGTCAATCGGTCCTGACCGTGTATGATCCGGTATGATCGCCAGAATTTTCTTATCCTTTAAATCCCGAATAGAAAAAGCTTCTTGACAGATCTCAAACACTTCCGCTTCAGAGAGTAATTTTTCTTTATTTCCTTTGCCAATAACCATAAATATATTCCTTTTGCTCTAAAAGGACCTTACACCTCGAAGAGCTTGATACTCGAGTCTAGCCCCCCTTTACTTTTTATAGACCCGAGAAATGGTCAACAAGCGTTCGGGGACATCGGTAACACCCCGACAGTTATAGATGTATAGGAAAAGATTTTTTTGAGGGCGTGCCTTGTAGGGACGTAGCATGCTACGTCCCTACACAGTTCGCCGTTTAATTTTCGTTCTATAACAACATTATAAAATCTCGAGTATCCAGCATCTAAACAGTATACGTCGTCGAAGCAGTCTTCCCGCCGCGTCCGGTCCAGTTGGTATGGAAAAATTCACCCCGCGGTTTATCGACGCGTTCATAGGTATGAGCACCAAAATAATCCCGCTGCGCCTGTAAGAGATTTGCCGGTAAGACGGGACTTCGGTATCCATCATAATAGGCCAGGGCACTGCTAAATGCGGGAACCGGAATACCATTTTTCACGGCAGTGGCAACAACCTCACGCCAGGCGGCCTGATTTTCTTCAATGACTTTTTTGAAATAGTCATCCAGAAGTAAATTTTGTAGATCAGGATTTTTATCGAAGGCTTCCTTTATTCTACCTAAAAATTGCGCACGGATTATACATCCTTCACGCCACATAAGGGCGATATCTCCGAATTTCAGATCCCAGTTGTGTTCTGCCGATGCTTCACGCATCAATTGATAGCCTTGAGCGTAGGAACAGATTTTTGATGCATAAAGTGCACGTTGTATCTTCGATACGAATTCTTTTTTATCACCGGAGAAAGTCGGTTGAGGACCGCTGAGAGATTTAGATGCTTGAATCCGTTCTTCCTTAATAGCACTCATTGCCCGCGCAAACACCGCTTCTGCAACCGTTTGTGCAGGAATACCCAGGTCAAGCGCCGCCTGACTTGTCCACTTACCTGTTCCTTTTTGCCCGGCCGTATCGAGAATCACATCCAGCATTGGCTTGCCGGTCTCGTCATCCTTTTTGCCCATAATATCACGGGTTATCTCAATCAGGTAACTATCGAGTTCTCCTTCATTCCATTCTGTGAAAACAGGTTCCATTTCCTCAGTTGTCATTCCCAGAACATTTTTCATAATCCAGTATGATTCACATATCATTTGCATGTCACCATATTCTATCCCATTATGAACCATTTTAACAAAATGTCCGGCACCGTCACTACCCACCCACTCACAACATGGGCTGCCATCAGCAACTTTTGCAGCGATCGCTTTAAATATGGGTTCTACATGTGGCCATGCTTCCCTTGATCCACCAGGCATAATTGACGGTCCTCTGAGAGCACCCTCTTCACCACCGGAAACACCTGTCCCAATGAACAGGAATCCTTTTTCTTCAACGTATTTTGTACGGCGGATCGAATCCGGAAAGTGACTGTTTCCACCATCAATAATAATGTCACCTTTTTCCAGATATGGCATAATCATTTCAATAAATTCATCAACCGGCGCTCCCGCTTTTACTAACAACATGACTTTTCTCGGTCTTTTCAGGCTCTGAACCAGTTCTTCAATGCTATAACATCCCTTGATGTTCTTACCCTTTGCCCGGCCCTCAATAAAATTATCGACCTTGCTGGTTGTCCGGTTAAAAACCGCAACGGAAAATCCGTGATCCTCCATATTAAGAACCAGATTCTCACCCATCACTGCGAGTCCAATTAATCCAATGTCATAATCACTCATTACATCTTACTCCTTTATCATTTTTATTTATAATGTCATTTTCTATATCGCGCCGGCTGGCGCGATAAGGAAAATGACTTAGCTACACCCCACTGTATGCCGAAAATCCCCCATCAACCGGAACGACTATACCATTTACAAATGCAGAAGCGGGAGATATTAACCAGAGAACTGTGCCCAGGAGATCTTCGGAATCACCAAAGCGGCCCATCGGTGTATGATTAATTATTTGTTGACCCCGTTCAGTTAATTCTCCCGTTTTTTCATCAGTAAGAAGAAATTGGTTTTGTTTCGTCAGAAAAAAACCCGGTGCAAGGGCATTCACCCGGATATTTGGTGAATATTCCTGAGCCATATGAACTGCCAGCCACTGGGTAAAATTTGATATAGCAGCCTTAGCAGCCGAATAAGCCATCACTCTTGTCAAAGGGCGGAAAGCACTCATAGAAGAGACATTTAAAATAATTCCTTCCTTCTTTTCGGCAAAATGCCTTCCAAACACCTGACTCGGTATAATTGATCCCAATAAATTTAGATTAGCTACATGTGCGATCGATTCCGGATCCAGATCAAAAAAAGAAATATCAGGTGAAGTGGTTGCCTTTGGATGATTACCGCCGGCACTGTTGATCAGACAATCAACATCTCCAAAAGTTTTTATAATATGCGTGGCAGCTTCTTCCATTTTTTCCCGGTCAAGTACATCACCATAAACGATTATATAGTTGCCGACTGTTGTGTCAATTTTTTTAACTATTTCATCTGCCAGCTGAATATCCCTGTCAATAATGGCCACATTTGCCCCGCAGCCGACTAAGGCACAGGACATCTCAGCTCCCAGCACACCTGCTCCTCCGGTGATAACGATCGTCTTATTTGTAAAATTGTACATATTTGTTACTTCTTTCAGATCCATTTTTAACCTCAGATTATTAGGGCACTAAAGTGCCAGATCTTCAATTATTCGCTCTTCCCCGCTTTAAAAAGCGGGGTTAGATAGTTCACACCCTTTGACTAACTCCGTGCTTCTGCGCGGAGATATTGCAACTTCTCAAATGAATGGGCTTCAGCCCACCATAATTATAAAAACAACGGCTTCATATGCCGTTCATAGATATTAACTGATACCTGTTCGGCGATTGTATCGGCAAATTTCTCCAGCGCTGGATAATAGATATCCTTCATTTCTGCCGCAACCTTGTATCCCACGTGTAATAATTGTCTCACATCAGGATTGTAGTCAGCACAGGATTGGTCGTGCCTCAATGCATTGGCATATGATTCTCCATCCCAGGAATGAACCTCATCTTCAGATGGTAAATTTTCTTTATTGATGTCGATAACCGTCGCATAAGGCCCGCAGAGTTCATCAAATCTGTTTAATGACTGATAGTAGATCTTTTTTGCAATTTCCAGACCTTCTCCCCCGGCCAAAGCCAATCCAATCAGTTCTTCTAACCAGGTTGTGCCTGCTGTTTTAATATGCAATCCTGCATTGTTCGCCCGTGTGACTTCCCGAATAATCGGATAGAGAGAAAACTTGTCGCTTCCGGAATGGACACTTAATTTTAATCCTTCCGGTAATGAAAATTCTTTAATCGCAAATTGAATGACAGCCAGATCCTGCTCGAATTCCTTGCGAAACAGATCTATATCACCCACGTAATCGACGCCTTTGTTAAACCTCCCACTAAATTTAGGAGCGATTGTTTCTACAGGAATTTGTTCGGCAGCCAGACCGGACAAAATAAAAAAGATTTCGAGAGGCGTCTGCGGATTATCTGTCTCATCCATCGACACTTCTACCATAAATGAATCATTCCCTTTACTCGCCTGAATTTTACGATAGGTTCTGCCGGCTTCTTCGATCGCCTTTAAATATGACCGGGCTATTCTCTTTAGCCCCTCTTTATCAAGAACAAATTTTTCCGATATACCTGGGATCTCGAATTCCCCAGTGTATCTTCTATGTTTTTCAACAAAGGATCGAATATTCTCCTCAACTGTTTTTTCACCAATAAAATCAGCAACATCAAGTGTAAAAAAGTCACTGCTTTCAAGAAAGAAATCCACCGTATCAAATGTAACATGATCAGCATCAACAAAATGAGGCGCTCGCCATCCCAGTTTTTTAACTGCCAGATCAGCTTGATCTCTGGTTTCTCGCGGATTGCTCGAAATAATTTTATGTTCTCTGTAGGATTTATTCCATACAGGAGTAATATCGACACCTTTTTGTTGTGCCTTCTGAAATGCAGTTAATTGCGCTTCAGCCTGATGAGCAAAGCGATCACCCACACCAAAGGAATATTTGCCTAGTTTATTTTCCATCTGAGTTTCCCATAGTTAGTTGCTTTTATCTGTATATTTTTCTTTATCCTTCAATCTAAAGCGTAACCACAGAGACACAAAGCTGGCACAGAGTTCACAGAGTTTTTAAATGTCATTCCCGCGCAAGCGGGAATCCAGAGATTTTTATTTATCGTATTGCCAAAGATGGATTCCTGCTTTCGCAGGAATGACTGTCCGGTCTCCGTGTCTTCTCGGTGTCTCTGTGGTTAGTTTTTTTATGACTATAGTTTATACGCCTTCTTGACCAGATCATACGCCAGTGCGCGGATCATCTGCCGTGCATCTTCCATATCAATGATATGCCGGCTGACTTTCCTCGCCAAAAAGTTTGCATCTACCCGTCGACTTAAATCATGTCGCGCCGGTATGGAGGGAAAAGCTCGTGTATCATCATTAAAGCCAACCGTATTATATATACCGGCGGTTTCGGTTACCCGCTCGCGAAATCGTGTCATTCCCTCGATACTATCATGAAACCACCAGGCAGGTCCAAGTTTCATCGCAGGATAGTGACCTGCAAGGGGCGCTAATTCACGCGAATAGGATGACTCATCCAAAGTAAAGACAATGAGGGTTAATCGTCGATCATTACCATATTTGTTTAATAGCTCATATAAATTTTGAGTATATTCCGTTTGCACCGGAATGTCGCACCCCTTATCCGCTCCGAATCTCTTAAAGATATGGGCATTATGATTTCTAAAAGAGCCGGGATGTATCTGCATTACCAGTCCGTCTTCTATACTCATCCGCGCCATTTCCATCAACATATGAGCGGTGAACAATCGGGCATCTTTTTCCGTGGCCTCGCCCTTCAGGGCAAGGCTAAAGATAGATTCTGCTTCATTGGCATCAAGATGATGCGTAAATGGACTGAAAATGCCCTGATCCGTAGAGACAGCACCCAACATTTTAAAATATTCTCTCCGATTTTCGATGGCACGGATATAATCTTTGTAGGAACTAATATCGATATCCGAAGCATTGCTAAGTTCTTTGATGGCATTCTGCCATCCTGGAATACCGATATTAACCACACTATCGGGCCTGAAACATGGGATCACCTTGCCGTTCCAGTCTGAACTGAGTATTTGTTTATGATAGTTGAGTGAATCTGAAGCAGCATCTGTGGTTGTCAATACTTCAATGTTAAATTTTTCAAACAGGTGTCTTGGTAAAAATTCAGGTGATTGCAGTTTTTCCTGTAGTTCATCGTAAATTTTCATGGCATTTTCGCTGTTTAATTTCTCCATTATGCCAAACACCTCGGCAAATTCATGACCAAGCCAGGCACCTGTTGGCGTGGCACGAAAGAGATAATAATGATCAGAAAATGTCTGCCAGATCTTACGATGATCGGATTCCACAAGTGATCCGTCAATAGTAGGAATTCCCAGTGATTCCATTGTGATCCCCTGTGAATACAGCATTCGAAACACATAATGATCTGGAATTAAAATAAGTTCTGTCGGATCAGGGAAAGGAAAATTTTCGGCTAATAATTTTGGATCGACATGTCCGTGGGGGCTGACGATTGGTAAATCTTTCACTTCATGATATAACTCATTTGCAATCTTTCTAATCGTTGGATCAGCGTCGAAGTATCTTTGCGGGTTTAGTGCTGAATCTGCCAAGTTTTCACTCCTCCTTCTTTTTGCATGTATCACAGATAACTAACTCTGTGGGCACTACGATATGTTTTTCCTCCCTCATCTCCGGATTTTTAATTTCATCCAGCAAAAGTTCCACAGCTTTCCGCCCGATATCTTCGGAGGGTTGATCAATATAAGATATTGAAGGCGTTACAAAACGGTTATAGATACTGCCTCCAAAGCTAACGATTTGAAGATCCTTTGGAATTGATATACCTGCTTCCTGAGCGCCAAGAATGACGCCCAGAGCGACAGGATAGGTCACCGTAAAAATAACTTCAGGTAATTCACCGCTACGGAATAATTTCATAAATCCCTTATAACCATCTCCTTCAGCAAAACCTGTTTCCACAATCCAGGAATCGCGAATCTCCAGATTCTTATCTTTCATTGCTTTTTGAAAACCGTTCAGACGTTTTTTGCCAATATTTGTATAACCGTAACCAGCCAGATGAGCTATCTTTGTGTAACCACTCTCAATGATTTCGGTTATAGCTTCACATGTTCCTGCTTCGTCATCAGCCGTTACCGTACTGAATCCTAAACCCTCAATAACACGATCAAAAAATACCAGTGGAATTCCCCGATTCTTGACTGTCTCAAAAATTGATTTATCCTTGGTCTGCTCCGTCACAGATATTAAAAGCCCTTCAACACGCATTGATAGCAGCGTCTGCAGATGTATCAGCTCGTTTTCTACATTCTCTTGCGATACTGTCATAATAATTTCATAATTGTTCTCAAAAGCAGTTTGATAAATCGTTTCAATAGCGGAGGCAAAGAAATGATGAGCGATTTTTGGGACAACCAGACCGATCGTTTTTGATTTCCTTGATGAAAGATTCCTTGCTATATAATTAGGTACATATCCTAATCTTTCAGCAGTCTCTCTGACCAGCTGCTTTGTCTCCAAACCGATATCCGGATGATCCCTGAGCGCCTTGGAAACTGAAACCTTCGATAATTGCAGTTCGTCAGCAATATCCTTCAACGTTATAGATTTTTTGGGTGTCATGGCAAACTTCCAATCACTTAACCGGTAAAGTTAACGGTAAAGAATATCTACATAAATTGATTAAAAGTCAATACAAAATTTAATATCTTTTTAACCACAAGTTCACAAAGATCGCAGATTTTTTTTAAAAAATAGCCTTTGTGCGCTTTGTGCTCTCTGTGTTTAAAAAAAGATCTAAGTTTTAGTTATGTTTGAGCGGTTACCGGAAATTTAAGATTCTTGGTTTTCGGATCAAAATTGCCGCGTACAAAAAGGTATGAATTATTATCCGGGATAATATCATCATACGTATAGCGCAGCTGATCAGGGGGAAAATGATAGATGATTGATTCTGTATCCTTTTTTTGAACGATCCTGGAAAGTGCCTTCTCCATATCAAATGGTTCTTTATAGATGATATCCCATATATGTAATTCATTCTTTTCTTTACTGATGACAAAGAGAACCTCTTCTTCACTCAGATAATGCAAATTATCAGAAAATATATTTATCAAGTGCCAGTGTGTAATAAATTCATAATCAAGAGCACCAAAAATTCTTGTCACATCCTGACGAAAAGATAAAAGATGATGGATAAGTTTTACATCGGTCTGATTCTGCAGATTTAATTTTTTTGCTGAATGTTTGGATAGCGGAACATCGGTTGAAATAAATAAAACTTCACTGTATGGTTTAAAATCAAATTTGGGATAAAAATCGAGAACGCTTTCATTGGCAAATAAAAACATGATCTCACTGCTTGATTCATATTTGTCAATGACATACTCCATGAGATAGCGACTCATTCCCTGATTTCGATACTCTGGAATAGTCCCCACTGTTCCTATCTGAATACCCTTCACTATTTTCTTGTCGATCAAAAGTTTCATTTTCGAGACGGATACGTTTGATGCTATCTCATCTTTCTCAATAATTGAATGGGGAATATAGTGATCTGACCAGTACCCAGCTTCATACCAGCGTTTAAAATCCGCGCGGGGAAAAACAGCCTGCACAAACTGAAAAAATAGAGTTCTCAATTCATGATTATCTTTGTATGCTTCATATACGTTAAAGATCAATGATAGCCCCGGTTATAATCTCACCATGAAAAGAGACGATACTGTAACATCAGTTGAATGGATAAGGTGCCATCTTCGATTTTTTGAATTCGATACCATCTGAACTCTCCACCAAATGCAAATTTCATATTTAGAGGATATGAATACGAGGCTGCTACATAATAGCTGGTACTTATCTGGGTACTTTGATTTTGAGAGCCAAAAGCTTCAAAAGATGTTTTTAAAAATGAAGGACCAAAACCGGTGGTTAGATTTATGGAAGGTATTATTTCCATCGAAATGACCAGAAAAAGTGGAATGGAATTAAGTGAAGATTTAGCATCTGTGGATCCAAATTCTGTATCTGTGACTGATTCCTCATAAGTATAGAGAGAGTTATAGCCGGATTCCAATCCAATCCGTAAGAGATGTTCCGGTTCCCACATGACCCGAATATGACTTATAATACCGTTTAGATTGAAACCCGATTTGTTCATATCAGTAATATAGCGGGCATACCCTGCACCCCCCTGAATATTCAGATAGTAGGTTTGAGGGAAGGAATGGATTATATAAATAAACACTATAATTATATTAACTATTAAAATTCTGCTCATTTCAATGTCCTAACTAGAAGTGAATGCAACAGACTAAATCCTTACCGTTCTTTCCCTTACCTTATACAGAAAAGTTCAGAATCAATAATAACGGTTAAAACTGTCATACCCTCATTCCAAGAGATGGGGGTTAGGAACTCACTGACTATAATAATAATAGGCAACCAGTGTCGGATAATTGGTCACCATACCGTCAAAATCACCCTCCTTTAAATACTGATCAATGAACTGCGGATCATCCAGTGTCCAGGTAATCACCCGTCTTCCCTCACCATGCATTGCCTGTACTTCATTGTTTTGGGTACCCAGTGTCCAACGTGGTCCCCAAAATTCTGAACTGGTGTTTCTAACATCTTCAATGTCAAATTCGTTTAGTGATAATATATCTTCATATGATGGATAATTCATAAATTGATTTATTTTTTCCTCTTTTGGCAGTCCTATAAAAATTTCCAATTCACGCCCCATCGTCTCCGCCCTTGACATTATTTCCTGCTGGATTGGTATGACCTCCGGCATATCATTTTTTTCGGATTTCATGTCAAGCCATACGAGACCTAAGTTGGTTTCCTCAAGTACAAATTCCAGTGCTGCCTGTAGAGAAGGTATTTTTTCTCCATTAATTAACGTAATAAAGGAACGGAGCTGGGCAAAGGTAAAATCTTCAATATTACCCCAGACAGGACCTTTCTGGGTTAATCTAAGATTTATTGTCTGATCATGATAAAGAAATGGTATCCTGTCTTCCGATAATTTTATATCAATTTCTATCGCATTTGCACCAAATCTTTCTGCCAGGTCAATCATTTCAAGTGTGTTTTCCGAAGCTGGCAGTAAATCAGATGTCCGACCGGCGCCACGATGAGCGAGAATCCAGAATTTTTTTTCAAATACATTCGGTCCAAAATACCTGTCAAATACTAGAGTCACCCTTTTGTCCGGATCTTTATTATCCGTGCCATATAATCCAATAAGGGTGAATGGAATATCATCTTTTCCCTTTAAT
>WOR8_10009323_pt1 | contig 11198 bp, 9 predicted proteins | sample DeeMarSeWOR38_10_FD_19890 | JGI IMG/M metagenome (IMG submission 19890)
AGTGCCACCACCGCCGCCAGTCCGAGAAAAAAGATCCATTTTTTGCGGGTTTTAGACATAATAAGAGTCCGTAGTCTCGAAAGCACAGGGCATAGAGTAAGGAGCCAGGAGACAGGAGTCAGAATTCAGGAGAAAAGCAATCAAAATACAATTCCTCTCAAGTTGCTCACATTTTCGCCCCGTCTCCAGCTCGCCGGTGCACCGCGTCGTCCCGCAGTGCCTAGTGCCTAGTTGAAACGGCTGACTGCTGCAAGCTGTCCGCTGCCAGCTGTATTTCCCTATGCCCCATGCTCCATGCCCTATGCACTATGCTCATTTTATACTCGCTTAATCTCTTCTTTACCAAATAGCCCTGTGGGCTTGATAAAGAGCACCAAAAGCAGGATAAGAAAAGCAAAGGCATCCTTGTAAGCAGACGAGAGAAAGGCAGCACCAAAGGTCTCCATGGCCCCGAGAAGAAGTCCACCCAATACTGCGCCCTTCATGCTGCCGTAACCACCCAATATTGCAGCGGCAAAGCCTTTTAGTGCCAGCATGACTCCGGCGCTGTATGACATGGTGGTAATTGGGGTAATAATAATACCAGCAACAGCTCCAATGCCGCCACTAAGAACAAAGGAGAGCACTGTCATGCGGTATACTCCTATACCGATGAGGGCAGCCCCTCGGCGATTCTCAGCCACTGCTCTCATGGCTTTGCCTACCATGGTGCGACTGAAGAAAAACCCGAGTGAAACAACTACCAGTAAAGTGATTCCCAGGATCCAAAGCGTTTGTGGTAGGATGGCAGCATTTGCCAGGACCAATGGCTCATCGCCAGAAAAAGACGGCAAAGCCCGGGGGGTTTTGCCCCATATGTGCATGGCCGTTTCCCGCATGGTGATGGAAACGCCCACGGTGATCATCACCAGAATCAAAATGCTATCCGAGCGAGCCCGACGAATAGGTCCTGTCTCCATTAACCAACCCACTGCCATTACAGCCAACACCGCCAGGGGAAAGGCTATGACAAAGTGTAGCCCAGCAACCTGGGTGAGGCTGATCATGGTCATGGCGCCGAGCATGACAAACTCACCCTGGGCGAAGTTAACGATGCCTGTGGCATTATGAATAATGCCGAAACCCAGGGCAATGAGGGCATAAATACTGCCGCTCGTGAGTCCTGATACTATAAACTGTGGGAGCTGGGACCAGATCATAAGCGCAAGGCTGCAAGTTTGGTTGTTTTTTGATCAGTCTATTTTTTTTCTCAACTATTCAGCATCGAGCATGCTGGCAAAGAAATCCGAAATCCTGAGCACGAAATCCGAGACAAGTTCGAATTACCAAAATTTCAAAATTCAAAAAAGAAGATTTTTGCCACTGGCAAAAGGCCATGATTTTTTAGGAGAAGGCAAGTTTCGGTCACTTGAGTTTGGGAATTTGGATTTGTTTCGATATTCGAATTTCGATATTCGGACTTGATGAGTTCGCTCATCTGAGTTCAGTAAGCCTCCATGAGCAATCCGGCCCAAAAACAAAAAAACCGTGAGCTTCAAAACCGCCCACGGCGATAATCTTGTAACCTAAATCAGTTCATGTCGGACTGTGGGCGGACCTTTCCTTGGATCTCCACCACCACCAAGGCCATGAACGATTCGGATGCATGTGCTAACCTCTTGGAAACAGGAACCAAAGTCGATTTTTTTAGATAGCAGACTCGCCGTTGAAGTGTCAAGGGGAAAACAGCAGGCAGCCAGCGGCCACCAGCTGGCAGTTAATCAATGGGCTAATCGAACATAGCTGCCTGCTGCCAGTTGCCCGCTGCTAGCTGAAAACTCCGTCTCCCCGTTTCCCCCCGTCGCCGGATCGGTTCGTTGGTTTCTCTCCGCCCCGCACAAGATCTTGTGCGGTTCCTCATTGACTGCCAGACTCAGAACCTGATCACCCTCTCGAAACATGAGCCGTTTAGCAACCATGTGGGAAATGAAATTTTCTAGCTTATCTAGAGATACACTCTCCATTTTATGGAGAATTTGGCTCAACGTTCTGCGTGTTTCGCAAAACCGATAAATATCCCGCGAGTACCCCTTGAGTCGAAATGTCTCCATCTCGTAATTTTGGTTTCGTCGGCGGATTAAGAGAAAGGTTCCTCCGTCACGATAGCCGAGCAAGGGAGCCGGGAAATGATCTTTTCGCAGTGATTGATACCTCTGTTGCCAGCTGTCAAGCTCACTGGCGACAACCGTCCAAAGCCGCTTCTGTTTGGTGCGATCGCCTCTGTACGTTTTTATCATGAGGCAGAGGGAATCTGCGAGTGAACCGGGCAGCAACTTTTTGTAGTGCGGGTGATTGGCCACACTGCGGATGCCAAACTGTTCAGGGTGAAGGTACACCGGGCTGTTTTGCCCCAGCCAGAAACGAACCTTGCGAAGAGGTTGGTAGGGTTGGACAAAGGTGAGGTTGTTGAGGGTTTCCTCAACGTCCCTGCTATCGCTTGTTGGAAAGCCTAAGATGAGGTTCGATGAATGGCGAATGTCCAGTTCCTCGCAGTGTTTCATCAGCTCAATGTTTTGGATGACCGTGGTTCCTTTGTTTATTTTGCCAAGGAGGCTAGTGCTCAAGGCCTCGACTCCAATCTGGACCTGATTTACCCCTGCTCTCCGCATCTGAATGAGATTGCCACGAGAGATAGATGCCCTTAGTTCAGTAAAGATCTCGAAGCTTCGATCTAGCTCAGTGATAGATTTAAAGATTCCTTTGAGCTTGCCGCTGTCAAGAATGTTATCGGCAAAGGAGAATTTCAAACTAGAGTGTTTGCTGGCCAACTGTTCCATTTCCCGCGCTACTTGTACGGGCTCTTTGCTCCTGTAGCCTCGCCATTGTAAGTTAAGATTGCAGAATTTGCAGGCACGGTCGACTGTGCCAGACTTTATTCTGTGCCACCAACATCCTCGAGAGGTTTCCATGGGCAGATTGGGTATTAGATTGGACAAGCGAGATTGATGGCTTAATTGTTCAAAATAGTCGCTGTAGTCTGGCACAGGAAGTTCACTTAGGTTCGACAGCTGGTTCAGCTCGCCCCCAGTGACATTGCCCTCTTTATCCCGCCAAAACAGGCCAGCAGAGTCATCACCTTTGAAATCGCGGTTCTTGATTCGTTTAATCAAAGTCAAAAGCGGCAGTTCACCCTCTCCGCTCACAACGAAGTCGATTTCAGGTATGTTGGCAAGGAGCGAGTAACCCAGTTCGCCAGCGCAACTGGAGCCGCCAACCGCTATGGGGATGTGGGGATGCTGCCTGCGGATCTCCCTAATCATGTAGAGAGATGAGGTCAACTGGGAAAGACAGATAGAGAACCCGATGAGATCATAAGAAGACCAGGCTAAATCAAGATGCTTCTCGTGGTGCAAGCCCTGAATCTGCCTGGAGATATTTTCAAGATCTGGGGGAATCCCTTTGACTCTGGCACTGTACTCCTTGGAGACGAGATCAGTTATCTCAGGTCTTCTTTTTGGGTTTAGCAGGTAACCATAAACGGACTCGGCCACCCAGGTTCGCTCGGCAATATCATTGTAGGTTTTGAGCCCCAGTAAATTGCCCACCTCGAGGTAAGGGTGGTAACAGTTAATGTTTACGTCTGCCGCTTTGCTTTCAATGAAACTCTTGAGGGTGCCTAGCTGAATGGAAGGTCGGTTGGCCAAAGGCCACGGCATAGATATGAGAGCGAGGCGGAAATTCGCAACGGTCTAGCTCCACTTCTTTTCGCATTGGAATGGTGGAATGTTGGAGTAATGGGTGAAATTGTCAAAAACAAAGACGAGCAGTAAAATGACAGGAATAGAGTACGGCTCAATAATTTTTTATCCCCACTCTTCCATTCATCCAAAATTCCATCATTCCATGAGCGGGGTGACATGGTAATGGGTTAACAAATCTGCCCTTGCTTCACAAATTTGTAGGATCCCTGAGCGTGCTAGGGTCTCTTCATCCAAACAAGGGCTAACTCCACAGAAGGATTGTACTTACAAAAACGCATTTCAGAGGCTTCGTCCACTGATTGTTTAAGGGCGATAATCCGATCGAACTCGCGATTAACCACGACCTGACAAAATCCAATTTCCTCCTCTGCAGAGAGAAACAAGAGATCACTGGGCAAGACGGACTTGGACATGTAGGCCATATCATCGTCGAGGAGATCACTGCTACAGATCCTGTAGCAGGCTCCACAAGCACAAGTATAGATATCATCGAAGTCGAGGGGAACAGGGTGTTTTCTCTCACAAAAGGGACAGACAATATTGAGGTGCATATAAAGGTCTCCGTTCAAGTGTGTTGCTCATACCAGTCTGGCCGGCCTGCAAACCTCGTTCAATCGAGACAAACAAAGAAAACACAGTAAACTGAGAGGGCTATCTATATCACATATGCGAGAAATGTGGCACCATTTATTTTACCTGCTCTGTAATAGATGTGTTTTCCTTGGTTTGAGCCTATCCTGGCGATCCTCGCCGGGCTTTTTGACTGTTTTAAGCACGCGGATTGTATCTCCGGGCTTAACTTTGCCGCCTCGAAGTACTCGCGCAAAGATTCCCTCTCTAGGCATTACACAGTCACCTACTTGATGGTAGATAGTGCAGCGCCTATGGCAGTCTTTGCCTATCTGGGTGATTTCAAGCTCTGCTTCACTCCCCACTGCTAGCCGAGTACCCAACTCTAGTTGCCAGACCTTGATTCCAGTAGTGGTGATGTTTTCGGCAAAATCGCCTGGTGCTACATCCACACCTTTGTCGCGAATCTTGATAATACTCTCCATGGCAAGAAGGCTTACCTGCCGATGCCAGTCACCGGCATGGGCATCGCCCGCAAAACCTCTGTCTTTCCTTAGTTCGCACTCCGAAAGATTACTTTTTTTTTGTCCCTTGCGGAGACTTGTAGAGACTGCCACGATTCTGCCTTCTGCGGAAAAAGCTTGGGCTTCCATGGCTAGACCCTCCAAGGGCAGATGGGACGAACTGCCCGAATGCGTGTTGCTTATTGATGGTTATTGGTTATTCGTTATCCGTTACTCGGAAAAACCCTAATCGCCAATGTGCTTATCAGCCATTGGTAATAATACAGACCTGAATGACTTTTCTGCACCCTAGTAACCGATAACAAATAACGGATAACAGCACCTGTAGTTACGGCTAAATAGGGCCCCACTGAAACATCGGTGATGCTAACTGAACTACCATCTTGGGTCAAGGGGGGTACGAAAATAGATGGTGGGTAGGTCGGCAAAACTTTTTATGTTATAGAAAGCATGGAGCATGAATCAGCTAACAGCCTGCAGCTAGCAGGTTATCAAATTGTCCAATTCAAAAATGCTGCTTGCTGTCTGATGCCGCCTGCCTCCTGATTTAACAGGTATGCCCCAGGCAGCGAACGGAGCAAGCTCATAGGAGGCGCCATGAAAGACATTCCGAAAATACTGCACATCTTGGACCAGACCTACCCCGATGCACAATGCAGCTTGGATTTCACCAATCCTTTGGAACTCCTGGTAGCTACTGTACTTTCAGCCCAGTGCACGGATGAGCGGGTAAACCAGGTTAGCAAAACTGTGTTTGCCAAATATCGAACTGCAAAAGATTATGCCGACGCTCCCCTGGAAGAGTTGGAAGATGACATACGGTCTACTGGCTTTTTCAGAAATAAGGCAAAAAGTTTGAAAAACTGCGGAACAGCCCTGGTTGATCAACACCAGGGTGAAGTACCGGCACGCTTGGAACAGCTCGTAGAGCTTCCTGGTATTGGCAGGAAAACAGCCAACGTGATACTGGGTGCGGCTTTCAAAATCCCGGGGATTGTGGTTGATACTCACGTTGGGCGAATAACCCAAAGGATGGGATTGACTCGTGAGCAAGACCCGGTGAAGATTGAATTTGATTTGATGGAAATTATTCCCAAAGATAAGTGGACAGTCTTTTCCCACCAACTAATTCAGCACGGCAGGCAGATATGCAATGCAAGAAAACCCAGGTGTAACAAATGTCCGCTGCTGGAACACTGCGACCACGGCCAGCAGACAGAGGTGGCGACGCCGTGATACGATGACACGGAGAGGCAGCAATAATAAGCATGAATCCGAAGCACGAAATTCAAAACGAGAAGACAATGGATTTGAGGGACTAATATTTAGATTTTGTTTTGAACATTGGAGAATTTGCATTTTGAATTTGTTTCGGATTGAGACCCGCCCGCCTCGCCTGAGCGAGAGCGATGGCGGGCAGGTATTCGATATTCGGATTTCGAACTCGCTAGGATTTCCGTGATTATAAAGGCTGATTGGGCTTCATGACATTCCGTGTTTAAAGGCGAGGTGTTCGATGAGGGTTCGTGCCCTGGGCCTTATGTCCGGGGGTCTCGACAGCATGCTGGCTGTGAGCGTGCTTCTAGATCAAGGAATAGAGGTAAGAGGGATTACCTTTGAGACCCCGTTTTTTGGGCCTCAAGGGGCACAAAAGGCAGCCAATCAATTAGGAATAGCGCTGCTGGTTGTGGATATAGGAGAGGCCCACTTGGAGATGCTCAAGAACCCCCAGTATGGTTACGGTAGCCAAATGAACCCGTGCATAGATTGCCACGCCCTCATGCTCAAAAGGGCCGGCAGAATTATGGACGAAGAAGGTTTTGATTTACTGAGCACGGGTGAGGTATTGGGCCAGCGCCCCATGTCCCAGAGGAAAGATGCTCTTCGTGCCGTAGACAAGCTCTCTGGGTATGATGGGTACATTCTCCGTCCACTGAGCGCCAAATTGCTCCCCGAAACCATACCGGAAAGAGAAGGGAAGGTCGATCGCCAGCGACTTCTGGACATTCGAGGACGTTCGCGCAAACGTCAGATGGCACTTGCCGCTCACTACTCCATGCTAAAGTGGGGCCGTCAATTGAGGCTTCCCAGCGGAAAACGTCTCGTGGTTGGGCGAGTGCATCGGGACAATCTTAAGCTGCACGAGATGGCTCGTGAGGAAGATCTGGTTTTGCGGGTGAAAGGGGTGCCGGGGCCAACAGGCCTCATTGTTGCCACGACTGAGGGACAAGAAGTGGAATTGGCGGCAAACGTTTTGGCCGCCTATAGCGATGCAGAGACTGGCAAGGAAGTTGTAGTCGAGGTGTCAGGGAGGGAAAAGCGCAAGATTACAGTGAGTACACCCCCTAAAGAAGAATTCCGCGAACTGTTAATCTAGAGTTCGTTGTGCGTCGTTCAAACCGTTCAAGTCGTTCAATCATCCGGCTTTCTCGGTCTCGATCGAGGACTAAAGGCTAAAGTAGCCAGTTTTCAAATTCAAAATCCGCAGTTGGAAATTGCAAATTCGAGATTCATTCTCCTGGCTCCTGACTTCTGGATTCTGTCTCCTTTACCTTGAACCTTGCGCCCTAGGCCTATTTGTCCAATTTCTCGCCTGTTTCGTGCTCCCAGAGTTCCCCTAACCTGCCAGTTCGATAACCTTCCATATCCAGGGTCACGGCCACATAACCCAAAGACTTGAAACGAGCCACCAGCCGGTCACGTAAACCTGTGTCGCTGAGCCTGCCGATCCCTTCGGGTGACAGTTCAATGCGAGCCGTGCCCTGGTGGTCTCTCACTCTGACCAAATCAAAGCCTTCATCAAAAAGAAATTTTTCAGCAGATTCCACCCTCGCAAGAGATTGGCGATCAAGAGGTGTTCCGTAGGGAATTCTTGAGGCCAAACAGGCCATGGGCGGTAGATTCCAGGAAGAGAGACCCAATTTTTTGCTGAGCACACGGACCTGATCCTTGCTGAGACCTGCCTCCGTCAAGGGACTCCTTATCCCCAACTCAACCAGGGCCCGGTGTCCAGGTCTATGGTCACTTGCATCAGACAACTGAGTGCCCTCAACGAGGTAAGAGGTGGAAATTTTCTGGGCCTCGACGAGTCCTTGAGAGAAAACCTGTTTTTTGCAATGGTAGCAACGATCAGGTTGATTGAGCCGGATTTCCTCCACGGCAAGAGGATTGATCTCGAGGAGGATGTGTTTTATGTTCCTTTCCTTGCAGAAGCTAACAGCACGATCTAGTTCTTGGCGTGACAGGAAGGGTGATACAAAGGTTATAGCCTTCGCTCTGTCTTCCAAGACCTCACGGGCAAGGTGAAGAAGAAAACTGCTGTCCACGCCACCGGAAAAGGCCACCAGCACGCTCTCCAACTGGCGAAGTATATTTTTTAGTCTATCAAGTTCTTGATGCAAAGTGCTTTCTCCGTCTCCCCGTTTCTACCCGTCACCTTCATCTTCATTTAGGCAGTGGGCAAGAGGTGTTGCGGTTCCCCAAGAAGGAATTTTCCTGCTCTGATCCACCTCTTTAAAATGTGGGCAATCTCTCTGGCTCGTGGCATGCTGGAAAGTGGTACGGCTTGAACCTCTCTGCCGTTGAAGCGGAAGGAACCGCTTTTCAGCTCGCCATAACTAACCTGGCCAACGTTCCTGCCCGTTCCTTTTGGGTAATCTTCGCTATAATCCACAAGGGGGGCAAAAAGTTCTTCATCCGCAACGGCCGTATAGCGGGCCATCTCCTCATCGAGTATGGGGATGGGAATTCCTAAACCAACGGCCAGGGAGCAGCCGTAGCCAAGTATGCTCACTCCGAGCAACCAACGTGGCTGCATCTGTTTGAGGTCCCCGATAACCATGAGAGTGCCGGCGGGCCTCAGGGGAGTATTGTTGGCGGCTCTTTCAACCTGCGGCAGGTGCTGCGTGCCCGGCCAGGCAACATACCCCTGGGCACCACCCAGAAAAATGCGCGTTCCCAGCCCAATGGTGCGATAAAGGGGGTCATTGAAAAGGGGACTCAACTGGCCGGAAGTAGAATAGTTTGCGTTGGCGCCATTTGGTTTGAGGACACCCATATAGGTAAAGATTGTTTTTTTTGAGAGGTTAATACCACAGTTGTAATTTTGGTAAGCATTTCTTGGATTGCACAACAGGGCATAGTTTAGCTTTTTGAGACTGACTTTCTTTTCATACTGCCGCCGTGGATAGCAATCGGTACCGTAGGCTTCTGCTCTCAGTTTGACAGATTTTCCCGCCACCAAATCACTTATTACGTGGCCACCGCCATAGGCAAACCCGCCCGGATGAATCTTGTTCAAAGGATCGTCTTCGTTGGGCTCGGTGGCACCTATATAAATATCCACCGCAGCAATACCGGCGTATGCGGGCACATCGTTGAGCCAGACCTTGGCCGCTTTTATCGGTGGACTTACCGGACCAAAATTGATGAAAGCACCGGAGGAACACATGGGCGAAAAGGTGCCGGTGGTTACCACGTCCACTTGTTTCGCAGCCTTTACCTCACCCTTCTTCCTGACAATATCAATCATCTCCTCGGCGGTTACCACCACCGCCTTCCCCCGTCTGATCTTGTCATTTATCTCCTGAATTGTTTTATTAACCTCAAACCTCGCCATACGTACTCCTTAATCCTATACAAGCTATGTCACTTAAGGCATAAGGCAAAGAGCATGGAGCATAGGGTTCAAATATCGAATATCGAACTGCGAATTTCGAAATTAAAAATCAAAATCAGCAATCCGAAATCCGAAGTCATGTAATTTCTGTCGTCTGTCTTCTGCCGTCTGTCCTCTGATCTCTGACCTCCGACCTCTGACTTCTCAGCTCCTTAGTGCCTAGTCATTCTTGCGCTCGGCGTATTTTCTCCGCCAAAACCTCCGGCAGCGCTCTCGCCTTCCAGGTGTGATCTATGGCTACGCAGGTGGCTGTACCCTCAGCCAGTAGACCCGTGTCAGGGGGGCGATAAAACCTGAACTGAAAGACGATGGCCTTTTCCTTGAGTTCCTTGATGGAAGTCTCCATTTCGAGCATCTCACCGTAGCGGGCAGGTTTTAGAAAACGGCAGTCAGCGGCAACAATGGGTAAGCCAAATTTTTCTTCCCGGTTACGAAAGATACTGTCGGGAGCCAACCCAAGGTGGCGGAGGAACTCTTCTATGCCCCGATGGCAGTAGCGGAAATAACTCACAAAGTAAACCACACCGTAAGGATCTGTATCACCGAAACGAACATATACCTTAGTTTTGTGGCTAAGCATGCTTTGCCTCCTACCGGTTTCTGATTATAGGAAAGTTCTCCTCGGTTTTTCATTTTGATTTTTGCCCTTTTCTTGGGCGGTTGAACACTTTTTCATAGAGAGTCCACTTGTATGTGAGAACGTCCCAATGGATATTCATTTTATAAAAGAATTAAAGAAAAAAATCACGAACATTTTTTTGGCTTGACAAATACCGGCGTCAAGTTATTATTGAAACAAATTCAGTTGTTTAATACTATTTTCTACGCGTTTTCTACAATCAAAAGCTTCTCACTCCTTCGCAGAAGCGCATCCGTTACACCATAACAAGAGCGGGCTGATTCGAACAGATAAGCGGTTTTTACTATTTTTCATTGCACCTGTTTTCTAATTCTAGCGGAACCAGCGACACAAGCAGATTTGTAACATACCCTGAGAGAAATCTGTTGCTCCACAGACGCAATGCTTTGAGAGGCAACAGTTTCTATACCTGGCGAGCAGGCCAGCACATATTTCCACCAACACATCTACATCTTCTATGAATGTATCTGTCTCCTGAGGCAGGTATTGTGGCGCCTTCATGACCTCAGCCCAGACGCTTGAGCGAGGTCACCGGAGGGACATATATGCACTCTATGCCTTGATCGTAGAGTTTTTGGACTTCCCTACTCAATGAAAAGGAGGTGATACAGGAACCAGTCCGTTACCACCCATGTACGGTGGTAAGAACGATTCACCGACTGTTAGAGCAGGCAATCTTCATTCGGACAAACCAACCATTGAGCCCCGCGACTTTTCTGCCTACTGGGGGCTGAGGTTCTCATTAAAAGCTCTAACCAGATCGCAGTGAGAAAGGAGGTGATGAGTACCAGCTAAGAGGGATTATCAGACTAACCTCTAACGCCAACAAGGAGTGCACAGCAAGTCTGGAGATAATACTGCTGAATCGGAGGTTAAAACATGCCAGAAAAAAAAGACATTGAAATAAACAGCAGGGCCGACACCATAGGTCTGATGGACCTGGATGTAAGGCCCTACCCGGTCACACCACCGCCTCCTTACGAGCAAGTAAAACCGGTGTATGAAAAAAGGAAGGCGCTGGAATTCTGTGAGTGGGCCGAGGAAAA
>WOR8_10006508_pt1 | contig 11194 bp, 9 predicted proteins | sample DeeMarSeWOR38_10_FD_19890 | JGI IMG/M metagenome (IMG submission 19890)
TACTTTCTGACACATTCAAACAAACTATCAAGGACATTGGTGTAGTATCAAGTCATGTGAAGATTACAGCTGAACCAGAACAACTATCTTTCGCGGGAGAGGGTGATACTGGTCAAGCATCCGTTGCACTGTCAACCAAAGGCGATGCGCCAGCACTTTTCCAGCTTGAAGTATCGGGTAAATCGATGGCAATGTATGCTCTGAACTATTTATCAGAGATTTCAAAAGCAATTGGTAGCGACAGCCTAATGCTTCAGTTCACTTCTAATAAACCAATGATGCTGGAATTCTCAATAGCAGAGGCTGGAAGTATAAGCTTCGTTCTTGCACCACGCGTAGAACGCAGATAGAATAACAAGAGGTTCCGAACAGATTGGTGCCAATTGATGGAGTTCTAGTGCATGTCGAATCAGAATCAAGGTTTCACAAGCACGGTTTTGAAACTACGATTCATGTTCCATGAACACTACAAATCAAACCCTGACCTCATTGACATCCCAGAGAAAGTGCATAACAGAGAGTTTGGAATTCAGAGCTGGGAATATAACTGGTTCTGCCCAAAGAGAAAAGGTCGCGATGAATCTGGTCGTGACATTACAACTGGATGTGGAGAATCAGGCACATCCTTTTCAAACGTCAAAGAGTGTCCAAAATGTGGATCAAGCGATATCCAGACAACAACATGGAGAAGACATGTCGGATATCTGAATCGAGATGAACTTGTACGAGATTTGGCTTCTGTTGCGCCGCATAGTGTATACCATTCAGCAGCATTTTACAGGGTCCCCGTTGCTCGTCACATGGATGAGAAAGAATGGTTTGGAGCTGAACTCGTTTTTGATATAGACGCAGATCATCTAGACTTGCCCTGTGCCAAGGACCATGATGCTTGGCGATGCAATGCTGAAGGTTGTCATAAAACAGGAACTGGCACTCATCCAGAGAACTGCCCAGACTGTGGTGGTAAGAGTTTCAGCACAAGGAAATGGGTATGTGAAAAATGTCTAGATGAAGCAAAGAAACAAACCGTGAAGCTCTACGACGATTTCATCATCAATGATTTTGGATTTAATCCAGAATCAGTCCAGCTCAATTATAGTGGTCACAGAGGATATCATGTGCGTGTTCGTGACCCAAGAGTCTACTCCCTCGATTCGAGTGGCAGAATTCAGATTGTACATTATATCATGGGTCTAGGTCTTAATACCGAGAAAGTGATAGTATCTCAAGGAAGAGTGAACAGAATCCTAGACCGGACCTTCCCAGGTTGGGCTGGCAAGATGGCCGATGCCATTGTTGAGTTTGTCAGAAACATCGACTCATATGAAGGTACAGAGAGATGGGTCAAACCGCTCAGAAAGGGAAAAGTAGCAGCTCTAGATGGACTACTTAGAAATCCTCCAATCCTGAATAAGGAAGCTAAAGACATTGGGTTGAAATCCTGGCAAGAAATAGCAGAAAAGGCAGCAGAGCTCTATGGCGGTGAGATAGACCGTCCTGTTACTCATGATGTCCATAGAGTAATTCGCCTTATTGGTAGTCTAAATGGTAAGACTGGGTTCTTAGTCAACCAAGTGACTAGAGATGAACTTGATGACTTTGACCCTTTTCAAGATGCCATTGTTTTTAATGAAGGAAAAATGAAGGTCAAGTTCCTGTACAAATCTCCAGGAGTTCCACGTTTCAGAATCGGTGATGAAACTTTTGGACCATATCATGGAGAGTCGGTAGAGCTACCAACTGCTGCGGCGACATTTGTATTATGCAAAGGAGTTGCTATCATTGAGTGATTTGGGATATGAAGACATCAAAACTGCATGGGAGAATGAAACTGAGAATGACAGTCTCCAAGATTTGGGCGACCTACGACTAAGCAAGATGATAGCCTATCTCTCCAAGGTGCGTCTATCATTGGCATCTACCGATGCTGAGAAACGGGTTCAGGCTGATATACTGACACAAGAAGCTCTCAATCTCGAATTCATGATCGAGGATTTATTGGTCCTTCGAAGACAGAAAATACTGAAGGCTGTTATCTCAGGACACCGACCAATAGGCGATATGATGCTTGCAGAGGAGGAACTATACAACAGAGCACAGCGAGCTCTTGATGGTCACACAGAGTTTGTCAAGGACTCCATTGCTGGTGCTAAACCAAAGAAGAAGCCTAGCGATACCAAATCCAAGGACTCACTCGCTTCAGACACAGTCGAGTTTGTGACCGTACGATTTCTACGCCCAATCAGTGATGCTTTCTTAGGCCTTGATGAAAAGACATATGGTCCGTTCAAGAAGGAGGATATTGCTATGATTCCTGCGGCTAATGCAAGAACTTGGTTGCGTGACGGTACGGTTGTCCGAATCGTTGCAGAGGGGGACCTCTCCGAATGAAAAAAGAGGACATAACTATCGAGATCACATCACTTCTTGAATTCATAGGTCAAACTCGTGATGAAATAGCCCAGGAACACGACAAATTCCAAATCGCACTAACTAACACTCTGAAACTTCTAGACGAGGGTAGCCCAATTTTGACAAAATTGAAGGGGAATGCTGAGGATCTCAAAGCATACCTCATCAGAACAAGTACAGAAACACGCCAGAGTTCATTAGATCCGTACGAAGACCTGAGAACTAGAATTGAAAGGATACGTGATATGGTTCAGGCTCTGTAGGATAGAAAGTCCTAAGAGCCCCTTGAACACTGCCAAAGTCATGCCACTGCACAGGAAATGGCTCTTCATTCTAGCTGCCCTAGTGAGCGTTTCGCTTGTAATTGTAGGCGGAATAATGTATCAAGAAATCCTCATGGAAACCCAGTGGAGTGTTATTGGTCCCATCGCCTATGTTTCTATAATCGTGCTTTGTATAATTGGTCTTCTTCGTCTGATATATACAAGAGGATTTCCTGAGTGAAAATTGTGTGTCTAACAACACCAGACCTTTTCGTCGTCGCTTCTGCAAACTTTTAATATAGGCTACAAAATCGCACAGCCAACTGGCGATAAGCCTAGACATTTATGTGGTGCGCACCCATGGCTGAAACAGAAGAACCAGCTGGTCCTCCAGCTACACTGATTGACCCTATCGAAATGTCAAAACTAGATTCCAAGTTTCGGGAAGAGATTCATAGCATGCCGAACGCTGAGGAACTCTCTGCTTGTTTTGCCTGCTCAACATGCACAGCAGCATGTCCTATCGCTAACATCTGGGAGTACAAGCCACACCAGTTGATTCGGATGATACTCCTAGGAATGCGTGATGAGGTTCTCTCTTCTAATGAGATTTGGTTGTGTCTTACGTGTTTCCAGTGTCAAGAACGATGTCCACAGAAAGTAAGAGTCACAGACATCTTCTTTGATTGTAAGAACCTGGCAGCTAAAGAAGGTAAAGTCCCACCGAATATTGTGGGTCTAGGAAAGGAACTGCTTGAGAAAGGCCAACTCTATACAGTGACAGCAGATTGGGAACGTGAAGATATGGGTCTCGAGCCAGATGTACCTGGATTAGCTGTTGATCCTGTGAAAGACATCTTGAAGGAAACCCAGACTGGAAAGCTTGTAGATGGAGGTGAGTGAAAGTGCCAGTGTATAATCTATACATGGGTTGTAGTGTACCCGCAAACTATCCTAACTATGAGGCAGCCATGATTAAGGTAGCAGAAGTCTATGATATCCAGCTAGAATACATGGAAGGTGTTGCCTGTTGTGGCAGTCCTAACCTTCGGGCTATTGACTACCTAGGCTGGCTTACAGTAAATGCGCGGACCTTGGCTATTGCAGAAAAGAACGGACATGACATTGTCACACCATGTAACGGGTGTTTTGGCTCTCTCAAGGATGTATACCACTTTCTCAAACATGATGCTGACTACAAAAAACAGGTCAATGCCACCCTGAAGAAAGAGGGTCTAGAATTCAAGGGCACAATCACACCCCGTCATTTTGTTGAGATTCTGTACACAGACATCGGTATTGAAGAACTAAAGAAGAAAATCACAAAACCACTAGATGGAGTGGGAATTGCAATACATTACGGTTGCCATCTCCTACGTCCTGTAGATGTGACAGAGTTCAGACCTGAATATCTGAACGAGTTGATTGAAGTCACTGGCGCATCAGTTGTGGAGTATCCACTATGGAAACAATGTTGCGGCGCCACAGTACTACCTGTGGACGAAAATCTAGGGATTCGACTCGCTCGTGACAAGTTGAAGTCAATGAAAGAGTCAGGTGCTGAGTTTGTGACAGTTGTGTGTCCAGCCTGTGGAAACCAGCTTGACCTACAACAATTGGGCCTAAAGGAATCATATGGGGAAGAATACGGACTACCAGTCCTTCTCTACCCTCAGATTCTAGGGTTAGCCCTTGGAATGGATGAAGACGAAATTGGCCTTGGAATGAATAGGGTTCCAGCAGACCCTATTATTGATCATTTGACCGGATGAGGTGTTTGAAAGTGTCGAATCCGGTCCTTATCATTGGAGCGGGCGTCGCAGGAATGACAGCTGCTGTTGAACTTGCAGACTCGGGAATCAAGACAATCCTTGTCGAACGCCAGGAAACTGTTGGAGGAAATGCCCTAGAACTCTACAAGGCCTTTCCAACCGATGACTGTTTCTATTGTTTCGAGGGGAACCGCTGGCGTCCTGGAATCAGAAAGTGTTTCTACAGGAGCGCGCTCACTGACCAACCCAATATTGAACTAAGAATGAACAGCGAAGTAGATGATATCTCAGGCACTCCAGGTCAGTTCACGGTGAAGCTCAAGGTGGGCCCAGAGTACGTCCATCCAAAGAAATGCACAATGTGTGGCCTTTGTCTTGAAAAGTCAGAGGCTTTCCGTTTAATCTCACCACAATGTCAACCTCAAGCTGTAGTCTATGATCCGGAAAAAGCAGATGATGGCGCTAAACAGGCTGAAGAGGAGTGTCCAACAAAGGCAATCAATCTGAGTGCTCAATCCAGAGAAGAAACAGTTCAAGTTTCAGACATCGTCATTGCCACTGGTTATCATGAGATGCAACCGGTTAACGTTGATGAGTACCATTATGGGAAGCACCCTAACATCATTACACAACTTGAACTAGCCAAGATTATTGACCCCAATGGAGAGTCAGGCGGGGTTCTTGTAAGACCTTCAGATGGAAAACCTGCGAAAAGAGTGATGATGGTACAGTGTGTGGGAAGCAGAGATGAGAACTACTATCCCTATTGCTCGAAAATCTGCTGCATCTTTGCGCTCAAGCATGCCAATATTCTAACACAAGAACGAGATGATGTTAAAGTAAGTGTTGTGTACATGGATATACGTACATATGACAGGTATGAACGATATTATCGCGAGTCTCGAGATTCAGGAGTGGAGTTCGTTCGAGGTCGAGTTTCTCTAATTGAACCACGAAAAGACGATGTCCTAGACGTAACAGTCTATGACTCCCTTCTGAACAAATATCTCAAGTTCACTGTGGACCTCTTTGTCCTATCGTCAGCCCTAGAGCCACCAAAAGGAACTGACAGACTCATTGAAACGCTTGAAATTAACTCTGCAAGCGGATTTGTGGGAATGGCAGATCCAGCTTCAGAGAATGAAGTCGTGGTGGGCGACCATGTCTATGCTTGTGGTACTGCCCTAGGTCCTGCTGAAGTTCCTGAAAGTGTGACCCAAGCCCGCGCAGTCGTGTCTAAGATACTCCAGAGTAGGAAGTGAAACTGATAAATGGATGACAAAAAATCAGCAGTATTCATCTGCACCTGTGGCAAACAAATTCAGTTAGGGTTCGACTTCCTAGAGGCTCAAGTCAAGAAGATGGACTTGGCATCATCCGTCACTGTTCATGATCTCGTCTGTCAAGAGGGAGGTCTGGAGAAGATTGCAGAGCTTCTCAAGGCCAATGATGGGCATCTTGTGATTGCTGCATGTTCTAGTCAAAAAATTCAACCTCGGATTGACCAATATCTTGACACAAAGGGTATTGACAGTACTCAGATTCAATACGTAAACCTTAGAGAACACTCAGCATGGGTCCATAGTGACGAGGATGAAGCAAGCAAGAAATCTTTGGATATGATTCGTGGAACACTGACAAGATCTGCAAAATCAACCAAACGCGCACTGGAACAAAAGGAGATTACCCCACATGTCACAGTCATTGGTGGAGGAATTGCTGGAATCGAGTCTGCACTCGGTCTCTCCAATCTCGGTTACGATGTTTCCCTGCTAGAACTCACTGACGAACTAGGGGGACACGTTAAAAGTCTCCCAGTAGTTGCTCCCACTGGGAAATCAGGCAAGGAGATACTTGCGGGTCGATTGGATGCAATCAAGAATGACACCAAAATAACGATAGTGACCAAGGCTCAGGTCAAGTACGTCACAGGGGAGATGGGTAACTTCACAGTACATTATCTGATTAAGGGTGATGAAGAGGAGAAGAAACTGGGCACATCTGCCATTGTCTTGGCAACTGGATTCAAGGAGTTCAAACCCACAGCTATGGACGAATACCGGTATGGGAAGAATCCAGATGTCATCACACAATTCGAACTCTCATCCATGCTCTCTGAGGGTGAACTTGCTCGTCCATCAGATGGAAAACCCGTGAAAGAAGTAGTGATGGTCCAATGCGTTGGCAGTAGATCTGAAGACTACAAGAAGGACTGTAGTAAACTATGTTGTACATTTGCCATTGACAACTCGTTAGAAGTCCTCGAGAGAGCACCCGATACCAATGTCAGAATCGTCTACATGGATATCAGAGTGCCCTTTGAGAACGAGATGATTTACAAGGAGTCACGTGAGAAGGGAGTTGACTACATACGTGGTCGAGTTAGTATGACTTGGGAGCAAGACGACACCACGCATGTTCGAATCTATGATTCTCTTCTCGACAAATATATGGAAACGGAAGTTGATTTGTTGGTTCTCTCTTCCGCAGTTCTACCCCCTGATGGAACCTCTGAACTCTCTGAAACATTGGGCTATGCTATCGAGGAAGATGGTCATGTGAAGGAGCTTTATGGAAAACTACGGAGGAACGAAACTCGTCGCCGTGGAGTTGTCGCTGTGGGTGGAATCACACGGCCTCAGTTTGTCTTTGAAGCCGTCACAGACGCCCAAGCTGGCGCACTCATTATCCACAATGAACTACAAGGCGGAAAAATCGAGTCCATTTCACGGGGGGCCGTACTAGATGTGGATGACTGTGTTGGATGCAGTCTCTGTGCTCAACAATGTCCACGTGGTGTTCCTCTTATGATTGAACAGACAGAAGAAGAGGAGGCTGACGAAGAACACAAGATACTCTTCAAGGCAGCAATCGATATAATGAACTGCCACTCATGTGGAGTCTGTCAGAGCCTGTGTCCATCTGGCGCGACCCAGCTCAATTTTCTGTCAAACGACCAACTATGGTCTGAGATAGAGGCCACACTTGAGGATGCAGGTCCAGAGTATCCAATCACACTGTGTTTCTACTGTGAGGAGTGTTCTGTGTCCACAATCGATATTGTTGGAACAAGAAAAATGGAGTACCCTGCCAGTACACGTCTTATTCCAGTTCCCTGCGCAGGTCGAGTCAGCATCATTGACATCCTCAAAGCGTTCGAACATGGGGCTAGTACTGTTATGATTGCAGCTTGTGAAACAGACCGTTGTCACATAGGCGGGACTGGCAATGAGATTGCTCAGGTCCAAGTGGATGTTGCCCGAGACATATTGAATGCGATTGGATGGAAGGGTGAACGTGTTGACATGTTCAGGATGTTCAGTGCAGAGCCTGAGCGTTTCCTCAATGCGGTTGATGAAATGGTGAAACGTGCCAAGAAGCTAGGACCAACCCCTGTTCATGAAGGAACAGCTGGGAAATGGATGGAGGTGGCTAAATGAGTCGGACAACACCTGAGAAGGCCATTGCTCCCAAGAGACAACGCATGCTGGATATGATTCTAGCCTTGGGAGGGCTCAAGGAAGAGTCTGTAATCCCGCTTAGCAAAGTCAAGGAGGAGCTTGACAGTCTCAAGACTGAGCTGGCACCCCTGACTGACATGATTCTCGCATTTCCCAACTCCTACTATGAAAAGTTCCTAGAAACCTTTGCAAAGAGCAACATGGTCGCTGAGGTGAATGACAGAGGGATTCTCAAGGAAGCACTCTCAAACCTGGATGAGGCGCTTTCAAAAGATGCATCTGAATCACTGAAAGGACTGAAAGACCTACTAGCAGACGCTCTTGATAGAATGACCGAAGTTGAGGAGGTTTCTGAGGCTGGCATCGATGTTGATATGAAATCCCTCCTCTCGACTATAACTGATATGACTTCTGAAATTGAAACAATCGTAGATGAATTTGAGAAGTCCGCAGAATCAGAAGCCGAGTCTGCAAAAAGTGAGCTAGTTGTCCTGGTTGAAATCCTTGAAGACGCCAAAACAAAAGCTGAAACAGATCCTGAGGCTGCTCTGGATGGAATCCAACAACTTGGGGCAAAGACTCGGTATGGACCTGGACTCAGAGCGACAGCTCAGGTCAAGCGGGGCAAACGTGACGGACGAATTGATGACGACCGTTTCTACAACCTAGTTCGAGAGAATATGCTTACTGAGGCCAACCGCGGAGTGATTATGTTCATTCTGGGTAAGATGGGCTCCAAGACTGTGATACAGATTGCAAACCTCATGCAAACCTCACCTCATATGATACAACACGCTCTTGTGACCATGATCCAGAGGGGTGAAATTGAGATGGTTGGTCTGGAGGGCGACGCTCCAGTCTTCTCTAAGGTCCTCACTGAAACTCCGAACTCTACACTGGTCCTGAAGAGAATCGTGCAACAGGTTCGTGGTATGGTCAAGTCACTCGCTGACGACATTGTTGACACTGTCAACGAGTTTCTGAAGAAGCTACAAAAACTGCTTGAACGTTTACAAATCTTGGGTACGTATGATGAAACTGCACTTGCAGATATAATGAACAAACTCAGAGAAGCAGTTGATAGCGCCACAGAGGCAGTCCTGACGACTCAGACGTCTGATGATGCTGAGAATCTCAAGTTACTTGTTTCAGCAGGACTTGAAGCCTTTGCTCGATTTCGTCTGAAGATCACATTGGAGAAGGGTCCGAACCTCGTGTCTGGTTACAATGTCTATGGTGAAAAGTTGGATCCAGAAGTATACAAGACAATGATGGACACCTATCTTGACAATGAGCTCGAGAGAGGTACAATCCTGATTTTGATCAGAGAACTGGGAGCCCTAACAGCCCATGATCTTGCTGAGAGAACAACCATCCCGCAAGACAGAATCTTGAGTCACCTGCTCAGAATGAAACGTGATGAACTTCTCACCATCGCTGGGGAGAGTCATGGTTACATTCTCTATGATGTACCCCGAACCCCATCTGAGGTTGAAATTACCATTCAGACTGCTTGCAGTCTTGCACTCCAACTCTCTGACGCCAAGATTGAGCTTCAGAGGATACTGAATGAGCTGAAGGCTGTTGACATTGGTAATCTTGCCAACTCTCTAGAGGTGTTCTCTAAAGCACGAGACAAACTTGCATCAGTACGTGTGAATGGAGCTGTGATTGATGAAACAACACTGACCGAGGTCGAAGACAAGATTCGGTCTGCAGTCTTACTTGCATATCGAACTCGTGCCAAGATGCCAAGCACCAGACCCAAGGTCACCCTCAAGGACCTCGCTGATGTCGATGTCCCATCGGTTCTTGATGAATACAGAAATCAAATGGGCTATGCCCCACTCCTCGGATTTGGGACCATTGAGTGGGACCAGTCGAAGTGTCTTGGCTGTAAGTCCTGTGAGATTGAGTGTCCTGAGAACGCAATCGAGCTGAAACCACGGATTGAGATTCCCAAGTTCTTTGAAATCTCAGATGAATCTCTCTCACAATTACCGTCCAGTCGGTCGCTTTTCTACAAGACTGTTCAAGCACTTGCCACAGTCAAGCCCTCAAAGGACATCATTCTTGAGAAGGCGGCACCAGGATTTGGTTCTGTAGAAGTAGACCTCTGGCTTTGTGTTGCCTGCCGGACTTGTGTACGACGGTGTCCTGGGCCTGAAACAGGGGCACTCGAGCTTGAGTTGAAATGGAATCTTCCAGAAGTTGTGAAACACATCACATCAACGTCACAATAACACCATTGCCCTTTAGCAACTGACTTATACCACTTGGCAAAAAGTCAGGGACAATCCTCTGAGGGAGCACAATGGTTGATTTCAGGCTAACAGATGAACAGCAAGAACTACAAGACCGAGCAAGGAAGTTTGCGCAGGAGTACATGCTTCCTTACGCACATTACTATGACAAGACTGGAGAATTTCCACGGCCAATAATCCAAAAGTGTTGGGAAGAAGGCCTCATGAACCTCTCTATCCCGAAGGAGTATGGAGGTCTTGGTCTAGGATCTATTGAACAATGTATCACTGTGGAAGAGATGGCTGCTGGATGTGCAGGAATGACCACTAGTATCTACGTTAACACATTAGGCGCTGAACCTATTCTAGTGGCCGGGAATGATGAGCAGAAGGAGAAGTATCTTCGACCACTCACAGAAGACCTCAAGTTTGTTAGCTTTGCCTGTTCAGAACCAGGAATGGGTTCTGATGTGGCGGGAATTCAAACACGTGTAAAGAAAGAGGGTAGCCATTATATTCTGAATGGAGCAAAGTTCTGGATCACAAATGCACCGCATGCTGATTATTTCACAGTCTTTGCCAGTCTTGATCCAAGCAAGCGTCACAAAGCACTCTGTGCATTCATTGTTGATGCTGATACTCCTGGTGTCAAGACAGGTCGTCCTGTTGAAAAGATGGGACATAAAGCTTCTACGACTTCTTCAGTGATGTTTCGTGATACAAAGGTTCCAGAAGAGAACCTCCTTGGGGAAGAGGGGAAGGGCTTTGGAATTGCCATGAGGACCTTCGCTATGACCCGGCCGTCCATTGCAGCCTTTGCCACAGGTCTTGCACGGGCTGCAATGGAGTATGCAAGAAACTATGTTAACAAACGTGAGGTTTTTGCCCAAAAACTACGAGAATTTGAAGTGATTCAGTTCAAATTGGCTGAAATGTACATGAAAATCGAAGCCTCAAGAGCATTATATCTCAAGGCTGCATGGACAACTGATAACGTTGGCGATGCCACTGTGCCTGCAAGCGTGGCCAAAGCATATGCTACC
>WOR8_10006510_pt1 | contig 11193 bp, 8 predicted proteins | sample DeeMarSeWOR38_10_FD_19890 | JGI IMG/M metagenome (IMG submission 19890)
AAGTTTTGGAAGGCCAACTATAGCTGTTGGAATAATGATCATTGCTCTATTGGCATTTGCAGTATATTATTTTTTACCCAAAATTATAAATCCATCATCGGAACAGGATCAATCGGGTCGGGTCCTTCCTTTTACAAATTATACAAGTGATACATTGGATTATTTTGTTGAAGGTATGCATGATATTTTGATTGGCAATGTAGGAAAGATTGGTGCCCTACGGGTTTTGGGCCGAACGACAGCCAATGCATACAAAGACACTGAAAAGTCGCTCACAGAAATATCTAAGGAATTGGGAGTCAATACTTTTGTGGAAGGCTCTATTTTATGTTTGGGAGATAGTGTATGCTTGCAAATAAAAGTTATGGGCGCTCATCCGCAAGAAAAGCAACTATGGGTACATGATTTTAAGGTAGAAAAGAACCAGATCCTGAATTTATACAATATGGTAACAAAAGGGGTTTCGGATGAAATAGGAATTATTTTAACACCTGAAGAAGAGCGATTACTTGCCAAATCAAGAACAGTTGACCGGGAAGCCTATGATGCCTTTCTCAGGAGTTATCAACATTGGGGTGATCTTAGCCAGGAATCCCTCAACAAGGCTCGTGAATATCTGAACCTGGCCATTGAAAAGGATCCTGACTTTGCCCCTTGCTATGACGGGCTCGCACAAGTCTGGGCTGGATTAGCACAGCTGGGATTTGAAGCACCTGAAGTGGCAGGACCGAAAATCTTCGAATACCTGGATAAAGCAACGGAACTGGATCCTGATTATCCCGGTTCACATTATACAAAGGCAATAGTTGGTGTATGGGTGGAATGGGACTGGGAAAAGGGTGAAAGGGAGTTTTTAAAGGCCCTTGAAATAAATCCGAATGATGTATGGTCAAGGATCTATTACGCGCATCTCTTATGGATACTGAAAAGATACGACGAGGGATATTTTCAATCACAGATGGCGGCTGAACTGGATCCCATGAACCCTTTGGTACTGGCATTAAGTGCAATGGTCGATGAACGTGTCAGAACCCCACAGGCATTGGAAAAATGCAAAAAGGCGCTTGAAATAAATCCGGAACACCATTTTGCATTGCTCGCCTATGCAGAGGCGACTTATTTTAATGGTGATTATAAGAGTTCTATCGAAACAGATATTAAAACCTGGCAAGGATTGAATGATAAAGCCAGGGAGGACATAATGGCCGTATTCCAGGATAAAGGCTATGTAGAGGCAATTCGTACTATGCTTACTTATGTGGAAGAATATTCCATGACAAATACTATAAGCTATTTTGAAATGGGAGAATTTTATTGGAAAGCAGGAGACCTGGAGAAGTCAATAGAATGTTTTAAAAAAGCATATGAGTTGCATGAACAAATGATGCCCTACATTACATTATCAGAGATAGGATTTGATGATATTAAGGATGATCCCAGGATCATTGCAATTATTGAAGAAATGAACTTGCCTTTCGACTAGCATTAAATAGCTGGTCATCAATATTAAAATCAATCTAAAATAACAAGATGAGATTATTGAATTTCATCGGATTTGAATTTTCTGAATCGACTAAATTACATATTAAAATGTTATGGTCAAAAGATGGATGATAATGATCAGCAAGTATGTCTTTTGCAGAATTATAATGGGCGATTATATAATTTTATTTAGAATGCGGTAGTTTTTTTAATCGACTGGTTTTCTTTTGTTATCCTGTTACTCACTCCTGAGTGTATTGATCGGATTTGTGTTTGCTGCTTTGATGGATTGATAGAACATGGTGAGGCAAGCCAGAATGAATGCTAATATTCCTGTTCCTAAGTATACCAGCGGACCAATATTGGTTTTATAAGCATATTGTTGAAAATACCAATAGATACCATACCAGGCCAATGGAGCTGCCAGTATAAAAGCAATGACAATTAACCTGCTGAACTCCTTAGAGAGCAGCAGAATGATATTTTCTACAGAGGCTCCCATGACTTTTCTGATACCAATTTCTTTAGTACGCTGTTCCGTTGTGAATGCGGTAAGGGCAAATAATCCCATACATGCGATAACGATGGCGAGTCCGGAGAATACAGCAAATAGTTTTCCAAGTTTCAGTTCACTGGTGTACATCCTTTCAAAATCCTGATCCAGGAATGAATAATTAAGTGGTGCTTCGGGAACCATGGATTTCCAGGTCTTTTTTATTGTTTCGATTACCTGTTGTGTGCTTTTTGTCTCATAGCGAAAAGTAAGAAAACTTCTGCTGTCGGTACCAAAAAATAAGCCCAACGGTCCGATATTTTGATGCAGAGATTCAAAATTGAAATCCTTCACCACTCCAATTATTGTCCAGGTTTCCTGCTTGTTTCTATCCTGTGATCCATCCGGATTGTCTTTGTGGGTGGAGATCTTTACCCCAATCGGATCATCGTTGAAACCGAATCGGCGGACTGCCGTTTCATTTAAGATAACCGCAGCTGAATCGGAGGGAAAATCTCTGGAAAAATTACGTCCTGCAATGATTTCCATACCCAGGGTGGGGATATAATCGTAATCTACTGTCCATTTTTCGGCATTCACTGAATTTTCGGGGGTGGGATCTGAACCATATATCCAGAGCAAAGGTGTTTTACGTGCAGAACCTGGCCCCGGGAAATAAGCTGAAATTGTTCCATTTATTATGTAACTATTTTTTAATACTTCATCCCGAATGATAGGTAATTTATTACCTGCATTATATACATCCCTGAGTATAATAACATTTTCTTTTTTGAATCCCAGGTTTTTGTTCCTGATATAGTTCATTTGCTGGTACAAGGCGATGGTAACGATGATCAGAAATATCGATATGAAAAATTGGAAAATCACCAGTGTACTTCTCAGAAAATAAGAATTAGGCCCCTTTGATAATTTCCCTTTTAACACAGTAACTATTCTAAATCCTGAAAGAACCATGGCAGGATAAAGACCAGCAAATACCCCAATGACCACAGCTGCAATAATTACTAGTAGATAAAATGTGACACTATTCCAGGGGATATTTAATGAAAGATCCGTAAAATCATTAAATATACCCAGTACATATTCTGTAAGGGCTAATGCCAAAATAAAAGACAGAAAACTTAAAATTATTGACTCAGCCAGGAATTGATATACAAGCGACTTCCTATCGGATCCCATTACTTTTCTGATGCCCACTTCACGGGCCCTGGTGACTGACCTCGCCGTAGCCAGGTTCATAAAATTAATACAGGCAATGACAAGTATAAACAATGCAATAGCTGTCAGTAAATACACATAAGCGATATCACTGTTTCCTTCCAGTTCATTCTGCAGATGGGAATGAAGGTGAATGTCCAGCAAAGGACGCAGGTGGAAGGTGAGTGAATGCCCATCCGTCTTAAAATCTTCCATGAATGTTGTACCAAGTATTGAAGCAGCCTGGGGGACTAGGTAATTTTCAAGCATCTCAGGCAACTTAGCTTCAAGTGATTTGGGATCAGATCCCTTTCGCAGCAGGATATATGTATTATAGGGACTACCGATCCAGTAATTGTTTTTCGATTCTTCCAATCCTTCCATTGATAAAAACATCCGGTAATGAAAATGGCTGTTATCAGGGATATCCTTGATGATGCCGGTAATTTTGTAGACATCTTGGTTGTCCCTTATCAATGTTTTGCCTAAAGCATCTTCATCCGGAAAAAATTGAGCGGCACATTTTTCACTGATAACCATTGAATAGGGGTCCTTCAGGGCTGTTGCCGGATCTCCGGCAATAAATGGAATGGTGAATATTTTGAACATGTCATTATCGGCATATACTACCCGCCATTCGACGATATTTTCAACTTCCCGCTTGAAATGAAATGCACCTAAATACCTGAATCTGGTTGCAGCTTCAACTTCCGGGTAGTCCCGTATCATAGCCTCAGCCACTGGAGGTGTTACAGCAGCCTTGTAAGAATTAATTCCGGATAATAATAGGTCCCAATCCACACGATATATGCGATCGGCATTGACATTGTATTTATCATAGCTGAGTTCGAAACGTACAAATAACAATATGACCAGACACGAAGTGAGGCCAAGTGTGAGACCGAAGATGTTTATTATGCTGTAAAAGCGATATTTGTTCAGATTCCTGATGGCAATGATAAAATAATTCTTTATCATATTTGTATTGCTTTATATAATTTCTTCGGACAAAAAGTATCTAATTTAATGATCGATGGAGAAAGGCCGGTTTCTACTAAAAAGGAGATCAAATGATATTTGAACCAGTAATAAGCCACAGATCACCTTATACCTTAAAAGCATCTAGCAAACGGGATGCCATGAGATAAAGATCAGTATTTCAATAAATTACAAATTATATGGAAGTCGATGGATGTGCGATTTCAGCCAGTCGTGATCGATTTCGGACAGTATTAGTATCCATATTTATGATTCATTCGATTCGATACAGTACGTTAGATAAGATTGAGACTCACGAGGTTGCCATCAGTCGTTTTTGTGCCCGCTTTCTTAATACCCAGATTATTATAACAACGATTAAACTCAACGCTGAAAGAGTACCGGCGAAATAGACCTCACTCCAGGTCCAGCGTGTATAGTGTATCGCTCTTTGTTCTGGTCTTACATCAAAATCTATCCATGGACCTGTACGTCCAAGAGCAAATATCAAAACGCGTATGGCATGTAAGATAACGAAAGCGGCACCAAATGTTAAGGGAACACTATCCTTATTCTTATCATTCGCAATCCACCAGGGTATGGAGGTTATTATGCAGCCTGCATCAACTAACATTTCCGCAATAAGCAGGACCGATACCCACAACACGAGTATTCCCCAAGCTCCCTGCGATAGCATTGTAATAGTACGATAAAGCAAAAAGCCGGCTCCCAGGATCATAAGGGAGGCATAAAAACGTTGTTTATACTTATTAAAACTCATATTATTTTCTTAGTGCTTTTAATGATCCGTATGTGAAGCTGTTTCCCGGAATTTAATAATTTTTATATTCATCCTGAATTAAATTATGACTTTTCCAGAATGATATCAGCAGCAATATGAACTGCCCGTTTAACAACATTTGAACAGTGTTGAAAGGCACCTTCCCGGCCTAACATCTGATAGTCTTCTGGTTTTGAAACCTCATATTTTTTCTGGTTCACGTGAGAAATAACATCTTCACACCGTGTTGACCCAAATTCAGTTTCGAACTTGGAACAAAATGTAAATGATGGTTCACGGGATAATCTTTTTTTCTCCTCATCAAACATGTCTTCTTCATAAACCAGTGCAATCGCCAAAAGACTTCCTGTAACCGCACCACATGTTTCGCCCCGTAATGCTACTCCAGGCATGGAAGCCAGCGATTTCACAAATTTGCCCGCTTTTAATTTGAAAGTTTCATTCAATGCATAAAAACTTGTCTGAGAGCAGGTGCCAAAGATGGGCCCATATTCATCTACCAATTCATCCAGCTGTTGATGGATCTCTTCTCTTGTTTTTTTGGTGTTCAAAGTGGTAGCAAATGCAGAGATAAATGAGCTTGAAAATAGAGAAATACCTATTGAGCTGCAGGTACTTTTAACAATAAATGATCTTCTGCTACATGTAGTGGAACATGACAGATCCAGATGATCCTTTTTCGGTTTCATATTTAAATAAGTTTTGAGATGACAAATCCTTAAAAACTAGATTGGTATTTAGATGTAAATAACCAATGAACATGAAAAAAGTAATGATGATGGTTATACCCTAACAACAAAAGCATTAATCATAAAGTTCATTGCTACTTATATGTTTGTGATTTTAAATCCTGGGGCTACATGTTTTTGAGCCTGTAGCTACCCGGAATGATGGACCCCGATCTGTTCGATAAAGCTTTTTTTAGATTCATGTTGTGCCTTACTTTGTATTTATTTGAATATGTCTTTTGCCTGTTCCTCCTTGAATAGGTAAATTAAAACTGCAGTAATTGATTTATTCCCTACGTGTGATTGAAACCATTGACTTTGTGGTAACAAAGACCGAAAGAAGACCATTCTTCATTATCATTATACCTTACTTAATGAGTAAAGTATTAGAAATATGGATAAAAATTAAATAGGGTGTACTATTAATTATATAAATACATTTATATATTGTTATTCTGGTTAAATAATTCTTAAAACTTATTGTTAAACTATTTATTAATCGTAATGAGTATTCTTATGAAAAAAATCAATTGCGTATTGGCCATTTTAATTATTTTCATAAACCTGGTTCCTGGGTTCGCTCAAAATCATAGCAGAAATCAATTTCAGGTCCTGGTCTATACCAGCCCGGACCGTTGGCATAATGTAACCGAACCAACTGCTATTCTTGAATTCCGGAAGCTGGCTAACAGGCATGCATTTGGCTTAACCGTAACGCAGTTGGTAAGCAATTTTAATGATGAAAACCTCAGTAAATATGATGTCCTGGTTTTTCTTCATTCAACCACCAGGGATTTTTCTGAGGAGCAACTGGAAAGCTTCAAAAGATTTATTCGTAACGGCGGTGGATTCGTGGGTATTCATGGAGCCTCTGCCTGCCGAAGAGAAGGAGAGTGGTTTAGAAAACTGATTGGACGTACATTTACGGATCATCCTGAAGAACAGACTGCCGTTATGCACGTTCTGGATAAAAATCATCCAGCCACCATGCACCTTGCGGATAGATGGATCTGGACAGATGAATGGTATTCATATACTGAACCGCTGACAGATAACCAAAAGGTTCTAATCACCGTGGATGAATCAACATATGATCCGGACAGGACATGGGGTGACGAAAACAGACATACGGGAATGGGTGATTTTCATCCGATAGCATGGTATCAGGAGTACGATGGAGGAAGATCATTCTATACGTCACTAGGACATATGTCAGAATTGTATAAGGATCCATTATTTCTTGACCATATATATGGCGGTATTTACTGGGCAGCAACTGGCTTGGGTTTATATGAATAAATCAGGGTCACAACAGTGACTCCTGGATAGGTAAATTAGTTTGTTTATTCTATAATTCCCGAATTTATCGATTGTTAAAAATCAGGGATATTCATAGAATTGAGAATTCCATGCAATAGAATCTTCTGTGAAATAGGACATTCCTATTAAACAAGTACAATTTGCAAAGCAAGTAGTGCGTCAGATTGAAGCCTGGACCAGGTTCTTCATTTTCTGCAAACCTGTTGAAGCCACCTCCAAAGCATCCTGCTCCCAGTACGTTTGATTAAACAGCTCAAGCGACAACACCTTGGTCCCACCCATTTTATGAAGGTCGGTCAATATTTCCTTCATGGGAGCAACCCCGTCACCGGGATAAACCCTGTCTGAATCCTTAAGTTCTTGCCTGGGGATATTACCCGGATAATCATTCATATGAAAAATTTCCAGAACACTTCCGCTCAGCATTTTTAACCCATTAAAGCCTGAGCCACCCCTGAAAAGATGGTATGCATCGGCTAGTATACGTGCATCAGGATCATCGGCTGCTGCGGCGATGTACAGCGCCTGCCCGAGATGATGCAGTGCGGGTGAAGGCCCCCAGAATTCCAGTTGCGGCATAACACCGGTTTTACGACCCAGCTCAAGCACCTGCCTGTAACGTTCCCCTGCCTTAAGAAAATCCAGGGCTGAATCACTAAAACCGGAAGGCGGTGCTGCGATCCTTTTACCTCCCAGTTCAGCCATTATATTCATGTCCTTCTCCATTTGTATAAGGCCATCACGACGCTGATCCGGATCATCCACTATCCAGGCAGCAAAGGCTATAGCGCCTTCAACCGTCAATGAATTAGAGTCTATTATTTTCCTCAATTCTGCCAGTGTGTTACCCTGGTCCACGTATCCCTGTATATCGCTCAACCACAATTCAACACCATCATAGCCGGCTTTTGCGGCTATCTCAATGGTTTCCACCAATCCCTGCCCTTGTCCTCTTATGGTACTGGTATTCAGGCAATATATAAAGCGGGAACCTTCCTCCTTTCTGGCAGCGGTACAGTAGCTTAACGGCAATAAGGTAGCAGCAGATGCCGCGCCGAACAGTTTCAGGCTTTTTCTTCTGGTTATCATAGTATTAAATATTTATAATAAATCTATACACCTGGGTACTCCCAGTTATTTTTGTATTCAGGGAAAATATATGAATCAGCTTCCGGATCATTGCGGAATTTCTGCTCAGAAGGCAGATATTCAAGGCTCTTACCGCCTGTTCTATAAGAAATGTTGGCTATATTGGCCAGCAAGGAGGCATAGCAGCCTTTATCAATAGGGCTATTTGTATTGACGTCGTTATTACGGATACAACTTGCCCAATTGACCATATGATTATATTGATTGGCATATGGTCCCTGTTTCTTTTTCGCTTCGATCTTTGGTTTACCATCCCGGTCATTTTCAGGGATGAGTTCATATCCCGTTCGATTGCATACCAGTGTTCCGTTACTCCCAATCCATGCTACTCCGTCTCCTCTGTTGTACAATGGGCTGACCTGGTGTTCCCATACAATATGCAGATCCTCAAACTGAAATACAGAGGTCTGAAGCGAAGGAACTTCCCTCATTGTTTCCGGATGTTTATAACCAACGGAGTATACAGATTTCGGATAGGTCCTTTCATGACCTAATACGGCTATGCCATCCAATGCCGAATCAAGATAATGTACCCAGTCTGTTTGCCTTCCACCGCCATAATCCCAGTAATGTCTCCAGCTCCGCACTCTATCCTCGGCATAAGGACGTGAGGGAGCAGGGCCTAACCACATTTTGTAGTCCAATGTCTCCGGTGCTTCCTGGGGATCAGTACTATAGATAGCCGGATCTGTGCCACCGGTAATCCATGCATGTGCTTTATAAACGTCACCCAGAATACCGGTTTTTAAAATATTAAATGCGTCAATGAAATAATCCACGCTGATCTGCCACAATCCTGTAGTCACTACATTTTTGTACTTGCGTTGCAGGTCTACCATTAAATTACACTCGGCGATTGTTTTTCCGGTAGGCTTCTCTACATAAACCGCCTTGCCGGCTTTTATGGCTTCAGCATAAATATAAGTATGCCAGTGGTCGGGGGTTGCTACAATTACGCCATCAATATCTTTATCCTCAAGAAGTTTTCGAAAATCAGAGTATAATTTTATGCTGCCGGCATTAACTGGAAATTTTTCTTTCAGGGACCTGGCTTGTTCCTCCAACTTTATCTGATCAACATCGCATAGTGCAGTGCAATGCACAAACGAGTTTGCTTCCATCGCAAAGCGCATATTTGTTGCCCCAAAACCAAGACCGATAGCACCAATATTTACACGGTCGCTCGGTGCACATGAAGCATAACCCAGCGGCATTGATGCATATAATCCAACTCCTGCCATGGCAGTTGCTGATTTTTTTAAGAATGACCTTCTGTTTGTATTTTCCATTTTTATTACAATTAATTGAATAAAAGTATATTTAATTTGTATTATGAGTGGTAATTATTGAGTCTAAAAAGTTATTATCTCGCCTCATCACGATTATGGGTTCTATCGTTTATTGTCTATAAAAAGGTAAAAACAATAAAACGGAAAAAAAAATTAGAACGCATTTAGTTTTCATATTGTGCTAACGGTGCGGTTCCAGTCAGCTATTGTGGGAATGTCGAAGGCCGCCAACAAATTCTCAAGTAGTACAAGGGCCGATTTAAAAATTAGTTTGCTATTTACAAAAATTGTTTACATTTGGGACGAATTTTCATGTATGATCTTCTCAAGCTATAATTTATGATCCCACAAAACAGAATCGCCTCTATCGATATTATCAGAGCACTCACCATGTACTTCATGATATTCGTCAACGACCTTTGGACCCTGGAAGGAATTCCCGAATGGCTAGGACATGCCTCCCGGGGTGAAGACAGGTTGGGCTTTGCGGATATCATATTTCCATTGTTTCTGTTTATCGTGGGACTTTCAATCCCTTTTGCCTTTAAAGCCAGGCGGAAAAAAGGGGAATCTGATCTTCAGATCTTCTGGCATATTGTCAAAAGAAGTTTCGCACTTATTGTTATGGGCTTCTTCATGGTGAACCTTGAAAATATAAACAGGGAAATGCTGACCATCGCTAAACCGATATATCAGATCCTAATGGCAACGGCTTTTGTCCTCATCTGGAATATGTATCCTGACGGAAAGGCTTTTAAACGGATACCGGAATGGGTAATGAATATACTGGGAGTCCTGATACTTATATTTCTGGCTGCCATTTATAAAGGAGGGACTGTCGAGAACCCTCACTGGATGAGGCCGGCCTGGTGGGGTATTCTGGGACTGATAGGCTGGGCCTATCTCCTGGTCGCAACGCTTTACCTATTAGTGGGTAACCGATTGTCGTGGCTTGCGCTCCTGTGGATTATTTTAATTCTACTCAATGTATTCCAGGAAGTGAAACCTCTTGACGGATTTCCGAATATACGGATCGTTATCAGCGCCTCTCACCATGCCCTTGTTATGAGTGGATTACTGGCCTCCGTTTTTTATGTGAAATTGAATGAAAAAGAAAAGATAAAGGAATTCCTTACGGTGATGGGCATACTGGCTTTGATCTCAATAGCATTCGGTCTGCTTACCCGGCCGGAATGGGGTATCGCTAAGATAGGAGCGACACCCTCATGGACGACGATCTGTGCAGGAATAGGTTTCGCATCTTTCGGAATTCTTTATATACTGGCCGATATCATGAATATCAGGAAATGGGCTACTGTTCTCGGGCCGGCAGGACGTGCCACACTAACCTGTTACCTGGTGCCTTATTTCTATTATGGTTTTTATGCCATTATTGGTTATTCATTGCCAATGATTTTAAGGACAGGATATATTGGTATCGTGAAGTCGCTCCTTTTTGCCTTGCTGATCGTTATAATTACCGGCGGACTGGAGAAGCTGAAAATAAAACTTAAGATTTAGCCCATCCAAAAAGAATAAATAATACTACTACCCTGCTAAAGAACATTGAAAATTTCAGCCTGATTAAAGCCCTGACCTTGACCATGGGCTAATATTAATATATGCTATTTGTTCTGAATGTGTGTATTATATTTCTTATAAGCCTGAGATCGTTGCGGATTTATGATTTATAATTCAATGATCTTTTTAAAATCAGCTTCTGATAAATTCAAT
>WOR8_10009505_pt1 | contig 11193 bp, 12 predicted proteins | sample DeeMarSeWOR38_10_FD_19890 | JGI IMG/M metagenome (IMG submission 19890)
CAGCAGGCCTGCCGGACTGTGCCGGTGTCGCGCTCGGCATCGACCGGCTGCTCATGGTGGCAGGCCAATATGCATCGCTGGCGGATGTCATCGCTTTCCCGCTGGAGCGGGCCTGAGCATCCGCCATGCTGACCTCGACCCGCTTCCTGCTGCTCAACACCAGCCACCCCGGCAACATCGGGGCGGCTGCCCGTGCCATGAAGACCATGGGTGTCGAGCAGCTTTACCTGGTACAGCCGAAAGAGTTTCCCTCGGCCGAGGCGACGGCGCGCGCCTCCGGAGCCGACGATCTGCTTGCCCGTGCACAGGTCCGCGACGACCTGGAGGAGGCCCTGCAGGGCTGCAACCTGGTCATCGGTGCCAGTGCCCGCGAGCGCAGCATCCCCTGTCCGCTGCTGGATCCGCGCGAGTGCGCCGCGATGATCGCGGATCAGGGCGGCAGCGGCAGGGCGGCCGTGCTGTTCGGTAACGAGCAGTCCGGCCTGAGCAACGCGGAGATGGACCGCTGCCGGTACCTGGTGCGCATTCCCGCCAACCCCGGCTACAGTTCGCTCAACCTGGCGGCCGCCGTGCAGATCATTGCCTACGAACTGCGCATGGCCGCGATTGCGCCAGCCAGCGGGGAGGCAGCCGGTCCGGTACAGCCGGTAGCGGTGGACAGCCCCGAGATGGAGCGTTTTTACTCGCACCTGGAGCAGGTGCTGGTCGAGCTGGAATTTCTCGACCCCGGCAACCCGCGCCAGCTGATGCGCCGCCTGCGCCGCCTCTACAACCGTGCCGGTCCGGACAGCAACGAGATGAATATCCTGCGCGGGATCCTGAGCGCCACGCAGCAGAAATGCGGCGGGCGCTGAACCGCGCTATTCCCCGAGTAACCCTGTGGCAACTGTCATCACCGGCACAAAAGGTTTAGCATGGGCGTGCCGTGCTGCTGCCGGAGGCGCGTTTTGTTCCCTAGGTGGAATACGCTTGCAACAGAAATCCACAGTCGATGTTTGAACGAATTCGCGAAGATATCAATTCCGTTTTTGACCGCGATCCGGCGGCCAGGAACGCGTTCGAGGTCCTGACGACCTATCCGGGTATCCACGCCATCCTGTTCCACCGCCTGAATCACTGGTTGTGGAACCGGGGGCTGAAATGGCTGGCGCGTGTGCTCTCCAACATTCCCCGCTGGTACACCGGCATCGAGATACACCCCGGGGCAAGCATCGGACGGCGTTTCTTCATCGATCACGGCATGGGTGTGGTGATCGGCGAGACCACCGAGATCGGCGACGACTGCACCCTCTACCACGGCGTGACGCTCGGCGGCACCAGCTGGAACAAGGGCAAGCGTCACCCGACGCTCGGCAATGACGTGGTCATCGGCGCCGGCGCCAAGGTGCTGGGACCGGTCACGATCGGTGACGGCGTGCGCATCGGCTCCAATGCCGTGGTGCTGAAGAGCGTGCACAACAACAACACCGTCGTGGGTGTGCCCGGGCGGGTCGTCAGCAAGAAGCCGGCGGCTGAACCCGACTCGAGGCGCCAGGCCATCGCCCGCAAGATGGGCTTCGATGCCTACGGTGAGACACAGGACATGCCGGACCCGGTGGCGACTGCCGTCAACGGTATTCTCGACCACATTCATGCCATGGATGCCCGGCTGGAGGATATGTGCGCGGGGCTGAAGGCGCTCGGTGCCGAGGTGGGTGACATGAAGCTGCCCGATATCGGCAACTGCGAGCTGAATCACGTCGAGGGCAAGGAGATCCACGTGCCGGGCGAGGATGAGGACGAGGACACCGGGAAGGACGCCGGTTCGGCGGCCTCATGAGGCAAGAGAGAGCAACGCAGGGGGCGCTGCCATGACAACCGCAAAACCAGGTGCAGGGCTATGAAGCTGACAAGCAAGGGGCGTTATGCCGTAACCGCGATGCTGGATCTCGCCTTTCATTCCCGGACCGGCCCGGTGACGCTGTCCCAGATATCCGAACGCCAGGGGATCTCGCTGTCCTACCTGGAACAGCTGTTTACCCGCATGCGCAAGAACGGCCTGGTCCGCAGCACCCGCGGGCCGGGTGGCGGGTACTCGCTGGAGCGCCCGCCCGCAGAGGTTGCCGTGGCACAGATCATCTCGGCTGTCGACGAGGTCGTCGATACCACGCGCTGCAGCGGCTCGAACAACTGCCAGGACGGCGACCGCTGCCTGACCCACAAGCTCTGGGACGAGTTGAGCCGGCAGATCTACGGCTTTCTCAACGATATCACCCTGCAGGACCTCATGGATGATGAAAACATCCAGGTCGTCGCGCAGCGACAGGATGATACGACCGGCGATCCGGGGCTCGACGTGTCGCCGCCCACCACCGAAAAGACGTAATTCTTCGCAAATTGCGTGACCCGTCACAGTTTGCCGGTGCGGGGATCACGGAAGTTTTCCACTCACTGCCGATAACATAATCACCAGGGCGCAGCATGCAGTCTGCGCAATACGGAGGTGATTATGTACAAGTGGCTGACGACATTGATTGTGATCGTGGTGCTGGCCGATCCGGGCATGGCCTGGCTGAACACCGTCGGTGAAATGAAAGATGCCGTTATAGCCGCGATGATCTCGATTGTGGCAGTTCCGTGGGTAGTCTCGCACTTCGATAGCTGACCACTCTGTGTGACGGTCCCGACACCGTCGAACAGGCTACCCGCGTCCCCGGCCCCTGGCAGCAATGCCCGGGGCCGTTTTTTTTTGCGGGCGGCCTTTTATGGAAATACCCACCCGGATTGCCTATCCTGTGATGCGCGCCACGCATCCCCGGCAACTTTCTTAATGGTGTTCCATGCTGCTGCTGATCCTTTACGTCTGCATTGCCCTCGGCTTTTCCTTTCTCTGTTCCATCGCCGAGGCGGTTATCCTCAGTGTCACCACGCCGCATGTCACCCTGATGCAGCAGCGGGGCCGCCGCGCGGGTATCCTGCTGGGCCGGCTCAAGGAGGACATCAACAGCTCGCTGGCGGCGATCCTGACACTGAATACCATTGCCCATACCGTCGGTGCAGCCGGTGCCGGCGCACAGGCCGCCAGCGTGTTCGGCAACGCCTATGTCGGTATCGCCTCGGCCATCCTGACGCTGCTGATCCTGGTGTTTTCCGAGATCATTCCCAAGACCCTCGGTGCACATTACTGGAGGCAGCTGGCGCCTGCCACGGCCTGGATGCTGACCGGCCTGGTCAGGCTGCTGTACCCCTTCGTGAAGCTCTCCGAGATGCTGACGCGCGGCCTGGCCCACGGGCCCGGGCTGACGGGCTTCAACCGCGAGGAAATGGCCGCCATGGCGGAACTCAGCGAGAAGGAGGGGCAGCTGAAGCGGCAGGAGACGCGCATCCTGAAAAACCTGCTGCGCCTGCACCGCAGCCTCGTGACCGATGCCATGACGCCGCGGACCGTGATTTTCTCGCTTTCAGAGGATCTCACCGTCGAGGAGTTTTTCTGGAAATACGGCAGCGAGCGCTTCTCCCGCATCCCGGTCTACAGCGAGGAACCAGGGCGCCTGAATGGTTTCGTGTTGCGCAGCGACCTGCTGCTCGCGCAGGCGCGCGGCAATACCGATACGCGGCTTTCCACCTACCGTCGGGAGATCTCGGCGCTGCCGGAGACCACGACGCTGTCGCACGCCTTCGACGAGTTCCTGCGCCAGCGCGCGCATATCATGCTGATCGTCGACGAGTACGGCAGCATCGAGGGCATACTCACGCTCGAGGACATACTCGAGACCCTGCTGGGGCTGGAGATCGTCGACGAGGGTGACAGCAATATCGATATGCAGAAGTACGCACGGCGACTCTGGCGCAAGCGTGCCAGCGAGATGGGACTGGATATCACACAATAGCGGGCAGTGCATGCCCGCCGGCGAGTCGCCTGGCAGGTGCTTAGTCCCTGCCGCGTTACTTTGCGGCGGAATCCTGGTCGGCCGGCGCCTGGTCCAGCACCTTGCGGCCCGTGATCATGGCCGATACCAGGCCGCCACCCTCGCGCAGTTCGGTCAGCACCACGGCGATGATGTGCAGCAGCACCATGGCGAGCAGGGTATAGAAGCCGTAGTAATGCACGGTGATGAAGGGCTCACGGAAGGCGCGCATGGCCTGCCAGGCCTCCTCGTCGTACATCTGCGGCGCATAGGGCACCAGGGTTGCCGGGTCGATGCCGGGTGCGGCCACCTGGCCGGCTATCCAGCTGCCCAGGGGAGGGTAGAACAGGTCGGTGCCGGCCAGCACCAGCCCCGTGATCGCCTGGGCGACCAGCAGCAACAGGATGAAACTCACCGACAGGCGGCCGAGCGGGTTGTGGCCGAGATACTGGCGCGGCTGCCCGCTGCGCAAAGCGGCAACATAGCGGCCAACCTCGGCCAGGTAGCCGGAACCGCCGGGCAGGATGGCGCGCCAGCGTGCATGAGGCCCGCCGGTGAATGCCTGCAGCAGCCGCCAGGCGAGGTTCAGCGCGAAGACATAGCCGATCCAGACATGCACGGTCTTCAGCAGGATCTTGCCCTCGGTGCCGACGCCGAGGGTCTTGCTGTTGAGTATGGCCAGGCCAAGGCCGGCCAGGCCCAGCACGCACAGCACGTTGATCCAGTGAAACCAGCGGATGCCGGCATCCCATACTGCCCATGATTTGAATTCGGCCATGGCGGTCGTCCCGTGGTGGTTACCGGCGCAAGTGTAACAATATCGCTGCACTCGCTGTAAAGTGGCGATTGACTTGTACTGCCGACGGGTGGGTTTACAATGGCCGGAAAGGCAGCAGCGGCAGCGGCGTACATTGCAGGACCGCCATGCCGGTAACAAGGGGCCCCGAATGTGAAAAACATACTGGTAGCAATCGAAGACTGCGAGACCACGACCATCGAGTCCGCCATCATGGAGCACACCCGGGAACTGGCGGCTGCCTTTGGCAGCAGGGTCTGGGTGGTTCATGTCGTCCCGCACCCGGGCGAGGCCCCGTTCAATATCGACCGGGAGGTCATCCGTCGCGAGGTCGCTGCCGAGTACCGTCACGAGCACGACTTCCTGCAGCACCTCGCCGGTTGCCTGCGTGACAGGGGCATCGAGGCGAAGGCGCTGCTGATCGAGGGATCTCCGGCGTGTTACCAGCACGGTCTGGCATACGGCGTCCTCCTGGATACCACGGAGGAGGGCCTGCTGGGCAGGTGCCGCTGCCCGATGATGTTCGTGCCGTTGGCGGAGGGGTGAGCACTGGCGCTGGCGGCGTCAACAGAACCATCCTGTCCCTGCCGGGCCGGCATCGGCCCATAGCTGGTTTGATGCAGCGCCTGTGTGCATGGAATCCACCGCCCAGATCCTGTTGACACTCGGTGGCATCCTGCTGCTCGGACTGGCTACCGATGTCATCGGTCAGCGCCTTTCCTGCCGCGCGTGACACTCATGCTGCTTTTCGGCGCGATTATCGGGCCGGAAATGCTCGACCTCATCCCGGTCGTTATTGCCGGGCGTTTCGAACTCATTGCCAACATGGCCCTGCTGATGGTCGGCTTCCTGCTGGGCGGCAGGCTGACATGGGATAACCTGGCACGGTCGGGCAGGGAGATCCTCTGGATCTCTGTCTGCGAGGTCATGGTGACGGCGGCGATCGTGTTCCTGGGGCTTCGGCTGGTCGGGGTGCCGGTCGAGATCGCGATCCTGCTCGGGTGCATCGCCTCGGCGACGGCCCCCGCGGCGACCGTCGATATCGTGATGGAGTCCGGCAGCAAGGGCCGCTTTGCCGATCTGCTGCTCTCGGTGGTTGCTCTCGATGACGCCTGGGGCCTCATCCTCTTCAGTGTCGGCCTCGCGCTGGTCGCCGTGCTGAGCGGCGTCGACACCGCGGCCTCACCGCTGTGGCTGGCCTTCAGCGATATCGGCGGGGCCGTGCTACTCGGCGTGCTGATCGGTCTGCCCGCCGCCTACTTGACCGGCCGCATCCGGCCAGGGCAGCCGATGCTGGTCGAGGCGCTGGGTCTGGTCTTCGTATGCGGCGGGCTGGCGCTCTGGCTGAACGTCTCGTTCCTTATCGCCTCCATGGTCATGGGCGCCGTGGTGGCGAATCTCGCCCGGCACCACGAGTATCCCTTTCACGCCATCGAGGATATCGAGTGGCCGTTCATGGTGATCTTCTTCGTACTGGCGGGCGCCTCGCTCGAGTTCGGTGCCCTGGCTGGTATCGGCCTGGTCGGGGTGGTTTACGTGGCCTGCCGTTTTGCCGGCAAGGTCATCGGCGCCGGCATCGGTGCTGCCGGCGGCGGATCCGACCCGGCAACCCGACGCTGGATCGGACCGGCCATGTTGCCTCAGGCCGGTGCCAACATGGGCATGGCGCTGGTGGCAACGGGCCTGTTCCCGGAACACCGCCAGCTGCTGTTGTCGGTTATCATCAGCACAACGGTATTCTTCGAACTGGTCGGGCCTGTGATTACCCGGCTGGCGCTGCGCCGGGTGGCCCCGGCCTGAGCCTGGACTCGCGCCCCGCGTCGCCAACCCTTCAGCAAGGAAGCACTAATCATGAATGAAAACGAAGCCCTCGATCGCCTGAACAGCTTGCTGCCGCTTGCCGGCAACCAGCAGCGGTTGCCCGCCGCGCTGCGCGAACTGCATCGACTGATCCTGCAGGGGTTTGCCGAACACGGACATCCCCCGTCCCGCGGGGCCATGGCCGAGCAGCTGGGCGATGCGAATCTCGACGAGGCATTGCAGCAGCTGGCCGCGGATGACCTGGTGGTGCTGTCACCGGACAGGCGCGAAGTCACCGGCGCCTACCCGTTCACCGTTGAAGAACGGGTCCACACCGTGTCGGTCAACGGCCGCCAGCTGCATGCCATGTGCGCCCTGGATGCCTTGTCTGTGGCGCCGATGTTCGATGCCGTGACCACGGTGCGCTCCCGTTGTCATGTCAGTGGCGAACCGGTCGAGATCACGATGCAGGGCGACAGGGTGACCTCGAGCCGTCCTGACCGGCCCTGGCTAGGTGTTCGCTGGCAGGGGACCTCGGGTTGTGCCGCCCAGAGCCTCTGCCTGGAAATGGTCTTTCTGCGTGATGAGGCCACGGCGCGGGCTTGGCAGACGCAGGACAGCGAGAACATCAGCATACTGGACCTGCCGGCGGCAGTCAGACTCGGTTCGGCGTTTTTCTGTCCGCTGCTGGTTCACTGATGTAACGAAGACAGATACAGGCCTGATCGGTTCTGACGCGCGTTCGATCCGAATTGATTACGGATGGTCCTCGCCCAGATGGAGCACCCTGGCACTGTCCTTCAGGGCCTGTGATACAAGCCCGAAATCTGACGTTTCCCCGTATGCAGTCTGGTTCCGGTGTGCGGCAGAACCAGTCGTTCCCATCAAAATGATTTGGTTTCCTGGATGCTGCTTGTTGTAAAAATGTTATTCCGAATTAATTTCAACGCCTTTGAACCAGTCCTCCAGTGGCTGAATCACTGGTGGTTCGCCATTGTCAAAATACCAGGAATCGACAGAGAACCGCTCTCCGGTCATGCGATCAATGACCACCGCCGTCCAGTGTGGCGCAAAGAAGCGGCGCCGGACATGACGATTTCCAACCGAGTGCCAGATGAGTAGACCGTCATCTGATAGCAGCTTTAGATAGGTTGTCGTGTTTTTAGACTCGGAAATGCAGTCTAGTTGTCCGCCCCGGCCGGAACCATTGACATTTCCTGCCAGGTCACGCCAGGTTCCGGTGATGGCGCCGACGGACGTTTCCAGCGATGCGACCGCGCGTCCGATTCTCTCCCGCTCTTCTTCTGGTGAGAGACCGACCGGGAACAGGTCGCGTATTAGTTTCCAGTCATCCTGTGTAAGTGCCACGGTTTCCCCGGTATCGCAGTGGTAGTCGGTGCAGGCGAAAAATTCTGCTTCTTCATTGAACGCACTTGCTGCTGCCACATGCTGGATAACAAGACAAAAAGCACCAATCGATAGGGAATTAATTGTTTTCATGTACTGTTTCATAGATGACGAATGTGGTGATTACCAGTCATCTTGAAAAATTACCAAGGGATATTCCCCGGAAGACGCATGGCACCCCTTAATTCACCGTACCCGGACAGTCTCTCCAGGCCATATTTGCAGCAGAACACGATATTCAGAATTCAGCTTGATACGAGAACGGCCCCGAGTGGCCGTGATAATTAAACAATCTTGAAGCTCTGCTTCTTGTATCTGGATACTCCAATCAATCCCAGCAGGCCAGAGCTGAAAAGCCATACGGTCGCGGGAACCGGCACTGCACTTATCAGGTAATACCCGCCTAATAAAAGCTTATTTAGAAGAGGGCGGCTTGAGTAGAGCTCATGCCGAGCAAAAGGTACAGCACAAGTAAAACCGCGAGATGAGTAGCAAATTGATCATGATGTCTTGCGCTTGTATAAGCACGGTGACGGCATGGTAATTTCATTGTGAGATCCCCCGTTGTTCATGTTGCGAGATCTCCGTAAATTAATATTCGACTATTACTATACGTTTATGATTTTGATTTGCGTAATGACATTCATAAACGGTCATGTGATTAGTAGAGATGTTTCTATCTGTACGGTGGGTTACGGGCCCATTCCAGCCATTTGAGGCGAATACCTGAGTATTTTGCTCATATGACCGGTCTGTGATCGGAACCAGCCGTTCGTCGTAAGTCACTGTTAGGCAGTAAGGTCCTGTAAACAGACCTTTTGCGCCAGGGTCGTGGCGGCGACTACCGAGCCAAAAGCGGGTCATTACAAGTTCCTTATATTTCTGCGGATCTGGCTTTCACTCAATTTCCTGGTAAAAACAGTAAGTCATTCGTAAGTACCATGCTGATATAAGTAACTTGCGAGCATCTACTTGCATATCAGGCACATTCAGTAAATCTGTGACCTTGCAGGATGATGCATCGTAGACAACAAATATTTTTAAGATTAAGCATCATTCGATAAATACAACATTAGCGAATGTTGGGGGGTATACATGAATACTATTCGCCTGATCATCGCCCTGCATCTGGCCGTTCTGTCTGTTATCACAACACCTGTCGCGCGGTCAGCATCGTTTTCAATGGCTTTCTATGAGGAAACTGGCGATCTTAATCAAAATGGCCATAACTTCTTCGATGATTACACATTTGCGGGAGGCGGCACTTTTGAAATTAACGATAGTGCTGTTGTACCCAATAATTCTGTATTGTTTAGTGATAGTGCATTTGTGTCTTTTGAAGCAAGCTTTACTGGATTATCTACCGCTTCATCAGGCGACATAACTACTTTTACTTTAGGTGTAGATGATTTCGAGGAAGGTACTACAAGAGAACGTCAGCTGATATTCGATGCCTCAGCAATTCCTTTGAGATTTGATCGGGCTTCTACAACTTTTAGCAACGCTCGAGCAATGTGCGACCCAACTCCCACTAGCTGCCAGGATGCCATTGGCAGTAGGGCTGCAGTATCACTGGTTGACGATGATTCATTTGAAACTATCTACCTTGAAGATGGAACCGTCACAACAATCAGCAACAATATTTCCGGGGCACCATTTACACCTTTTGCAGGTGCCTGGACATATCAAAAAGGTACTGCTATCGAAGGAAGTGGTCTCCTTTTAAATGGATTTTATACAATTACTCCTGTACCAATCCCAGCAGCCATTTGGCTTTTCGGTTCTGGTCTGCTCGGACTGATTGGGATATCAAGACGAAAGAAATCAGCTTGAGAACAGGCGGCTCCTACGGGGGGCGTTTTCATTTATGGTGCATGTCCTTTCTGGCTTGAAAGTGTGAGTACAGATGGCTGGCCGGCAGCGTCTGAAATTGCTGCAATCCAGTCGTAGAAGGCTGTCCACGGAAAGGCAGGTCTCGGGGGTATCTCAGACCTGGAAAAGTAAATACCTGATCTAATTTCTCAGGTGATCGGTTCGTACCATAGGCCGGTCATTCAACGTAAGTCTTTGTTAATTCTTAAAGTCCTGAAAACGGGCATTCTGATTCAGCCAGATATCCGCTGTCATCAATCGAAGCTGAAATTAGCCGCTAATATACTGATGTGGTAATTGGTCCTTGTAACCGCATGTGACGAAGCTGATATATTGACAGATGGCATGTGCTGGAGTCCCTGATGCCCACCATGAATGATGATAATGCTCAAGTTGCAGATGCCCTGAATCGACTCAGTAATGCAATGGAGCAACTCCAGGCTCGCTACGACGCCACTGAACGTTCCAATCGGCGAGTGCGAATTGCCTTTATCATTGTTTTGGTTCTCTTTGGTGGTGCGATGTATAAAGCCATTACACCAATAGGAGAGCAGCTCGGCACGCTTCCTGCGATGATTTCACAAATTGTCCCTCGACTTAAAACGGCAACCTTCGATCCCGATGAGGCTGCGGCAGAGAGACAGCGTCTGATGGCGGAGCTATCACCCGAAAGACGCGCACTTGTTGAAAGGTTCGAGGAAAACCAGAAATGGGTGTCCGATTACATTGCAGCCTCACAGGATTTCGATCCCGGCGCCACGATTGCGCTGTTCCTGTCTGATATGGCTAGCTCGGTCAAGGTGATGCCTGATTTGTATCATGAGGTGCGCTCCATGACCGAAGAGGTGCGAGTAATGAATGGTGAATTGCAGGCGATGAACGAAAAGATGAATGCATTGCCCGTTTTATCTGCTGATGTCCAGGGGATGCATACCCAAATGAGTGCTTTGCCTGTGTTAGCAACTGAAGTTAAAGGAATGCACTTTTACATGTCCATCATGGCCAGGGGTATGGATTCAACGATGGGGGAGGCCGGGCGCATGATGCCGTGGAATTGGTGATCAATTCTGGCTGCATGTTGACTATTCAAAAACAAGCCTAAAAGGTCTTTATTAGTGCTGTATGCCAGGTTCTGTTACAAAGCAGAACTAGAGGGGTGCCCAGGGAGCTGGAGCCTCCGGGTGGATGTTTCAGGCCTTCACTAGCTAATAACCGAGAAGTTCGGGCAGGTATTCGGTATTCCCGGCCGGTGCTGCGTAATTAGTGTTATGCTTAAAAATATCGGTAGCTGCTATGAAAGACCATAAGAGCAGGCATAAATAATCCAGGATATTGCATGCGGAAGGAGTCGCCAGTGAGTTCAGCGAAGTTCATTGCAGTCACCACCATCCTTCTGGGCGTGGCTGCGATCATTCTCCCTTACCTTTTTGG